>JAEEGH010021473.1_pt1 | contig 13337 bp, 16 predicted proteins | sample 9134181 | NCBI WGS metagenome assembly JAEEGH01 (sample SAMN16246544, study PRJNA631951) | gut metagenome | biome: gut microbiome; feature: rumen; material: DP-attached | host: Bos | place: Iran: Karaj | collected 2018-10
TGCCGGCCTCGCTCTGCATCTCGACGACCTTCACGGTCTCGCCGAAGAGGTTTTTACGACCGCCGGCGGCCCACTCGTCGATATACTCGGCCATAGGGCTGGAGGGGGTGATGGGGTAGATAGCTGCTACCTCGCTGAACATGTAGGCAACGTGTGCTGCAGCGCAGTTGCCGTCACAAGTCATGAACTTTTTTTCTTTTGCCATAATTACTTAAACGTTTAAGGATTAATTATTGAATTTGTTTATTTGTTTTTGTCGGAATATATCTCAAATGCAGATAAATTTGCCAATAAATAAAATCAGTGGAATCATAATAAGATGCAAGAATATTGAAAAAATTCTCATACGTTATGCCACAGAATGTCTTTTTGCCATACTCCGAGAGCATCTTTTCATATTGGGGTATTACCTTTTCAAAATGTGTATTGAAACTGGGATAAATGGTGACAGAATTAAAGTGCTTCAAATCATACTCAATATTGGCATTGTTTATCATTGAAGCTCCAAGAATATGGTTACGCCATATTTGCCGGTAATCATTCTTCACAAGAGGTGATTGAGGAAGTGGAGTATTTACAATACTATCGGTGTAGTACATGCAGTTGCGGGTCACGTTTATGTAATTTTTATTTTCACACAGCACTATATCGCGCCATTCTTTTGAGTCGTGTTTTAATTGATAGCCCCCTTCTGTATATTTTATCTCTATTCCTATGCCACCAAGTTGCTCATCCTTATGTCTGTACAATACGAATGTGTCAAACGAAGTACCATCATTTAACGTATATTGTTTCTCTGGAGCATACTCGATCTTGATATCAATAATTTTCGCTACTTGATTGCCACCAATCATTTCATCGAACACCTTTGCCGCCGCATTCAAATCGTCCTGCATGGGTACGAAAAAGTTGAATGGGATATGTTCGCTGCGTAACATATTTGCATAGATTGGCGCAAGTTGCCAAGGTTCACTCTCAGGATATCTTTTTTTGATTGCCTTTTCAATTTTATTCCAAAATGGATGATAAAAGTTCTTTCCTTTCAGTGCGTCGTCCCATTTCAAATAAGCCCCATATTTGCCATACCTATGATTATGGTCATGTGAGCAATGCAATCTTTCGAATCTATAGTTAGACTGATGTTTACGCGCTATTCGTTTAATAGCATTATCACTCCCGCAGATTAGTGGTTGCGGATTTTCATCTTCTGCTCTTGGTGCTTTCTGTATTTTTAACTGTCTCATTTCAATTGATATTTATTTCAGCAGTTCCCATTTCCCATATCTTTCAGCACGGTCATTTTCAGTAGCGTTTCAGCAGGCATCTCCAGTTTAGAGAAGGCGAAGAGTTTCTTTCCAAGGTCTTTCAACGAGGCACCGAGGTGATAAACCTCGTTGTCGATGATGAGGAAACGGTCGTGAATGGTGTCGCAAACCTTTACCTCGATGGGTGAGTATTGCGCATTGTGCTTCTCAAGATCAAGTTGTGATACTTTTGAATCGGAACGAGTGATAATTGTTGCACGAACCTTTCCCTTGCGTTTCGAAAGCATCAGCAGCACCGATTCGTCGATATAGTTGTCGATAAGCGTGATGCTCTTCTTGGCCGACTTTATCAAATCCGTTGCAAATACATACGCATCGAATATCTGTCCATTATAGAACACGCCTTCCACAGGTGGTAATGACGTCCGCACAAAGAAGTCAATCTTTTCCTCGGCCTTTGCCACTCGTTGCTCCAATCGTTCAAGTCTGTTGTTGACCGAGTATCCTTTCAGCAAATAGTCTTTCAGCACCCGGGTAGCCCACTTGCGGAATTGTGTGGCATTGAAACTATTAACCCGATAGCCGACGGCAAGAATCATATCAAGGTTATAGTACAGCGTAGTGTATCGTTGCTTCCCTTCGTTACCCATGTGTTCCAAAATGGAACATGTGCCCTCTTTGTCAAGTTCTCCGCAGGTGTAGATATTTGAAATATGTTTAGTTATAGCTGGACGTTTGGTGCCGAACAAATCTGCAATCTGCTGTTGTGTGAGCCAGATGGTTTCATATACAAGACGAGCCTCAATCCGCACATTCTCTGTCGGTTGATACAGCACCACCTCTCCCTTCGTTTGTGGCAGAACCTCTGTACGTTTGTATAATGTCATCTTGTCGTTACTCATTGCTATATTCTTTAACTCTTTTAACTCTTTTTGTGGTCAATTTTTTTGACCGCAAATCGTATATCTTAGTGTTTTTCTGTCTTAAACCCTATTCTTTTCCGGGGCGTTGATGGTTTCTCGCGCAGTTGGTCGAGGGCGTCGTTGAGGGCGCTTATCTGCACGGCCATCTCCATATTGTTCTCATTTTGCTCGTGGAGAATCTCGTCCACACGGGCGTTGAGGTTGTCGACCTTGTGCGACAGCTGCTCCACCTTCAAGTTGACTCCTTGCCAGGCACCTATTGCATGACGAATGGCCACAAACGCCCGCATGATATTGATGTTGACCTGTATGGCCATCGGGCTACGCAAAATACCAGAAAGCATTGCTACACCTTCCTCGGTAAAAGCATAAGGCATATACTTTGCATGTTGACCTCGTCCACTCTTTAAGGTGCCATTTTGGCACCTTAAAGAGTTATACTCTTCGTGGCTAATCTCAAACATAAAGTCCTCAGGGAACCTCTCTATATTACGATTAACCTGGCGTTTAAGATATTTCACTTCGACTTCGTACAACTCTGCCAGGTCGCGGTCGAGCATCACACGCATACCACGCACCTCATAGATGCGGTGCTTGATGACATTGATGTCGTTTACCCCTTTTATGACAACTTCGTTGCCCATTTATTCCCTATCGGACTTGCTCCTATTATTTGACAATCAAACCACTACGCTATATTTTATATATAGCGCGAGGGTACAAATATACAAAAAAAGGATGATGCGGCAAAAAAAACTTTTCCGTCGGGCGGAGTTTTATTAAAAAAAATAATAGTCAATTTAACATTTTTTATGTTAAAAGAAATGGTGGATTCGTGTATGGGAAACAGGGGAATGGTCTGTGGAAATATGTTTCATGGTGTTGAAGCGTGTATTGCGCAGTGTTCCAGTGGTATATGGTAGGTATGAACTACCTACCAACTCCTTACCAACACCTAACCAACTCCTACCACGGTAGGTGTTGATAGGAGGATGGAAGGATGTTGATGTGGATTTGGAATTTAAGATTTGTTAAGTTAATTTTGCACTGAAAGGAGGCGGGGCTTTACAACCCTCTTTTGCCTCGTGGGGCCGAGGAGATGACGGCGGTGCGGGGACGGACGGTTTTATTGCTTGATTTCTTGGCCGTTTGATTGTGTGACTTGGAGGATGTGGATTTTGCGGCGGTTTTTTTCGCCGGCTTGTTGGCGGTGGGCTTGGTCGTCTCCATGGGGTCTTTCGCCGCCGGGGGGCCGGTGGGGCGTTCGTAATCGGTGGGGGTGTAGCCGCCGCGTGAGCGTTTGTAGTTGGTCATGGAGTTGACGCGGCTGATACGCGACGAGAGGTTGTGGCCGCCGGTGGTCAGGAGGTCGTTGTAGGTGACGATGAGCGACGAGGTTTTCAGGTAGCGTCCGGCGTTGTTTTTCAGGCTTGCGGCGTACCAGTTCTTCACCTTGCCAAGGTCCATGCCGATGAGGTCGAGATTGTTCTTGCCCATTTCGCGCATCAGCTGGTTGACGCGGCGACCGCGCATCATGGTGTTGTAGCTCTCGCGGTCGTGGACTTTCACGCCACGGGGGTAGGAGAGGAAGCGCGCCAGCTGTTTGAACTGCTCCTCGCTCAGACCACCCAGCATCGTCTTCACCTCCTGCAGGTTGCGGCCGATGCTTGCCTGCGTGTTGCGGCGCACATTGCGGTAGATGGCGTCGATGTGTTCGTCGCTGTAGGTGTGGTTGACCCGTTGCTCGTTTTCGCACAACTGCTTGTCGACCTGCTCTTTCTGGTAGAGGCGGAAGCTGCGCTCCGCAAGGCTGTCGGCCAGGCGGTTGATGCTGTCGCTGCTCAGGTTCTTGATTGCGGTGAGCAACTCGGTGGCGGGCTTGTAGAGCAGGAAGGGCTTGTTTTTCGGAAACGAGGGGTAGGTGTCGCCGGTGTAGGAGATGTTGTTGTCGATGAAGAGCTGGTAGAGGGCGGTATATTGTACCACGCGGGCGAGGTCGGTGTTGCCGAGGGTGGCGAAGTAGTGGTAGGCTTGGCTTTCGTAGCGGTAGCCTATCGACTGGCTGCGCTCCTGCGAGTTGAAGTAGCTGACGGGTAGCGAGCCGGTGCGGCCGAGGGTGTAGATGGTGTATCCGTCGCGGTCGATGGCGTACATGGCGCCGGCGGTGTTCCAGTTGTAGACGAGCTCGTTGAGGCCCAGCTTGCGGAAGAGCGGCCGGTCGAAGGGGTAGTAGCCAGGCTCAGGATAGCGGTAGTGCCCCTCTTGGATGGTGCCGCTCTCGGACCAGTCCTTGAGTAGCACGTCGGTGATGGTCATGAGGTCGCCAAACTCGGTGTTCTCCAGCTCACGGCTGAGGTAGGTGGGGCACCAGTCGCGGCCGTTAGCCATCTTGCCGGCCATGAGGTCGTTGATATCGAGGCTCTGCGACAACTCCTTCTCGGTGGTGGAAGCCAGCAGGAGGATGCTCTCTATCTGCAGCGGCGGCAGCTCGTGGAGCGGCGACTGGCGCTCACGGCCGATGATGACCAGCGTGGCGCTGTCGGCCAACGCGCCGAGTATCAGGTCGGCATCCAATGTGAATTGGCGGATGTGGCCTACTTGTCCTGCTATATCCTCGTTTTTGGCCATTGCCCACGCCACAAAGCCCGGCTCTTGGCTGAAGTAGACGCCCCGCGCCTTCTGGGCGAAGAGGCCGCTGACGGTCAGCACCGTGTTGGTGTCGTCGAGATGGAAGAAGCCCTCGCCCTCTTCCATGAACCATGTGTTGAACTCGTTGAGGGTGATTTGGTAGTCGATGTTACCCTTGGCGAAATACTGGCGTCCCTCCTCGGCAGGCAGCGTCATCACCACGGGTTTGTAGTCGCTGAAGAAGAGCTCCTTGCTCAGGCGTTTTATGAGTCGGTCGCAGTTCTCCTGTGTGGCGTTGCCAAGGAGGATGACCATATCCGTCGTATACCCGTCATATCCGATGGGATGCTTGCGGAGTTCCGTGCGGTGCGTGAACCCGTGGAAAATAGGCGCTATGGAGTCGGTCTCGAAATGTGGCGGCAGGTCAGAGAGCAAAATCATGCGGCTGCTGTCGGCAAACGACGCCATCCCGATGCCCTGATAATGGAACCGGTATTTCTTCCTGAAGTCCGTATAGATGGAGTCCATCCCCTTCGCCGCCCCGCAGCTGTCGATATTGACATTCTGGTTCGGGATATACTCATAGTCGAACACCCTGGCACTCTCACGCTTCGCCATCTCGCCCACCGATGTCCGCGACACCACGAGCGCACCCACCCCGATGATTGCCAGAGCGGCAACCAGCCAGAGCAGGATTCTATGGCGACGTCTATTCATCATTGTTTGCAAAGGAAGAAGACCGCGGCGGCTATCTGCACGAGCAGGATGGCGGGAATCCCATAGCGGAATTTCCGGTGGAGGGTCTTGTGGCGGAACAGCCTCATGGCCAGCAGGGCGCCGATGCTGCCCCCGAGGGCGGCGAGGAGTAGAAGCATTGCCTCGGGGATGCGCCATTTTTTATGCCGGGCCTTGTATTTGTCGATACCGTAGGTAACGAAGGTCAGCAGGTTGGCCGCCAAGAGGTAAAATATGACTATCCGTAGGTACATTTTATCGGTTCTTGATTAAACGGGGATGTTTCCAGTAGCGGGACATCCCCGTTGTATATTATTTTCCTGCTGCGATATATTTTTTCAACGCTTTGACATAGTTTCTAAAGGCCTCCGTTCCCGACGGGGTGATCTTGCAGGTGGTGCGTGGCATTTTCCCTTTGAAGCCTTTTTCGACGGCTATGTATCCTGCTTCGGCCAGCTTGTCGATCTGCACGCTCAGGTTGCCCGAGGTGGCACCAGTTTGCTCCTTCAGGTAGTTGAAGTCGGCCTCGTCCACTCCGGCCAGAATGGACATGATGGCCAACCGCAGCTCTGAGTGCAGCAATGGGTCTAATGCAGGAAACATCATGCATTCTGCTTTTTTAGCATCAAGCCAGGAATAACAAGGCCGATGAGTGAGAAGAGAAATATTGACAAACAGGGCGTGATTAAGGTAAAAACGATTATTGTCTTGACCGATGCGATAGTATAAACAATTATTGCTCTGATTATTCCCGAATACTCACAAAAGGCCACAAGCAAGCCGCCTAGAATACCGAATAATACCAGCCAACGTCTTTTCAATATATGTCCTGTAATGGCAACCGCCATACCCATCAGCAGAATGATGACAGGTGTGATTGTCACCATTGCTTGGGTTGCTGTGGCGAGGTTGTCGTACAACCTCATAACTAGTAAATTCCAAATGAGAGCAAAGAGGTAGAAACCGATGACGATACCGCCGAAACTCCACCAGGTCCTGCCAACAAGTGTGCCTACAAGAGAGACGGGTGCCTGTACCTGCTTTTTGTCGTGGATACGCATAATCAACCAGATGATGATGGGAAGGACAAGCCATAGCAGATGTCCCATAGGCGAGGCCGACAAGCCGTTGGCGAGAGCTACCATGACGGCTGTTCCCATTGTCGCAAGCCCAGACAGGTAGAGCAATTGCCCTGTGTCTTTTGCCACGACATTCCTGCTACGCTCTATTTGTTCAGTGATAATTTCCAGACTGCGTTCTGCAGTGAGATTTGCTTTTTCTTCCATTGTTGTTACTTTTTTGTTCCAAATTGACGATGCAAAAATAAACAAGTTTATGATATAAACCAAATTATTTTGAAAAATATTTTATAAATCACTGTGTATTATGATAATAAATTTTAGTAATATATCGAAAAATTGTGATTTTTTACAGGCAAAAGCATCATAAAACAGCATTTTTGACCCTAATTTTCGCAGATGAGCGTTACCTCTACCGTGTCGCCGAAGCTCTTGCCAATCCGCTGGCGGATGGCTTTGGTGATGCCGATGATATAGCAGATGTTGCCGGCGGCATCCTTCACGCCCATATTGACCACACTGCCGCGATAAGGTTCGCCGTCGAAGGTGGCCTCCACCTTCAGGCGTCCTTTGCCGTATTCCTTGCGGATATCAATTGGCACCACTACATATGCGGCATCCATGTCGCCGCTGCGCTCGATTGTGGCTTTGAAGCGGTGCTCCATATCATATTAATGTATCTTGTTGACGGTGCGTATCTTTTCAAGCATTGCGACGGCCCAAGCCTCATCGCCAGGGAGTTGGTAGCGGCAATTGCCGGTGGGCGAGGGGGTGAATGGGGTCTCCGCATCGGGCAGGAGGCTTACGGTGCCGCGCTCAGAGAGGGTGAAGAGGCCGTCGCCCTCCACGGCGTTGATGACCACCATCGGGTCCCACATCTTTTGGCCAGTGTTGCAGTTGCAGGTCATATACACCTGCTTGATGGGGTGAATATCCGTCCAGTCTATGTCGGCGATGACCTGCTCGGGGGTATACTCCACCAGTTGCCCCGTTTCCATAGGCGAGAAGATAATGTCCACATCCGAAGGCCACAGCTGGAAGAAGGTTTGCGCAAAGTCGATACCTTGTGCGAAGTTGAAGTCGCCCTCGTCGGCCTCACCGAAGCGGCCGCCCTGTATGTAGAGGCACTTCACTTTCTGCCGCACCAGCTCCACGCCTGTGAGCGGCGAATATGCGTCGCCATCCGACTTGAGCAATTGTGCCAGACAGGTGACAAAACCTACCGACACTATGTTCACCGAGTGGTCGGGTTCGGCAGCCAGCAGGCGGCGGTAGAGCTGCCATCCGTCAGGCAAGGAAGAATAATCGCTCACCGTCCGCCGGAACATCGGGCTCCCGTCGGCAAGGGTATAGGTGGGCAACGCTTTATAGTCAATCCACACCGCTGGATTCTCGATACCATTCTTCACCAATCCGATAGGCAATTCCCCATGCCCGAAGTAAGTGTTCATCACGTCGGCACAAGCGGCACACTCCTCGCCCATGCGGTCGACCACCACACCCAGCAGGCGGCAGCGTCCCTGATTGTGGTAGTTATAAAGCAACTCGAGGCCGAAGAGGTCGTCGGTCGACGACCCGAGGTCGGTGTCGTAGACAATGGCCGGCATGGTGGCGACGGGCTCTTGGGAATTGTTCTTGTTGCACGAATGCAAAGCCTGGCTGCCAACGACTATCAGGCAGCATAGGATGACGACGTGCAAATGTGAAAACATATGATTGTTCATAATGCAAAGTTGGTTTTTTCGACAACAAAAGTACATTTTTTTTCTGATTCCGAAAAAAGTTGTTATCTTTGCATCAGTTTATCGTATAATCTACCGAGACGTATAATACTCTGAAATGGGGTCAGTTAAAGGTTCCAGATAAACGCTGATAATTGACCTGAAAATTAATCAAGAAATAGGGTATGATACGCAAGAAAACGACTGTTCTTGTCGCCCTTATGGCGACTTTTTTTTCTTCCGGTATCCCAGGAAGGGAAAGACAAATGTCTGCGATGAATTTTTTCTTAAATAATTAAACCTATGTCCAAAAATCGAACTCAGCATTTAGTTTATGCTTTTATTACGGTATTCATTACCGTTCACCTGTTTGTGTTTTATAGCCTGTATGTTATCGAAGGCGAGAGCTTGATGCAGGCAACCGGAACGGCCTCGGTATTGCAGGCACTCGACAGTCAGGGCGGAGTTTACATGTTCGGCACGTATCTGCCTATATGGCTGATGATTCTCATCGAAACGGTTTGCGCCTTTGTGCTTGCGGTGGCGATGGGAAGCCCCCTGGCTTTCCGGCTGGCCAGCCGCAAGTTCGACCCGCGTCGCAACCACCCGATGATTTTTGAGTCGGCCATCATCACGGCCACCGTTTGCCTCATGTGTCCGTCGATGAGCCTGCTGGCCGATTGCTTTTATTACCCTTACTATGAGGGGTTTGACGTTGTCGACTTCTTGTGCCGTTGGTTCCGATTGGTGTGCTACAACCTGCCGTTTGCCTATTTCTCACAGATGTTTTTTGTCCAGCCGTTTGTGCGGTTTGTCGTTCGCAGGCTCTTTGCCGACAACATAGCGCAGCGAAACGAACAGAATAGCAACAAGACGGTCAAACCGGCCGACGAGACGGAGGCAATTGCCGATGTTATCATCCGCGAAGACGAGATTGCTGCTACAGAATAAAAAATCCGTTCGATGTTCAGCGAAAATATATCAAACGAATAAACATACATACTTATGACCAAAGCAGAAATTGTCGCCCGCATCAACGAGCGGACGGGTATTGACAGAAAATATGTGTTGATGATGGTTGAAGCTGTCATGGAAACCATCAAGGAACACATGTCCAAAGGAGAAAACATCTATCTGCGCCACTTCGGCACCTTCGGCATCGTCACACGCCATGAGAAGATTGGGCGCAACATCGGCAAGGGCACTTCCGTAGTGATTCCTGAGCACAAGATTCCGCGTTTCAAACCGAGCAAGGATTTTGTAGAAATGATTAAACAGTAATTCAGGGGCGTAAGCCCATTATAAACCAAAAATCAATTATTATGTCAGTAACCAACTTAAACGAAATCGACAAGGCAGATGTGCTCGTAGCCGGTCTGCGGAAACATCTCAAAGAGGCTCAGGAACTCGGCATCACCACCGATGCCCTCAACCGCTTGGAAGAGGCTGCAAAAGCCCTGCGGCAGAAGGATGCAGAGGTCGACGAGCTGCGTCGTCAGGCCACCCTAAAGGCGCACGAGAACATGGATTTGATTGCCGACCTTAAGGCACAGATGCTCACCATGCGTAAAGCCGTCAAAGCCCGCTATCCGCAGTACGAGTGGATTAAGTACGGCGTTCAGGACAAGCGATAATCAATTCTATTAATGTGGTACGGGGTTGCAAGTCAATGCTTACAACCCCGCACTTTATGTTATTGTGCTGTCGCTTTAAAGGCGGACATCCTTGACCAGGCGTACGGAGCGGCCGTAGCCGCGATCCTTGTCGTAGGTGCATTCGGCGCTGGCGTTGACCACGCCGTCGATGAAGAGCAGGGCATAGGCCTGGCGGTTGGCGTTGCAGGTCGAAGACCAGTAGCTGCCGCCCTCGCCGATGGTGGAGAGCCATGTGCCACCTCGGAAACCGGCGGCAGGCAGGAAGACGGCGCCGGCCTTCTCCATCAGCGCCCATTGCTCGGCGCTGTAGATGTTGTCGGCAAAGTGGATGGCGAAGCTGTTGCGGTTGATGCCCATTATCGAATCGAGGGATTCGGGACGCTCGAAGCGGTCGGGGAAGAGGATAAGCCCTTTGACGCCGCACACGGTGGCTTCGGCATAGCGGGCGCTGTCGGTGCCGTCGACGGTGGAGGCCGCACGGCGGTTGACGAGGTAGTCCCACTCGTCGCGCGTCAGCGTGCGCCAGGTTCCGGGAGCGTCGTCGCCGATGGCGTTGTACACGCCCCAGTCGGCGAAGGCTTCGCTGCCGCAGAGGCTCTCGATGTCGTAGTCGCCGTCCTTATCGGAGCATGGCGAGACATGCCATCCGCTGCTGCCCCAGGTGAGGAGGTCTATCCAGCCGCTGTTAGTGTCCGACACCAGGGCGTTGGCCTGTCCGAGGTAGTCGTATTGGTGCTCGGCGAAGCGGAAGGTGCCGTTGGCCGTACCCTCGGCGGTGGCGTGGTTACCGGCGGTGCTGTATTGCAGGTTGCCTGGCGAGAACAGGACTTGTTGCCCTTCGGCTATGCTGAACAAATGTTGCGGGCCCTCATCTGACCCTTCGTGCGTAAACTCTTCGCGTTCGCATCCAGGAAAGACCATACATACAAGCGCAGTGATTAACAGAGACAATGTCTTTTTCATGAATTGTAGGATTTGATGGTTTGATTAGTGTTTTGTTCGTTATCTTCTATTAACGCTCCTCTGAACGAACTATTGCGCCGTACAGCTTATTTGAGAGAATACTTTCTTGAAGATGGCCACAGTGTTTCATATTTATGCTTTCACCCAGCTGAAGTTCTCTTTGCCGGCGCCGACCTCGAAGTGGTACTTCACGATGCCGAGGTCCATCTTGCCGTAACCTATCAGGGTGAAGCGTGCACGGGCGGCGACGGAATGGTCGTCGGGGAGCTCGAACTCGAACCTCTGCTGGTGTACCGCTGTGGGTGCCAGCAGGGCGGCTTCCATGCCGCGACGGAACCAGTCGGGCAGATTGTTTATTTGCAGGCGGGACGCCTGCGCTCCCAGGAATTTCTCCATCGGCCGCATAAGGTGTTGCATGCCTTGTGTGGCACCGTAGCCGAGGGCAATGACGCAATGCAGCTTTTCACCATCGGCCACATGGTACTGGTCGGGTTGTTTTTTGAACGAGAGGCCCACCCAGCAGCTGTTCAAGCCCAGCGTCTGTGCCAGCAGCACAAGCCGCTCGCCGTAGTAGCCGATGGCCTCGTCGGCCACTTTGGGACCCACCATGGCGAGGTAGTTGCTCACACCGCTGAACTTGCCATACTTGGCCATGCCGCCAGCAAAAGCCTTCGGCTCGTCGGTGACCAGCTGTATGTGCAACCCTCCCTCCTGATTGCACAAAGCAATCTCTTCATTAAGGCGCTTAATAATCTCCGCCTCGATGGGTTTCTCCTGATACTGTCGCACCGAATGGCGTGCGACGACAGCTTCCTGCAATGTCATATCTGTGGTATTAAATTCGTGGTTATTTCAAATTCAGCCTCTTTTTGGCGGCCTCAATCTCTGCCTGATACTGTAGCATCTCCTCCTCAATAGGAGTATATTCCTCTCCGTGTTCATACATCCTTTTGTCCATCTCCATCCGTTCCTTGCTGTAGGCTTCTATCTCTTTGTCGCTGACATTCATCATTTCTTTACTTTGTTCGTAGAGGCGCTGCATGTATTGCAGTATCTTTCTACTCAGGATTGCCTCGAAGGAGTAGTCGAAGTCAAGTAAAGCCTTCAGGGATGTATGGGGTGCTTCGTTTTTAAACCTCTTGGCCACCGAGTCGCACATCGTCGATTTGTATAACTTGCGATTCTGGTAGAACTCTGCTACGTTTTCGGTGAAGTGCACGTTGCCTACCGTGTTGATGGTCTCTATATTCGACGAGAATATACGTTCTGTTGTCTCGGTGTAGTTTGTTTGCGGTACTAAATGTATAAAATAAAATCTCAATTTGTCGAACAGCGAGGTGTCGGCAGCAATCTGCCTCTGATAAAGCATGGCCTTGTGGATGTTGGAGTCGGCCTGTTCTATCATCTCAAGTGAATTGTACATGTCGTAAACCACCATCATCACTATTTCCCGCTTCTCTTCCTTCTTCTTGTTGTGGTCGATTATTGCTGCCGTGCCGAACGTTAGTGCTATGGACACGGTGGTGGCCAAGAGTGACATTAAAAAATGTCTTATCAATGTCGTTCTTCTTTTGTCCTTAGGATGATTCTTCGTTGAGTTCATTTTCGTTTTCTTTTCCTTTAATATGATAGGCTGGATGCATTTAAATAATGCCTATTCTTACCATCATTTCACGGTAATAGGAGGCCTTCTCTTCCAGCTTCATGGGGTAGGCGCGCGAGGAAGAGGGCATGCGCCAGAGCCGCATCGGGCGGCCGGCGAGGGTAAATTCATTATAAAAGCCCATCTGCGGCACCGGCACCCCATAGTCGCCGGTGAGCACCGAGAAACTTTTCTGGCCGGTGCAGACGATGTCGTGGCAGTGGGGTATCTTGGAGAGCAACAAAGGGATGTCGGTCTTCTCAACCACCTCGAGGTCCTTGTCCGAGGCGTTGCCGCTCAGTCGGCGCACGGCGCAGGCGGTGTCATAGATGGCAATTCCGCGCCCTTCAAGCAGCGCCTTGATGTCCTCCATGCGGAAGGTTTTATGTTCCGCATCCACCAACCTCCGCGAGTCGCCGAAAAACACCAGCCCGAAAATCTCCCACATCATATTGCTGCGGTTGGGATAGAAGAAATCCATGCACCAACGTTTTCTCGGCGGCGGGAAACTGCCGAGCATGAGCAGTCGCGCCCCTTCGGGCAGGAAGGGGCGCAACGGATGACGTTCTATTTCGGGCAGCGCCATTAGAATTCGGCGGTCTTGGGGGTACGAGGGAAGGGGATGACGTCGCGGATGTTGGCCATGCCGGTGACGAAGAGCATCAGGCGCTCGAAGCCGAGGCCGAAGCCGGCGTGCGGGCAGCTGCCGTAGCGGCGCGTGTCGAG
>JAEEGH010021474.1_pt1 | contig 13337 bp, 13 predicted proteins | sample 9134181 | NCBI WGS metagenome assembly JAEEGH01 (sample SAMN16246544, study PRJNA631951) | gut metagenome | biome: gut microbiome; feature: rumen; material: DP-attached | host: Bos | place: Iran: Karaj | collected 2018-10
CGCTCTAGGATTAGTGCAAGCACCAATCTTACCGCTCGACTTGCATGCTTAAGACGCGCCGCCAGCGTTCGTTCTGAGCCAGGATCAAACTCTCCATGATTATTTCAATACCCCGAAGGGTAATGATTTCATAAATTGTTCAAAACCAGCTGAATATTTGCTGAATTGATTTACAATCGAACTTCAAGAACTGAAGTTCGCGGGTTGTGTTTTTATGGTAAAAACACTAAAAAATTATTTAGTCAGTTATTTCCTTCCCTGATCTGTCAAAGAGCAGCGCCGCTGTGTTGCGACGGTGAAAATGAATATACTTCTTTCCCGAACTTTCGTCAATAGCTCGTGCATGAATTTTTACATTTTTTTACGATTTTTTAATTTATTTTATTAAAAACATCGGCCGGAGGCTTTTGTAGCAAACTTCAACCAATCCGATATTTTAGGATCAAACTGCTTGTCTCTTGCACGCCAGCGCCAGTTTTCTCCCACAGAGGACGGAGTGTTCATTCTTGCTTCACTTCCCAGACCTATTAAATCCTGCATTGTAAGAATACAAATGTTTGCCTTACTGTTTAGGGCTGTAAGCATCATCGCTTCCCGTAATCCTGCTTCATCAGAAAGAGAAAAATACTTCAATGCTGTTTGTACGTCATCATAACGGGCTGTTTTTGTCCATCCATTAATAGTGTCATTATCATGAGTACCAGTATAAACAACACAATTTTCTATATAGCGTTCAGGATAATAATCCTTACTATTTTCATCCCTAGTATCAAATGCAAACTGAAGAATTTTCATTCCTGGAAATCCGGTCTGCCGCAACAAATCCCTTACAGTTTGAGTCAAAAATCCAAGATCTTCTGCAATAATTGGAAGCGGCCCGAATTCATTATGAAGATTATCAAAAAACTCTATACCAGGACCTTTTTTCCACTTCCCTTTCTTTGCATCTTTTGCCCCGTATTTTACTGAGTAAAAGGAATCAAAACCACGGAAATGATCTATACGCAAAACATCATAAATATTTAAGCTGGCTTTAAGACGTTCTTTCCACCAGGAATAATTACTCTGTTTTAACCTTCTCCAGTTATAAACCGGATTCCCCCAAAGCTGACCAAAATCAGAAAAAGCATCCGGAGGGCAGCCGGCAACTTCTTTTGGAATACGATTTTTATTTAATAAAAAAATTTCGGGATGAGTCCAGACATCTGCACTATCTGCTGAAACATAAATTGGAATATCCCCAATAATTTTTACCCCTTTTTCAGAAGCATATTTTTTTAATGATTTCCATTGGCGGAAAAACAAATACTGCTGAATTTTATAATAATTAATTCGACCAGCACTTTCTTTTTTCCAGCGGGCAAGGGCCTTAGGCTTACGAAGTCTTATGGCTTTTTCCCAGGTTATAAATGAAGCACCATTATGAGCATCTTTTACTGCCATAAAAAGAGAGTAATCTTCAAGCCAGAAAGAATTCTCACTGCAGAAATCATAAAAATCTGAAGGTATTTTCTTCTCAAAGTTTTTCTGCACCTTTTCAAAAATTTTTCTTCTATTTGTATACAAAAGACCGAAATCAATTTTTGAAGCTTCACTACCCCATTCCAGATCTTTATAATCAGCTTGCTCTAACCAGCCCTCTTCGCAAAGAAGCTGAAGATCTATAAAATACGGATTACCGGCAAAAGTTGAAAAACTCTGATAAGGAGAATCTCCAAAACCTGTTGGACAAACAGGAAGAATCTGCCAGTAAGTTTGTCCGGCTTCATTAAGAAAATCTATAAAATCAAATGCGCTTTTTCCAAGAGTCCCGATTCCTGTATCTCCCGGAAGTGAAGAAATATGCATAAGGACTCCACTGCGTCTTAATTTGAAACTATCTGAATCTAACATTTAATCACCTTACAAAAACTGTTTAGAAGCAGTTATATTTTTCTGACACTTTCACCTTCTCTAAAACTGAAAGAGACAAGCTCATGTGTCGCTGCGGCATTTCGTTCTATACAATTTAAAAGCATATCTAGTCCGCCATCTGCAAGCTCTCTTGCAGACTGCACAACAGTTGCAATTCTCGGATTATAATAATCTGCGTAATCAAGGCCATCAAAACCTACAACAGATATATCCTCCGGAACAGAATAACCAAGCTCTTTAAGACGACGGCAGGCACCGATTGCCATTGCATCTGACATTGCAAAAATTGCTGTGATATCAGGAAACGCCCGGATTAATTTTTCAGCGGCAACAGCCCCACCCTCAAAAGAATACTTTGAAACACAATATGCTTTTTCATCAAAAGTAAGTCCATTACGTTTCATTGCATTCAAAAAACCTTCATAGCGTTTTTCTGCTATGGCGGCATGTTCAAGCTCACCGCCAATTACACCGATTTTTTTATGACCATTTTTTATAAGATATTCCGCTGAATATTCGGCTGCCTTAACATTGTCTGTACTTATACTTGATAAATGAGTATTTACAATGTGCTGTGCTTCTGTAGAAATCAGGACACAGGGAATCTGAATCTTTGCAAAATCATCGCCGTAACGGTCCGGGCTTCCTCCAAGGAAGATTATACCAAGAGGCTTTTCTTCATAATAAACCCGGTTAGCAATCATTGCTTCATTATCATACTCATCAAGAACAATTACTGATGACAGATACTGCAGAGGTTCCAGTCTTCTCATTATAAAAGAGAGAAGCTCATTCAAAAGCGGATTCGAAGTTCCTTTTACAAGAATTACAATTGTTTTTCGATCCTGACTTTTAAGCTGGCTGGCATTTTTATTAAGTACAAAACCATACTTATCAACTACAGCCATTACCTTTGCACGAGTCTCTTCACTTACATCGGGATGATTATTCAAAACTCTTGAAACTGTCCCGATTCCGCAGCCGCATTCTTTTGCTATATCTTTTATAGTCATTATTTAATTGCTCCAGCTACAACGCCTCTAATGATATACTTTTGCGATGATATATAGAAGATTATGATTGGGATAATTGCAAGCACAAGCATTGCCATGAATCCACCGTAATCTGTTGAACCATAAGCTCCCTGCATTGCAAGTTGAATTGCCACCGGTACAGTTTTATGATCTGATCCAAGAATAAGATAAGGCAGGAGATAGTCATTCCATATCCACATAGCCTGCAGAATTGAAACTGTAATTGCAGTAGGTTTAAGCATTGGAAATACAATTAAAAAGAAGGTTTTCAGCGGATTACATCCATCTATTGTTGCAGCTTCTTCAACCTCTTGGGGAATACTTTTTATAAAGCCGGTAAACATAAAAATTGTCAATCCGGAACCAAAACCAAGATATACAAAAAGAATTCCAAAGACATTATCAAAGTTTATTCTGTTTACAATAAAGGTCATTGTGTACATAACCATCTGAAATGGAACAATCATACTGAAGGTAAACATATAATAAAGAAATCTTGTTCCCTTAGATTTTACTCTTACAATATACCAGGCACTCATAGAAGTGCATACTATAATCAGCATAACACCAATTACTGTTATCCACACGGAACGCAGAAAAGAAATAAAGAAGCCTGAACTTGTTACACCCCGGATATAATTTTCAAAACCTACAAACATATCCCCCTTTGGAAGGGCAAATGGCAGGGTTGAAACATAAAGCCGAGACTTAAATGAGTTCATTAATACTATAATAATTGGCAGAATAAACAAAGCTGTAAGACTAAAAAGGACAATATATTGAATTGAGCGTTTAAGAACGCCGTTTCTTTCTATAATCATTGTTCTATCTCCTTTTTATTTGTAAGTTTCAACTGAAGAAAAGCGATAAGGGCTACAATTATAAAGAACATAACGGCCTTAGCCTGTCCTACCCCCTGGAAACCGGAACGTCCATAGAAGGTTTTGTATATATTAAGTGCAAGCATTTCTGTATCAGTTCCCGGAGCTCCGTTTGTAAGCGCAAGGTTCTGATCAAACATCTTGAACGAATTTGACAAAGTAAGAAATGTACAAATAGTAATGGAAGGCATTACCATAGGGATTTTAATTTTAAAAAGTGTACGTAATGGTGAAGAGCCATCTATTGAAGCTGCTTCAAGCACATCATTAGGAATATTCTGTAAACCCGCAATATAGATTACCATCATATAACCAATTAGCTGCCAGTTAGTAAGGATGATTAATCCCCAGAATCCATATTTTGCATTAAATGTGATATCTTCGCCAAAGTAATGTAAAAGAAATCCGTTTATAAGGAGATTCCAGATATACCCAAGAACGATTCCCCCTATAAGATTTGGCATAAAGAAAACCGAACGGAAAAAGTTTGTTCCTTTAATTCCGTTTGTCAAAAGCAAAGCAAGTATGAAAGAAAAAACATTTACTGTAATCACAGAAACAATTGTAAAAATACTTGTAAAACTAAGTGCATGAAGAAAATCATGATCTACCGTAAACGCCCGGATATAATTTTTTAATCCTACAAATGTAACATTTGTAATTACCTTAAATTTTGTAAATGAGAGATAAAATCCCATTAAAAATGGTATAATGAAAAATACGGTAAAAGCAATCAAGGTTGGCAGAACAAACACCGGAAAATATTTCCTCATTATTTTTTTGTTTTCCATGATTTGACTCCTGTAACAGGAAGAAAGCATTAACGCCTTCTTCCTGTAATTGTTTAATTAGCTTTAGTAATCAGCTTCTTCTTTAAGCTTCCATTCAGATGCCCAGTTATTTACAACGTTCTTAGAAACTGTGTTCCAGTCTTTTGAACCCTGACAATACTGAAGAAGATCTGCACCAAAATTATCTTTGAAAGTCTGTGAAGGGAATAATGTAAAGTTCCATGATACAGAAACAATTCCTTTCTTTGACATATAGTTCAAGATTTCTTTAGCAAGCGGATCCTTAGGCTTTTCATTATCTGCAAAAGTATCAAATGGAGCAATAAAGCCAAGCTTGTTTGTTACATAATTCTTTCCTGTTTTTGAAGAATAGAGCCAGTAAAGGAAATCTGCTGTAGCTTTCTGATCTTCTTTTGAAGCTTTTTTGTTGATACAGTAGAAGTTTTCTGTTCCAACACAAAGTCCCTGATTTTCTTCACCTGCAACACCTGTATAAATTGGCAGGAATTTTACATTCTCAGACTTTACCTTATTTCCAGATACTCCAGAAATCTGTCCCCATGCCCAGTTTCCATTCTGAACCATTACACATTCTTCAAGGGCAAACTCTGCCATTGACTGCTCTACTGTCTTTACGCCAACATTCTTTTTTGCAATTACAGAATCTGTTGTATAAAGGTCAAAAATGTTCTTGAAGTTATTTCCATACTGGAACTTAATTGTATGAGTTGCTGAAGAAGTAAGGTCAATCTTATTGTTCTTGAACTCATAATATACAGGAAGGTTTGCAAGATGAGTCTGCCATCTCCAGTCCTCGCCTGCCTTTAATGAAGTAGATGCAAATACACCCTTTATTCCAAGCTCAGCCGCATGAGCCTGCATATCATCACACAGCTCCTTGAGCTTTGCAAAATTATTGATTTCATCCATGCTCTTAAAAGAAGTTCCTTTAGAGCTGAGTGCAAAGTATTTATCTGTAAGTGCTTTGTTATAAATAATTCCATAGCCTTCAACTACATATGGAACAGCATAAGCTTTGCCGCCATCTGTAATTGCGAGAGACTTGTCTGAAAGATGCTTGTAGATATCTGTTTTTGTAAGATCTGCGCAGAAATCTTTCCACATAGAATAGCCAACAGGTCCATTTACCTGAAACAATGTAGGAGCCTGCTTTGTAGCCATTTTTGCTGTAAGAGTTGATTCGTAAGTGTTGTTTGCCGCAGTTTCAACAATTACTTTTACTCCGGTCTCTTTTTCATAAACTTTTGCAAGTTCCTCATAAACAGATGCTACTTCCGGCTTGAAGTTCAAGTATCGGACAGTACCCTTCTTTGGTGCTGCAGTCAATGTCATTGCAGCTGTGAGTAAAGCACAGGTTGTAAGAATAATTTTTTTCATTATTTCCTCCTAAAAAAAATTACCGCATAAATTGTTTTTTTTATTGGAAACGTTACTGGAAACGTTTCCAATCCTTGCTAAGATTTAGTTTATTGCATGATTTTCTATCTGTCAAATTTTTTTTAAATTTTTTAAGAAAAAAGATGAAAGTTTATCGTTTAATTAGAACTCATACCCGATAAACAGGGCTTTTAGATCTGCTTTGCCGGTGATGCCAAGAACATTATAGATGTGAGCCAGATCTTTTTTGATTGCACTTTCGCTTACATTATGAGTTATGGCAAGGGCCTTGATGGTGGTGTTGTTTACAACTGTTTCTTTGATACAATCCAGCTGGCGGTCTGTGAACTTATAATCATCGAGATTGATTGTTCCACTCCCCTTTCTGTCGTAGGCATGACGAAAAAGAAGATTTATACATCCGATTGTACAGAGGGAAAAGAGAACGATTCCAACATATTCAAAAAAAGTTTTTACGCCGTAAGGAACGACAAGAAAAACTTTTGCTATTTCCAGAGCAATGTAGAGCCCCAGTTTTCTTTTTGATACAAGGCGATTTTCCAGCAGCATCAGAATAAACATGATTGATGTAATAAAAAGCGCTGTATAAATGCGTCCTGTATACAAATATGAAAAAACAAGAATTTCAAGTCCGGCATAATAGAAATAATGATTATTATATAAACAGAAGGTGAATACACACAGCACAAGCGCAATAACTTCTGCTGTATAAGAAACAACTTTAGAATATGGCATTATACTAAGTTCATAAGAAAAGTCGGTGAGAAGATTCAAAAGCAGCATAATCACAAGATAGACAAAGCCGACGATAGACATGAGGCGAAAAGGCTTGTCCAGAAAACTTTTATAATTCATAGCTTTATTATACCACACCTTCCTTCAAAACGTTAGTTGAAATATTCATAAATTGCATTGTAAATCGCATCTTCGCCTTTCATGAAGTCTTCGAACTTTTCGTATACTTCTACATCAGGCAAAGTTCCGCGGTGTACATCTGAATGAGTTACTTCTGCAGCTCTCTTATAAAGTTCTGGAACCTCATCAAGCTGTTTTGGAAAACTGAAATTGCAGTTCAACTTTTTCAATTTATTGATTATAGGCACATTAGTATAATTGAACACAGCCTGTCCTGTTTCCTCGCCAAAGATTTTTACCTCTGGATAATTTCGTAAAAAATCATTTATAAACCAGGTAGCACAAGAATAGGTTCTTCCAGATGTAACAAGTGCAATATTAAATTTATCAAACTCAGATTTATTTCTCCAAAGTTCATTATTTATCATATATTGCATAGAGGAATATCCACCTGGATTGTAGCGTACGTCAAAAACAATGGTATTATATTTACCGGTATTCATTTCTGATAATATATCAGCAAACCATTTCTGACAGATATAATTTTCATCTTCTCTACAGTTATTATATTGAACATATATAGTCTGTTTTTCATGAGATGTCGTAATTGCATAATTCTTGCGTGTATTGTTATGCATAATCAATACATTTTCTTTTTCTGGAAATACTTTTACCCACCTTGTATTTTTAGATGGTTTAATTACATTGCAAGTTATAGTCTTGCTTTTTCCATCAGGGGATTCAAGCGTAATGTTTATTTTTCCATTTTTTTGAACAAGGCCAGCTGCTTTATAGTTGGTATAACTTTGTGCATTATCAAATACATATTTTTCTCCGCTAACTGTCTCATATGGAAAAGGTGCATAATTACATAGTTTTTCACGTGCTTCAGTAACAGGAGAGCCGTTAATTTTTACAAGCTTCCATCCAAGATATTTTTGATATTTTGGAATTGTCCAGTAAATGTGATAATCATTTCCAAAACAGTAAAAGTAAAAAGGCAGAATTTTTGAATATAAAACATTACTGTCATTTGGCTGCAGGTTTAAATGCGCACATTTGTAACCGCTAAGTATTTTTTGGATTCTGAAAATACATTCCAGACGGTCTGCGTTTCCTGCCATTACATCTTCTTTAAGCAGTTCAAAAGGTGCTGGATCATAAAGTTCTCTAACAGCAGAATGAGCCATATCAATCTGTATTCGCTGAATATCAAAACAAAGCTCTTCCGGAGTAACTGACTCTTCTGCCTTTTTACAAGAAGCCAACCCCAGAGCACTCAATAAAGATAAAATTATAAACACACTTTTTTTCATAGTTTTCCTCCGCCTCACTTTGCTGAAATTGCAAAGAATAATTCTTTGATGCAACTTTGATATGTGCGAGTGGAAGAGAGGTACAACCTGCATCATCCCCGCAGGTTGTGCCTCTCTGCAACGGAAGCATATCAAAGTTGCTTCACGATAATGTTACTTCTTTGCAATTTCAGCAACACTAGTTACTACACCAGCCAAACTCTGCAAATCAGATGGCACAATAATCTTTGTTGCCTGACCATCAGCTGCCTTCTCAAAGGCTTCGAGGCTGCGGAGTTTAAGAACAGATGCATCCATTCCAGCTTCCTTGAGCATTTTAAGACCTTCGGCCTTAGCCTGCTGAACTTCGCGGATAGCTTCTGCTTCACCCTTTGCCTTCTGGATAGCAGCTTCCTTGTGAGCTTCTGCTTCAAGAATCAAAGCCTGCTTCTGTCCTTCAGCTTCAAGGATTGCAGACTGCTTGTGACCTTCTGCAATAAGAATCTGTTCGCGGCGTTCGCGTTCAGCCTTCATCTGCTTTTCCATTGCATCGCGGATTGCAGCAGGAGGCTCAATATTCTTTACCTCTACACGGTTTACCTTGATTCCCCAAGGGTCAGTTGCTTCATCCAGAATAGAGCGCATCTTTGTATTGATAACGTCACGGCTTGTAAGAGACTCATCAAGCTCAAGTTCACCAATGATGTTACGCAAGGTAGTAGCCGAAAGATTTTCAAGAGCGTTGATTGGTTTTTCAACACCATAGGTATAAAGTTTTGGATCTGTAATCTGAAAATAAACTACAGTATCAATCATCATAGTTACATTATCTTTTGTAATAACTGGCTGAGGAGGGAAGTCAAAAACTTTTTCCTTCAGAGACATTTTATTTGCCATGCGGTCTATGAAAGGCATTTTTACATGCAGACCTACATTCCATGTACAGTGATATCCACCAAGTCTTTCAATTACATAAGCCTGTGATTGTGGAACAATTCTGATATTTGCAACAATTAAAATTGCAAGAATTACGATTAACGCAATGATTATATAAATCATCATTTAATTTTCCTCCGTATTTTTTATATTATTTTTTACAGATATAGTATTGCCTTCTACAGCGGTGATGGTACATGTGCTTCCTTCTGGAATTTCTGATTCATCCTCCGACTTCGCAGTCCATATAACTCCGTTTTTTGCTTTTGCCTGGCCTTTCTGGAATTTTGTGATGGATTTAGTAATTAAAACCTCCTCTCCAATCATCGTATTCACATTTGTTTTATCTTTTCCAATTCGTAGTTTTTTTACTGCAAAAGGTCTGGTGAAAACAATAAGTAGTACTGTAATTAATGCAAAAATTAAAAGCTGCCATTTAAATGGAAGTCCTGTTCTTGCAATGAAAATCAGTGGAATGGCTGCAATTCCTGCCCAGATTGTTGTCAGGCCCATAGTAAAAGCTTCTATCACAATGCAGACAATTAATATTCCCAGCCATATCCAGGAACTAAAGTTTATAAAAAATTCATTCATATTATATAGTATAAGGCTAAATACTTATCTTGTGTAAAAAAGTGTATCAAATGGACTTGTTTTACTGTATAATTAAAATATGAGTACACATATTAATGCTCCAGAGGGAGCAATTGCTGATTCAGTTTTATTGCCGGGAGATCCTTTAAGAGCAAAATTTATTGCTGAAAACTTTTTAGAGGATGCAAAATGTTACAATGAAGTTCGTGGTATGTATGGCTTTACCGGAACTTATAAAGGTCATAAAGTTTCTGTTCAGGGAACTGGAATGGGGCAGCCATCTTTATCTATTTATGCCCAGGAATTATTTCAGTTTTACAATGTAAAGAAAGCAATTCGTATTGGAACCTGTGGTTCTATTAGAGAAGATGTAAAAGTAAGAGATATTATTCTTGCAAATGGAGCTTGTACCGATTCTGCATTGCAAAATCAGCGTTTTGGAAATCTTCATTATTGTCCTGTCCCTGATTTTGAACTTCTTTATACAGCATACAATAAGTCTAAAGAACTGGGACTTAATGCCGTTGTTGGTCCGTGTGTTTCAAGTGATCGATTTTATGATTCAAATGAAAACTGGAAGCTCTGGAAAAAATACGGTGTTGCAGGCTTGGAAATGGAAGCTGCAGAATTGTATACACTTGCTGCTCAGTTCAACAGACAGGCACTTGCAATTCTTACAGTAAGCGACCATATCATAACTGGCGAAGCAACAACCGCCGAAGAACGTCAGCTCACATTTAAGGATATGATGAAGCTGGCACTTGAAACTGTTATAAAGGAGTAATAAATGAAACCAACACTACTTGTACTTGCAGCTGGAATGGGAAGCCGCTATGGTGGAGTAAAACAGATAGACGGAGTAGGCCTTCACGACGAATGCCTTTTGGATTTTGCAACTTATGACGCAATGAAGAGCGGCTTTGGAAAGGTTGTTTTTATTATCCGTAAGGATATTGAACAGGCCTTTCGCGAGCGCCTTTTTGACCGTATAGCACGCAACTGTGATGCAGAATATGTTTTCCAGAATATGGACAGCCTTTTGACACCACAGCAGATTGCAGACAGCAAGGATCGTGCAAAGCCATGGGGAACAACTCATGCAGTTCTTTGTGCCGAAAAAGCAATCAACGCTCCATTTGCAGTTATCAACTCTGATGACTATTATGGACGCCAGGCTTTTGAAGTTCTAGGTGGCTATCTTTCTTCTATAAATAACGATTGTACAGAGCATGCCATGGTAGGTTATGTACTTGGAAACACAATGAGCCGTTCAGGTTCTGTAAGCCGTGGTGTTTGTACAGTAAAAGATGGTTGTCTTGATACAATCGTAGAAAACCTGAAAATCTACTACGACGAAAAAGATCAGATTATAAGCGATATCGATGGTGAAAAGAAGCTTCTCACAGGAAAAGAGTGGGTTAGTATGAACTTGTTTGGATTTACTCCAAAAGCATTTGAAGAATTCCACGTTTACTGGGATAACTTTATTAGTGCTAATTCTGCTGCTCCAAAGGCAGAGGCTTTGCTTCCTGTTTCTGCAGGCGACATTATTAAGCATGGTAAGGGAATTATCAAATTCTTTACATCTCAGGAAACCTGGTTTGGTATGACATATCCTGAAGATCGTCAGCTTGTAAAGGATGAAATTGCCAAGAAGATTAAAGACGGTTACTATCCTGAACAGTTGTGGGTTAAATAATGCTCAAGCTTACACCAATAAAATCAGAAAAAATCTGGGGCTATGAGCTTTGGATTGCGTCGACTCACCCGAACGGACCTCAAGAAGATTTTGTAAAGGCCTGTGGCGGTGAGTATCCGCTTCTTGTAAAAATAATTCAGGCAAACGATACTCTTTCAATTCAAGTTCACCCGGATGATGACGCCGCTGTGAAGCTTGAAGGTGAGGGTAACCGTGGAAAAACAGAATGCTGGTACGTTCTTGATGCCACTCCCGATGCAAAGCTTGTATACGGCTTAAAGGATGGCGCTTCAAAAGAAGAACTCGCCAAAGCAATAGAAACAAGCACTCTTGATCCATATCTGAATTTTGTAAATGTCCACAAGGGTGATTTTATTTATATTCCGGCTGGAACAGTTCACGCCATTGGCGGAGGCCTGCGTCTTTTAGAGATACAGCAATCCTGCGACCTTACATATCGTCTTTATGACTGGGGCCGTGGCCGCGAGGTCCACATAGAAAAAGGCTTAGCCGTAATAAAAAATGACGTAAGAAAACCAATAGCCCAATTCCCCGGAAGCTTCGAATGCGAATACTTCACCCTGGATCAGCTAAACATAAAAGGTGGCTGGAGCATGTACAACAGCAGCAAAATACCACAGCTTTTGTACATTCTTTCGACCAACAAGGCAGTAATCCGCACAAGTGAAGAAAAGGTTGGTAAAGCAATTAATTCAGAAGAAATATATGCAGTTTTGCCTGGTGAAAAAATTACCGTAGAAGGTTCGACTTCTGTAATAAAGATTAAACCAGTTTAATCTTGAATCAATCCCAAATAAACTGTATTTTATTCATATGCTTTTATTTTTAATATCGTTTTTACCAATTGCATTAATCGCTTATGCCTTTTTTATTAAGGATAAGAAAATTATACTTCCAGTAATCGCCGGCCTGATTACCGCCGTTGTTGTTTGTGCCTGCAGATTTTTCTTTACTTATGAGCACAGACTTGTATACGATTCTTTCTCTGAAAATTTCATTTATTTTTTTATAAAACAGTCTCTTCTTCCGTTATTTATAGTTTCTGCCGTATATGCAATTATTTCTCGCGATACAGTAGAATTTAAGGTAAAGAACTTCTTCCCATTGCTCTGTACTTTCTATGCAGTTTATCTTCCTTATTGTGTAATAACTGTTTCAGAATTTTATTATCAGGCCTATGATATTTTTCTTAAGCCTGTAATTTATCTTGCAATGATTGTAATGATTGGATCTTGTCTTATAAATGCTTGGGCAGCCATTTCTTCAAAAAAGATTGTTTTTGCAGTTCTTGATATTCTGATTATTCTTGTATATGCATTCTATCCGGCAGTATCAGATGCACTTTATGCGATTAATTATAATTGTGCCGTTATTCTTGCTGTAGGAATTGTTTATTCTCTCATCCCGTTTGGGCTTCTTGCCATCCAGCAGCTACGTAATAGATAATTTATTATAAATAAAAAAAAGCACCTTCAATTGAAGGTGCTTTTTTTTATGGTCCCTTCGACCCCTTCGACAAGCTCAGGGCTCTCAGGGATCACAGTTCAATTAGTCTAATGCATGTCCAGCAGAACCAAGAACGTTGATGTTCTTGTGCATGTACATCTTCTTTGCTTCATCACGTGCAGCAGAAAGGAACTGGCGTGGGTCAAAAGCTTCTGGATTTTCTGCAAGGAACTTTCTTACAGCAGCTGTCATAGCAAGACGTCCATCAGAGTCGATGTTGATCTTACATACAGCAGACTTAGCAGCCTTGCGGAGCTGTTCCTCTGGAATACCAACTGAATCAGGAATCTTTCCGCCGTACTGTTCAATAATCTTTACATATTCAACAGGAACAGAAGAAGAACCGTGAAGTACGATTGGGAATCCTGGGAGCTGCTTTTCAATTTCTTCAA
>JAEEGH010021476.1_pt1 | contig 13335 bp, 17 predicted proteins | sample 9134181 | NCBI WGS metagenome assembly JAEEGH01 (sample SAMN16246544, study PRJNA631951) | gut metagenome | biome: gut microbiome; feature: rumen; material: DP-attached | host: Bos | place: Iran: Karaj | collected 2018-10
GTTTCTCACTAGCCATTTTGTCTTTTAATGATTTAATTAACGTATTAAAAACAGCATATGTTAAATAATAATAAGCAGTAGTATTTACTTCATCATTAACATTTAGAGGAATAGATAATTGAATAACATTTTCCTCAATTCCACTCATCTTAGACTCTTCTTTAGACTCTTGTAAAGTAATTTCCGTTTCTATTTCTTTAGACAACGAAGTAGCCAAAGCAGACGTCATTTGAGAAAATACTTCACCAAAACTATTTAACTCTGTTTCTGTTAACTCTCCTTCTGCTGGTTCAGCCTCAAGTAATATAGCTGCAATCTTTTTTATTGAATCTAAATCAAAAGCAAATGTAGAAAGCCCACTTGGGTACTCTGCGTCAAATAATTTATATGTATCCCCCAACGTTTCTTTTATAAGAGAGGCCTTAGCTATATCTGCTGAAACTTCTCCTAAAGTACAAGGCTTATTAAGAACCTTTTCCATAGCTTGAGCTACAGACTTTAATGGTTCAGCAAAAAGTTCAGTAATCGCGCCTTTGTCGCTTTCAGAAAGCATCTCAACATCTTGATTAAACTCTGTATCACTTTGCAAAAGTTGTTTTAACTCTTCTCCTTCTATCATTCAAATATCCTCCTTTATTCATCTTCCTTACGTATTGTTTCTGTAATTTTAATAGCCATCTTTTTATTTTTAGTTCCTGGTCTAGCTTTATATCGCTTAACACCATCTATAAACACTGATAGCTCAGATTTTATATTAGTATTAAGTGCAATTACATCACCAACTTGCAAATCTCTAATATCAGATAATCTAAGTTTTGTCTCACCTAAAACAACATGAATATCTACTTTTGAAAGCTCTACTTTCTCTTCTATCTTCTTAATTTTTTCAGGTGAATTAGGTTCAACCTCTGTAAATAGCCACGACTTAATATCTATCTTTCCAACTATAGATTTTATTGTCTCGTAAGGAATACAAAACTTCATAAGTCCAGCTTCTTTACCAACTTTTAAGTTTATCTCTATCATAATAATTGTATCATTAAGTCTAGTCATATTAATAAGCTTTGTAGTTGTGAAAAACTTCTCAACAACAGGCACTATATTATACGCTTGACCCCAAGCTTCTTTTAAAGGTGTCATTAAGTTCTTCATAATATTATAAATAATAGCAGCCTCTATTTCAGTAAGGTTTCTTTCTGTTGGTCTTGCGTCAACATTTCCTCCTAATGTTTTATCTATAATCTCAAAAGCAATATTAGTTGGAAACTCCATCAAAATATCACCTTGCAATTCTTGAGCTCTTATAACTCCAATTGCAATAGGGTCTCTTAAAGTCTTTATATAACCCTCATATGGCATCTCTTTTATATTTTCAATTTCAACCACAACTTCACTTCTTAAAAGAGTTTCCAATATAATTGAAGACGTTTTACAAAAATATTCATATATGTTTCTAAAACCAGCAATATGGTTTTTCGCAAATTTACTAGGTTTAGAAAAGTCATACCTTGTAATTGCCATCTTAATTCTCCTTTGTAATTTTTATATACTTCTTATTATACCACAAATTATACTATCATAAATGAAGATATTACAACAGAAACAACCTCTTCTTTATCTTCTTCTGTTACATATATTCCACGAATTGCGTTAAGAAGTGGTTCTTGCATTGCAATTCTAGGACTAATAGTCTCCTTTATATTACCATTTTCATCTGGAACAGCAGGTTTAACTTTTAGATCATCTGCAGTCTTTGTTTCAAACACACTATAAATTGCGGCCTTTATATCTGGCTCCATAGCCTCTGCCTTCTTTAAAGCCTCTTCAGACTTAAATATTATAGTAAAATCTGCTTGTAAATAGGAAGTTTTTGAACCTAATCCAGCAAGTGGAATTTGAACTTTAGATAAAGTAAGCCTCTTTCCTTGAGTTGTATCATATTCTTCAACTTTTTTCTCAACAGTTTCTGTCCCTTCTTCTTCAGGTGCAGGTGCATTATTTAATATAAAAAATATTCCTCCACCAGCAAGTGCTAAACCTAAAACCGCACCAACAACAATAAATATAAGTGCCTTTTTACCCATTCATACTTCCTCCCTTTTCTTTTGCAAAAACATTATTACACTTTTGTTTGAACTCAATTATCTTATCTACTACTTCCGGAACCGTTTCCCGAACGACAAACTTGTTGCCAGTAATTAGAGATATCGTTGCATCCGGCATAGCTTCAACACTTTCTATAAGATCCGAATTTATTACAACTTTCTTGTTGTTCAACTTCGTTAATTCTATCAAAATTAGTACACCTCCGCAATATGTAACAACATTTTTTTGTAATTCATTGAAAATAATAATTTTTTCCTCAAATTTCTATTTAAAAAATTACATTTTTACAACATTCTTATTATACAAAAAAATTATATAAAAATATAAATTAAAAATCAAGTATATATTTTTGGTAAAAGTGCATAAAATAAAATAATATTTAAAAACACAACAAAAAAGACTTTCACCAGAAAGCCTTTTCCCTTTAAAAGTATCATGGAGAAGAGTAGTCATCACTACGTTCGCCCATCGGGAATCATTAGCGCCTTGCATCTTCTCTCATGATTTATATGATCCCGAAAGGCTTTGACAACCTCATAAAAAAACTCCATTTCGGGGTTACCAAAATGGAGTTATAAATTCAACTCATATTTTCGGCGACCCGGCGTCCATAGCGTTAAGCATTAGGACCGTAGTTTTGCGTCCCAACCTTTCGATTGGTTTGCCCTTTCGGATTTCATAATATTATTATATATTATGTAGACTAAAAAGTCAATACTTTTTTAAAAAATTTTTAAATTAATTTATATTTGCAATAGAAGTAGCTGTTAATGCAATCGGTACAGAATAGCTTAAATGCTCACACATTCTCTTATTTTCTTTTGCAAGTAGCATTTCCATAATTGTTGATTGACAATTAAAGTTTGCAGAATATGTAGGAACAAAGCTCATAAAATAATAGCTAAATGGAACTACAAAGTACGTGTCAAACATATTTTGGATATCCATTATATAAATAGATAGGAATAATTTCTCATCTTCTAATGCATTTTCATAAGATCCAACTTTATCTGCATTCTTATTGAAGTAATCAACATATTTCTTTCTATTGATTCCAAGACCATTAAATACTTCGTCATAATATTCTTCTAAGTTTGTATTTTTAGTTGCAAGTAATTTTTTAAGTCTTTCAGGTGAGAAGAAATCAAGCTTAATATTAGACTTTGTTTTTTCTCCATTTCTTGCAAGTAAAACTCCAAGCATTTCAGCTTTTGCAGCTAATGCATTTTTCAAATCATTAGATGCCATATTTATAGCAGCAGTTTGAAGAACTGCAAATTTATCTGCCTTATTTAATTTCAAGAACTCTTTTCCAGCTTCTGAAATTTTTATAGAATCATATCTACTTGTCTTTTTATTGTGTCTTTCTGTTAAGCCAATTGAATTGCAAAGGTTTGTAATGTAGTCTAAATATTCAGCATCTTCAAAGAACATATCTTCAAGCAAAGTAGCCTTTGTTTGACCTAAAAGAGTATTTGTTTTTGAACAAGGTATTCTCTTAGATAATGTTTTTAATAATTATGTGCAATCATCAACCAAAGGATGGTTATTTTTAGAAATTTCATATAAGTTATACTTAGATGTAAAAGTATTTTGCATCTTATTTAAATTAACATGAAGTTTAGGAACTACTAATGCTTTATCGTTCAAATCCTCATTTAGTATAGCAAAAGGATTTTTTCCTTTGTTATTTTCAGTAGCACCTGAATATAACCATTTTCTAAAAGGGATATTAATGTTTTTTAATACATACTCCTTTTGAGATTTCATGATCTCTAACTCCTGCATATTCTTTAATAAACTTTTTTCAAACTCTGAAAAAATATTCGCTGTAATTTTAGACATCTTGTTTCCTCCTTTAACATCTTTTACACCCCTAATATCGTTTTTCATTTCAAAAAACTTAATACTTTTTTGAAATTTATTAAGAAATAAGCGATGTTTTCAATATACAAATTATATTTATTTTAAAAACTTACTCTAAAACAGCTATAATAGATTTTTCTACCTTTCTAAGCCTATTTTTAGTCTCTTCAAACTGTTCTTGACTCATTCCATCCCTTAAATCATCTTTGACTAGTAAGCACATCTCATCAACTTCGTCTTTAAGAAGATTAAGTTTTTCAAGAATTTCAAGACACATAAATCTGTATTTCCTGTCTGGTGACTCTTCTCCGACTTGAGTTGCATATAGATCCTTGATTTCAAATACATCTCCACGATTAGGAATAATCGTTCTAATTCCAAATGTATCTGCAATCATACCTGCGAATACCTCTTGAGCCTCAGGTTCTCCATGAACAATAAATACCGTATCTGGTTTCTTTTCAAAGGCATCTAGCCACTTTATTAAAGCTTTTTGATCAGCATGTCCAGAAAATCCTTCTATATACTCTATTCTAGCCTTTACAGTAATATCTTCTCCAAAAATTCTAACTTGTTTTTCACCATCTACTAATCTTCTGCCCAAAGTTCCAACTGCTTGATATCCAACGAATAAAACTGTACTATTTTCTTCCCACAAATGATGTTTTAAGTGGTGGCGAATTCTTCCAGCCTCACACATACCACTAGCTGATATAATAATGGATGGTTCCGGATTTTCATTAATAGCTTTAGACTCTTCGACCGTATGAGCCAATTTTAGCGTCGGAAAATCTACCGGATTTTTATCTTCCATAATATATCTTCTTGCATCTTCATCATAACACTCAGGATTATCTTTATAAATTTGAGTTGCTGAAATAGCCAAAGGACTATCTATATAAACCGGAGTTTTTAAAATTCTATCATATTTCTCTTTAAATTTATTTTTATTCTGGTTTAAACCATAGACAATTTCTTGAGTCCTTCCAACTGCGAACGAAGGTATAACAATACTTCCACCCTTATCCAAAGTTTCATTTACAATATCTACAAATCTCTCAAATCTATCTTCTCTTTCTTTATGATTTCTATCTCCATAAGTAGATTCCATAACTAAAATATCCGCCGAACCTATAAGCTCAGGATCTTTTAAAATAGGAGTGTCATTATTTCCTAAATCTCCAGTAAATACAGCTTTAGATTCTTTTCCGTTTTCTCTAATCCAAAGCTCTATTATTGCAGAACCTAACATATGACCAGCATCTCTAAATCTAACCTTAACATCATCGTTTATTTGAATAACTTCATCGTAATTACATGGTTCAAATAACTTTAATGAATCTGCTGCTACTTCAGCAGTATATAGCGGTGGAACTGGGTGCTTACCAGCTCTAATTCTTTTTCTATTAATCCATTCTATTTCCATTTCTTGAATATGCCCACTATCAGGGAGCATTATGCTACACAAATCAGCAGTAGCTTTAGTAGTATAAATCTTTCCAGTAAACCCATCATTATATAATTTAGGGATTCTTCCTGAATGGTCAATATGAGCATGTGTTAAAAACATAAAATCTATAGTATTAGGTGCAAAAGTAAAGTCATCTACATTAAGCATTACTTCTTTGTTCTGACCTTGGAACATACCACAATCAACCAAAAAATTATACTTGTTTGTTGTTACCAAAAAACATGATCCGGTAACGGTTTTTGCTGCTCCTAAAAAGGATATCTGCATTTAATATTCCTCCCCCCGAGTCTATATTAATAGACTCTTCGATTCTCTATTTGCCTTTTTTCAACATCTTTTGTAGTTCATCAACAAAAGTATTCAAATCTTTAAATTGCCTATAAACAGATGCAAATCTTACATAAGCAACATCATCTATTTCCTTTAGTTTTTCCATAACAAGCTCCCCTATATCTATAGAAGAAACTTCTTTATTAAATTTATTATATACTTGCATTTCAATAGCACTTACTGCCTCATCAATTTGCTCAACAGTAACCGGTCGCTTCTCACAAGCACGCCTTATTCCATTTGCTATTTTATTTCTATCAAAAGACTCCCTACTTCCGTCTTTCTTTATTACCATCATAACCATATTTTCAACACGTTCGTAAGTAGTAAACTTTCTACCACAACTAACGCATTCTCTTCGACGTCTAATACTAGTACCATTATCTGATGCCCTAGAATCAATTACTTTACTCTCTGGTACATAACAATAAGGACACTTCATAATACCCTCCTAATTTATTATTTTTTCAATAAGCGGTTTCTTTTCACAAGGATTTTGTGAAAAACAAAAAGCTTCTTTTAATAATTCAATAACATCGTTCAAGTTTCCTTCATTATTTACAAATAATGTAGCTAAAATTGAACCTTTTTCAGCAAAATCTCCAACTTTTTTATTAAGTACAATTCCAACACCATAATCAATTGAATCTGTTTTCTTTGCTCTTCCACCGCCGAGTAACATACTCGCCACCCCAAGTTTTTCTGCATCTATTTGTGAAATATATCCATCGTTTTCAGCAGTAAAACTAATCTCTTTATTAGCTTTTGGAAGTAAATCCATATTGTCTATAGCATTAGTATCTCCACCTTGAGCCTTAATAAACTCCTTAAACTTTTCAAAAGCAATCCCATTATTCAGTCTATTATGTAGTTCAGTTTTAAGCTCCTCCACCTCGCCTTTTCCAGCCAAATGAAGCATTTGAGCCGACAATTCAATACAAATCTTTTCAAAATCAGCCGGTCCATTTCCTTTTAGCGTATTAATTGCCTCTTTTACCTCAAGAGCATTTCCAATAGCAAATCCTAAAGGTTCATTCATATTAGAAATAACCGCAATTGTTTTTCTTCCAACTTCTTCTCCAATATCTACCATAGCTTGTGCAAGTAAAATAGCATCATCTAATTTTTTCATAAAAGCTCCACTACCATACTTTACATCAAGCACAATAGCATCCGCACCACCAGCAATCTTCTTGCTCATTATGCTACTAGCAATAAGCGGAATTGAGCTAATTGTCGCTGTAACATCACGAAGTGCATATAATTTTTTATCTGCTGGAGCTAAATCTCCAGTTTGTCCAACGACTGCCACATTTATATTATTAACATTCTCAATAAACTTCTCAATCGGCATAGCAATATTAAAACCAGGAATAGATTCTAGTTTATCTACTGTTCCTCCAGTATGGCCTAATCCTCTTCCTGACATTTTTGCAACCGGTACACCAAAACTTGCAACAAGAGGTGCAACAACAAGAGTAGTCTTATCTCCTACTCCACCTGTACTATGCTTATCTACTTTTATTCCATTTATCATAGATAAATCAGCTATATCGCCAGAATTAGCCATCGCCATTGTAAGGTACGATGTTTCTTTCTTATTCATTCCATTAATATATATCGCCATAAGTAATGCTGTTATTTGGTAATCCTCAATCGTTCCTTCCGTTACACCTTTAATAAAAAAATCTATTTCTTCTTTAGTCAATTCTTTTTTATCTCTCTTGTTTGCAATAATATCATATATTCTCATAATGTCCTCCCATTTATAATTAAAAGGCATTTTTAATTATATTAATATTTTCCACACCAAAACTATTATCGGCACTTTTTGCAAAAACTTCAACAACATCAAAACGTGCAAAATAGTTATTCATACGATATTGTTCAATATAGCAACTCGCACTAAGTAATAAATGTTTTTGTTTCCAATAATTAACCGCATATTCTGGCGCACCATATTTTAAATTAGTCCTCGTTTTAACCTCTATAAAAACCAAACAATTATCCTCAATTGCAATAATATCTATCTCTCCAAATCTACAACTATAATTCCTAATTAGAATTTTATAGCCTCTCTCCATTAAAAACTTGGTAGCAGCCTCCTCGCCAAAATTTCCAATAGTCTTATTGTATTTCTCCATATTCCTCCTAAACTCTTACATCAAACTTCTCATTACCTTGCCCTTTTTCTTTAATATATTTAAGTTTAATAATATCATCTGTCCTTTCAGTAATTTCAAACAAAACAATATCCCCGATTCCAGCGCTTATACGTTCCTCAAGCCTTGCCTCTAGTATAAGACCGTCGTCGAGTTCCAACTCAACTTTACCATCACGCGAAATATTTTTTATACGTGAATGAAATCTTTTACCCTTTCTAAACCTATCTTTTTCTTGATCTGGATTAATTGCTCTAACATAATTAATTCTATTAACTTCGTTAATATCCATTATATCACTCTCCTAAAATCCCTTTTATGAAAGTTTTTCTATGTATAGGGCATGGACCATATTTCTTTAAAGCTGCAATATGTTCTGCTGTGCCATATCCTTTATTTTTACTAAAGCCATATTCAGGATAAATCTCATCATATGCTACCATCATTCTATCTCTTGTAACTTTTGCAACAATAGAAGCCGCAGCAATAGATATACTAAACGCATCTCCTTTAATTAAAGCTGTAGTTGGAATATTTAACCCCAGCTCTACAGCATCAATAAGTAAATGTTGAGGTGTTACATCTAAATTGCCAAGTGCTTCAACCATCGCTTGTTTTGTAGCATTTAAAATATTAATTTCATCTATAACTTTCTCGTTTGCCATACCAATACCATAGGATATGCAATTATTTATGATAATATCAAATAACTTTTCTCTATTTTTTTCAGTAACTTTTTTAGAATCATTAATCCCTTCTATTAAAACATCAGGTTTTAATACCATTGCACAAGTAACAACCGGACCGGCTAGAGGGCCACGACCTACCTCATCAATCCCGGCAATATATTTTATTCCATTTTCATACAAAGGTTTTTCAAACCTTTGCATCTTGATAAGTCTTTCTTTTTCACTTTCAATTTTTTTAATACGTGCTTCAGTCAATTTCTTTTCATTTAGCTCTATAAATTCCATAAAAATCACTCTACCCTTGCACTGGTCTTTCTAACGAAATATTTCCAATTACACCTTTTCTAAACTCGTCTATAATTAAATTAGCTACTTTTGTATAATCAATTTCTCCACCCGAAACTTTACAACCTCTTTTATTTCCTATAATCTCTAAAATTTCTAATTCACTATTTTCATCAATATCTTCTAACTTGTATCTTTCACAGAATTCTTTTTTATATGTATCTCTCAATTTTTGAATTAACTTTAATGAAAGCTCTTCGTTATCTAATATCTCATATTTTATAGCTCCTGTAAAGGCAAGATTAAGTCCTATTTCTTCCGTTTCAAACTTAGGCCACAATATTCCCGGGGTATCCATAAGTTCTATTCCTAGGCTTGTCCTTATCCATTGCTTAGTTCGCGTAACTCCGGGCTTATTCCCTACATTTGCTACATTTCTCTTCGCTACTTTATTTATAAAGGAAGATTTTCCCGCATTTGGTATTCCCATAACTGCTACTCTTACACTTCTTCCTACTATTCCCTTTTCATTGCTTTTCTCTATTTTTTCTTTAACAGCATCTCTCGCTAAAGTAAGTAATTCATTTATCCCCGCTCCAGAAATTGAATTTATGAGTACTGCAGGTATATTTTGTTTTTTATAATACTCTATCCACATTTTATTTACTTTAGGATCTGCCAAATCAAATTTATTAAGTCCAATTACTCTAGGCTTGATCCCAATGAGTTCATCAAAATCAGGATTCCTACTACTTATAGGGATCCTTGCATCAATTATTTCTATTACTGTATCTACAAGTTTTAGATTTTCTTTTATTTCTTTTTTTGCTTTTACCATATGTCCTGGGAACCAATTTATATTAGTTTTATTTTCACTCATTTGGAGCAACCCCTTTTTTATTTAATTGTCCTATCATTTCAAGATTTGAATTTATAATAGCTATAATATGACTACATGTATGATTTTCTTGGTAAAAATCACAATCACATATGTATTTATCTTTTTCTTTTTTTATTGTCCTTGTTCCATGTTCAGAATGAATTATTATTCTATCATCTAATAATTCAAATCTATATTTTTCTGTACTATATCTTTTGGCTTTTTCAACCTTTCTTTGAAATTGTGAATCATTTTTTGATAATAACTCAACTAACTGAATTGGTAATATATCTCTATTCTCAAAAGTTATTTCAATCAAATTAACATTATCTTTTTTCTTAAAATCATCCAACCATTCGTAAGAATTCATAAAAATTGTTCCAATAGTTGGTTTATCACAATCTAATAGTTGGATTAATAATTCTTTATACTTTTCTGAAAATAATTGCATTGGGCCAATTTCGTCTATAATGATATATTTTACATTATCATCTTTAATTGCACTTTCTAATTCTAAAATACATAATCTTTCGAATGCTTCTAAATCAACACCATATCGGCTAATTCTATAGTTGCTTTCTATATTAACATGTGATAATATTCCTGTTTTTCCGCTTAAAGTACAAATTCTAAATCCTACTCTTTCTCCACCTTCTCTTATTTCTTCCGTATAGAAACCACCGCAATTATCTCTTCCAAGCATATTAACTATTTTTTTAATCGCTGTTGACTTACCAGTTCTTGGCTGTGCAGTTAATAAAATCATTCTTTCACCTCATTTTATTATATCTTTTATCTCCCCACCAATTAGGGACCAAATCTTTTAATAAAACTATCTTCCTACTTTCATAATCTGTTAGTATTTCCATATGCCTATTTTCATAAGATAATTGCATTAGGAATTCTCTACAAGCACCACAAGGCATTCCACCATTAACCTTAGGTGGTTCATTTCTAAAAGCAATCATTCTTTTAATTCTTGTTTCTCCTGTATTAATATACATATTAAGTGCAGCAACTCTTTCTGCACATAGATTCATAACTCCGCTTGCACTTTCTATACAAAATCCTGTAAATATTTTCCCACTTTCACTTTGTACGGCAGCCACAACATGATGTGCTTGTATAAATGGCGAAGTCTCTTCTGGATGATATTGTTCTTTTGCTTTTAAATACATTTCTTCCCATATATCCATATAATTTCCCCCTTTTTCATCATTATTTAATCAATAACTTTACCTTTTTAATATATCAGCTCCTATTATATAATGGTCTGAAAAATTATCAATTTTATACCTAGCATCTGAGACCAGCTTATTGTTAATCAAAATGTAATCCATTTGAACTTCTCCTCTATTTTCATAATAATCTTTAGTTGTTGTGCTATTTACAATATCAGTAACATTACCATTTATTTTTGGTATTAAATCAAATAATTTTTCAGTATTAAAATCTCCTAAAACTATTAAATTTTCTTCTTTACAGTCCATTATTAGTTCTTCTAATGGTCTATAACTTTCAGGATAATCAAATTCAGTTTTATCAAATGGAGCAAAAGCCATGGCATGACCTGTTATAATTGTAAATTCTTCCTCAGCAATTTTTATTACTACTTTAATAATTCCTTTATCAAAAGAATAATAAGTATTACCACTTGAAGTATGTTTCATCATATTGGGATTTTTAAATAGCGTTTTTAAAACACCTTTAATCTCATATTTAGAAAAAATAGCTACACCTACTCTTCCTCCTTTAAACAAATATGAGTCATAAGTATCATATGTTTCGCAATACTTAAGTTTTGTTTTACTTAGCAATTCGTTTGTTAATGATTCATTTTCATTTATATATGTTGGATATTCTTGAAAACATATAACATCAAAATCATATTCATTAACTTTTTCAACTATTTCTTTAATATTTTTGATATTAATCGTTTCAACAGTTTTTTGATTATCTAAATTACACGTAATACCTACACATTCATTTATATTCCAAGTTGCAACTTTCATATTTTACCTCTCCTTTTAATGATTTTTATTTCTATTTTTAATATTATTATAAAATATGTAAAAATATCAATATCAAAAAGCCAGTATTTTCAATGGTTTCATGGAAATTTCTATAAATTGGTTTATCGCAGTTTATATTAGTTTTATTCTCACTCATTTGGATCAACTTATTTTATTTTTTTATCCATAAATACATACCAGTTATAACATCAGGTTTATATTTAAATCCTGCTTTTTGATAAAATGCTTCATTTCCAGCGGTAGGTGTTAATTCAATTTGCATCTTTTCTCCTTCTTTAACACCAGCTTCAATCATTTTCTTTAATTCATTAATTATAATTAACCCTATTCCCTTTTTTTGATATTCTGGTTTCACACATATATCAGACAAGCAACATACAATACTATAATCGCCGACAACTCTACCAATTCCAGCAAGTTTACCATCTGCTTCAACTTTAACCATGTACATTGTATTTTTTAATGCCTTTGTTACTTGTTCATCATTATACGTTTTAAAACCGACTGATTCTATAACTTCTAGAAAATCTTCATTCGCTATTTCATGATAAATTTTAATATTCATTCTTCTTTAACCTCCATTAAAATTGCATCAAGACTACTTTCACCAGTTTTTGCATGTCCACCCGTTGTCGCATACTTTCCATTTTTTATCTCACTTCTCTTTTGAATCAAAAATTTCCCTTCTGAATTTTGTATAAAAACCAAAACAACTATAATATACCTACCTTTGGGTATTTCTTCTCCTTTTAATATAGTTTCTCCTGCAAGATTCCTTTGGCTATCATATAAATCCCTTTTTTCCATATTGGGCTCCTTCCTTATTTTTTACCGCAATACCACATTTTTCTTAAATCTAACAACATTATTAAATTATATTTCTACCCATTTTATTATATTACCTTCTTCATATATGCTACAAAAGTATTTCTCTTCTACAAGTTGCTCAAAACAAATTTTAATTAATTATCAAATTCAGCATCAAAAAGATTAAACAATATTTCAAATTCTTCTTCATGTCTCAATAAATCTGGTTGCCTATTTATAACCATATTTTTAAACTCTTTATATGGCACATAAAAAATCTCAGATATTTCTTCCTCTTGATATCTCATTTCATTTATAGTCTTATTTGTTCTTAAAATATACAAATCAGCAAATTCATTATTTATAAAAGTTTCTGTATATCTAGAGCTTTTCTTTAATGTTTTTATGAATTGTAACTCCTCTGGTTTTACATTTATATTTAGTTCTTCCTTTAATTCCCTCATTGCACCAGATAAGGAATCATCTCCAGCTGACAAATGTCCAGCACTTGAAATATCCAGCATATTGGGATTGCTATCCTTTGTCGCACATCTTCTTTGCAATAATATGTCTCCTTTATCATTTATAATCCAAATATGTACTGCCTTATGCCAATCTCCGTCTCTATGAACTTCTGACCTTAATTTAGTCTTACCTGTCTTATTACCATTTTCATCTAGTATATCAAAATACTCTTCATTCATTT
>JAEEGH010021479.1_pt1 | contig 13333 bp, 12 predicted proteins | sample 9134181 | NCBI WGS metagenome assembly JAEEGH01 (sample SAMN16246544, study PRJNA631951) | gut metagenome | biome: gut microbiome; feature: rumen; material: DP-attached | host: Bos | place: Iran: Karaj | collected 2018-10
ACCACTCATATTGTTTTTTGAGAGTGGGTATTTTTGTCGTTTTTTGAAAAATAGAGGATGAATAATGCCACTGCGGCAAGGGTGCAAAGCAGGGTGGTGAGCCAAGGCATGAGCAAGGGTGTGTCGGGGCTGGTTGCTAGTACTCCTTGGTGGTAGAGATAATAGAGAATCACAATAAGGGCGTTGTTGCAGAAATGGGCGCATACATTGACCAGCATGGAGCCTGAGAGAAAGAATAGGTAGCCTAATATAAGTCCCAATACGAAGCGTGGTACCAAGCCATAGAGGTCACCATGGGCAAGCGAGAATAAAATGGCTGTGACTATGACTGCCACATGCATATTGCCAAACCAACGACGCAGTATCTGCTGCAAGGCTCCTCGGAAGAAGAGTTCCTCACATAAGGCTGGTATCAATGCCACAACAAGCAGTTGGAGCAGGAGATCGCCAAAAGTGGTTAGTGTGAGCATATTCTCTATCACCGCCTTCGAGGCATTGGACAAACGACGCATTTCTGACTCCAAAGGGCCTAGATTCCAATGGTCGTTCCACCATGTAATCCAATCGTTAACAGGAACCAGCAAGAGGAACACCACCATGGCGACGAGCGCAAGAAACCATTTCCGCCCTTGGAAATTGAGCTGGAAAAATGAGTTGATATTTCCCTGATAGAGCAGAGCGAAAAGAACTGCCGGCATTAGAAATATCAGTATTTGCGCCAACCCTTGGGTGGCCAATGCCTGACGAATCATGGCAGGGCAAGAAAAATCGGTGGGGAACAGAACTTGCAGTCCTGTGGCAAGAATAAAGCCAACCAGAAAAAGGAAAGCCAACCCAACCAACTGGGCGAAAGGCTTTGTGTCGCGAAAGAAAATGGAAAGATTCTTCACATCAGGAAGTTTTTGTGACCCCGGCGGGATTCAAACCCACGACTTTCGGAACCGGAATCCGACGTTCTATTCAGCTGAACTACGGGGCCAATTGGTCAAAAAATCGGTTTAATAACTAGTCTTTTGAAAAAATATTGTGTATTCCTTATATTTTTTTCAATTCTTGAGCAATGCACTGGGACGCTGATAATAAAGAAAAAAAGAGGTACCAGATTATGCATCAGCAAATACTTTGCCGTCGGCAAGTGTGACCTGCAGTTTGGCGTACTCACTATGGAAATCGTTGCGCAGACGGTCTAGGTACCTACGACTCTCCCATTGGCACATGGGTAGGTCGTGAAGCAGGCAGTTGCCGCAGGTCTCGGGTGTGGTGGCGGGGACTTCGTTCTGAGTCAATATCCACTCCAAGCAATCAATGGTTAGCGCACGCATATCCTCGACGTTGTAGCTCCCAGTCATAATTACGTACATGCCCGTCATGCAACCCATGGGGCCGACATAGACCACATCGTCCTTGACAGACGAATTGCGAAACCATGTTGCCATCAAATGTTCGAGGCTGTGCATAGCCGAGGGGGCTACAGCTGGCTCACGGTTGGGTTCGGTGATGCGAAGGTCGAAAGTAGTGAATCCCTTATCAATACGGGAAACATATATACCCGGCTTCAGTCGTGTATGGTCGATTGTAAAACTTTGAATTACTTCCATGTATAGGGGGGATTGACGATTATAATTGTTCGAGAAAACTCTTGACAAAATGGAACGACTTGTCGCTCATAAAAGTAAGGAAGTCAGACCACTGTTGTTGATGATCATCGGTATTGCCAGGCGTATCGCTCACCACCCTGACACTAAGGAACGGCACATGCCGAAGGAGACAGGTGTGCGCTATGGCAGCCGACTCCATTTCGCAAGCCAAGGCCTCTGGAAAACGAGTTTTTATTTCTGCCTGAGTTGCCTTGTCCGAGATGAATTGGTCGCCTGTGCATATCAGACCCGAAAGCACTCTTTGTTTACTGCTTTCTGCTACTTTCTTAGCACATTGCAACATTTTTGGGTCGGCATCGAAGCGTGCTGGAAGACCCTGCACCTGACCCCACTCGTTGCCTTCGCCGCACCACACGTCGTGATAGGCAGTCTGACTGCCCACAACCACATCCGTGACTTCCAAGCTAGGATCTATCCCACCAGCCAATCCCGTGCTGATAATACAGTCGGGATTGTGTTGTGTAATTAGGTTGATTGTGCCGATTGCAGCATTCACCTTGCCTATGCCACATTGCCACAGGACGACTTCGTTGCCGTTGATTTTGCCTTGACGACGACCACCGAGAGCATCACACATCTTTCGGTACTCGATATCCATTGCAATGATTACACCTATCTTCATTCTGTCCTTATTCATTTGAGTGATGGGGCATTCCTGCTTGCCTCACCTGTTGTTTGCGAATGCAAAGATAAGATTTTTTTCTTAATTATTATACAAATCAATAATTTTTTACGCCTCTTTCCGTTATCAATAAAACTCTCCACGAATGAAACGTCATTTACTGATTCTACTGTCCACTATTTTCGCCATCGCTTCTATCAGCCTGGTCATCATTCAAATTAGCCAGACAAAGAAGTCGGCCAAGATCAGTGAGAACCTGTTCAACATCAGTGTCAACAACGCTATCGACAAGGTTATTTCGCAGCTTGACCAGATGAGGGTAGAAGACTATGTGTCTCAGGCCGAACGCCACCGTCTGCAACGCTTCCGCCGCATTGACGACATGAATGAGAAAATGCAGGATATCATCCGCATCAACAGCGAACTCTTTTACGATGAAAACCGAGTCCTCTTCGGCATATCCACTCAGGATAGTGCCTTTGCCAAACCTGGTACCCACCTTTCCTCCACCGAAGAGAACGCACTCTCACAGTACAACACCCTCCTCAATGCCCGAAACCGACTCATCGACAACAGTAAGAGTCGCAACAACAGAAATAACTCAATAGACATCAACACCACCATCGACGCTACCAAGCTCAACTACCCCCTGCTCGACTCCCTCATACGTGAGGAACTCATCATCAACGGTGTCGACATAACACCTTATATTGGGGTACTCCTATCCGATGCCGACACTCTCCTCTACAGCAGCGCTGACGCCAATCCCAACGACTTGCGCAACACCGCTTACAAGTACTCCTTCCATCCCCATGGCATCTCCTCCGACGAGAATCTTTTCGTTGTGCTCGCCTTCCCCCCCGCCCCAATGCTTCTCAGCAGTGACACCAACCGCTACACCATCATCAGCATCTTTATGATACTGCTGATCACCCTGCTTTTCATCATTTCGCTCCGCACTATTTATAGCCAACGCAAACTGGACGAGATGAAGACTGACTTCATCAACAACATGACCCACGAAATCAAGACTCCCATCGCCACTATCAGTCTTGCATGTGAGATGCTCGAGGACGAGAGCGTCACCAGCGATGCCGCCACTCGACTCAACTTCATCAACATCATCAGCGACGAGAATCGCCGCATGCGCATCCTCATCGAAACCTTGCTGCAAAGCGCCAAGATGTCGCGCAAGAACTTCTCGCTCAACCCAAAAGAAATAGACCTAAACAGCTTGGTGCTCTCCTCTATTCAGAACTTCAAACTCACCCTTCAAAACCGTCACGGCACTATCGAGACCCACCTTGGTGACATCAATGGCACCCTTTTTGCCGATGACCTGCATATATCCAACATGCTGCACAACCTTATCGACAACGCCATTAAGTACTCTGACCACGAGCCTCATATCACCATTACCACTCGCACCGAACCCGGCCATGTCATCTGCGAAATAGCAGACAACGGCATCGGAATTGCCAAAGAAGACCAAAAGCATATCTTTGAGAAATTCTACCGTGTTTCCACCGGCGACGTACACAACGTGAAAGGCTTCGGCATAGGGCTCAACTACGTTGCCCAAGTTGTAGCCCTTCACAAGGGTAGCATCAGCGTCTCAAGCGAACCCGGACAGGGCTCCACTTTCACTATCTCGCTTCCGCTGGAACAATAGCTATTTACAGTCTCGCACCAATCGCACTGACTGACCAAATTGAGGTGTATTATCCCAATCCACGGCCAAAATCTTGTCATCGAAGTGCATCGTATAAGGGCAACCCTCCGACTGGGTTGAAGACGACCAATACAAACCCTCGCAGTTGAACCCATACGGCATCCCGCCCCAACGGAATCCCGCCGCAGGCAAGAATACGGCACCGGCATTCTCCATCTGTTGCCATTCACTGATAGAATAGCTATTTATTTCCCAATCAACCGCCTGACTGACAAATGCGCAGCCTGACGGTAACACCCATTCGTCGGGTAGCAGCAACAAGCCGTGCATGTCGTTGACCGTACCCACTGATCTCTTCTCGTTCGCGCCAATCCGGTCAAACAGAAGATAATGCCATTCGTCGGCTGTAGGTGTACGCCAACCGTCTTTGAAACAATCTCCCCAATCCACAAACTTCACATAGTTGTGCCAGTCGTCTGTTGTGTCAGCAGGCCTATTGCCCGTTCCCCAGCCCAACAGCCATCCATAGTCCCATTGGTGGGCAACAAAACTATGCCCGTCCATATCCAAATTGCCTGGGGCAAACTCTACCTGTCGGGTTGCACTTACCGAAAAGGTTTTTATCCCTTCTTGTTGAACCCTACTCCCATTCATACACCCCATCAACAAGCCACCAAACATAACTATGGCCAGTATTATGTTTCTCATATTATATCCTTATTAATTACCCAAAAGTGTTTCTATGCGTCCCATCACTTCTTCTGGTTCTATGCTTTGCATACACCGGTAGTCGCCATATTTGCAGGGCTTATTACCATATTTGGAGCAGGGTCTGCAGTCCATTTCCTTCTGAACCGCCCATGTGGGGTCCTGCCTCCAGCCATAAAAACCTCGAGAGGGATGCGTAGCCCCCCATATGCTGACAACCGGCACCTCCTTACAGGAAGCAAAGTGCATGTTGGCAGAGTCCATGCTCACCATCACATCCAATGTTTCAATCCGCTCTAACTCTTCTGCGAAACCATACTTCCCAGCCAGCGACTCAACCCTCTCATATTTCTCTGCCCATGAGTCTAACAACGATGCCTCCGATGCACTGCCAAACAGCCATAGCCGATACCCTCGTTCCGAAAGCATCGCCACCAACCTTTCCATCTTTCCCAAGGGCCATATCTTCCCCTGATGTTGGGCAAAAGGAGCAACACCTACCACACGTGGTCTCCCATCGGAAGGCTTCACTTGCCAATAGTCACCCAACGACACGCTGCCTTTCAGCCCACAATGCTCAAACACTCGGTCGTAACGCTGCCAAGAGGCAATACCTCGCCTGTCATGTTTTCTGATGCCATAGACGGGAACCCCATGCAGTCTGAATAGCCAGTCCATCCCAATTGTCCGCAACACATGATGCATGTCGGCCACCAAATCGGGCTTCAATGCAGACAATAGCCCATAGAGTTCGCGGGGGTTCTGTCGTTTCTCAGTAGGAATGTACTGCACATTATCCATTCCACGAAACAAAGGCTCCAACCGTGGCGGTGCCGCCAATAAGAAAAGCACATCGGTATTTGCCAATGCCCGCTGTCGCAATACAGGCTCCAATATCGCCACGTCGCCCAGTGCCGACAAGCGCACAACCAACACTCGCTTACTATAACCCCGATTGCTCACTTCTTTCCGTATAGCATCGGATTCAACTGCGGGTCGTTGTACATCTTCATCTGACGGTAGAGTTTCATTCTCCTACGACCCTCAGCCAAATCCTGTAGCAGATCGTCTATCGCACTCACAAGGTCAGCTTTCTGTTTCAAAAGGGTGTTGTACTTGGCCACACAACGTTCATGCTGCTCTGCACTCACGTCTGTCCTCGCCACCTCAATGCCAAAGTGGTATATCTTCAATGCCAATATCGACAATCGGTCTAATGCCCATGCCGGAGTTTCCGTGTTTATCTTGGCATCGGGCAGCACTGCCACCATCGAGAACTGCCGCATATAATGGTCGTCCATTTGTTCCACCATATCCGTCCTAATCTGGTTCGATTTGTCTATCCTCCGTTTCAGCCGCAGTGCCTCAACAGGGTCAACATCCTCGGGGCGTATCAAATCTTCCAAATGCCACTGCACCGTGTCCACATGACTCTTCTCCCACAACAGATGCTCAAACGAGCCCTCTGCATAAGGATTCTGCGTCGGTGCATCCACCGAATCTATCTTGTGATACTCAGCCACCTGCCGAGCAAATATGTCGAAAATATCATTGGCTTTCATGTTACAAAGATACGTCTTTTTTCTGATATAAAAGGAACTCGCACCAATCTGCCCCCTTCTCAGCCTCCCGCAACGGTCCTGCCACACGGGTGGGGCGCAAGGTGGAATAGGCAAATATGCTGCTGTCGCTATCCTCGGGACAATAGGGCACAAACGGTGTGCCCAAAGAGTCTGTCGTTGTCAGCGGCTGGATAAAGCACACCACCCCTGCACGAGCCTTCGCCACCAACCCGTACACCAACTCTTCTTCCTCGGTGAGATATGTCCTGCGGTAGAATTTCAACTGGAAATACTGTTGCGGGATATGTGTCACTGCCATCAGTTCTGCAAATTCCGGATGTTCCTTCAGCCACTGCCTACGCTGCTGCGGCCCATTCACAGCAGGCAACCGCTCCCCTACCCCATACACCTCTTCATACGTACATGGCACCTCAAAACTATAGTGGTACAGCTCCGAAGGATTGTTCTGAAACCTCCGTCGCAACCCCTCTTGCCAATGGGTTGTATCGTCGGGGTAACGTTGCCGCAGCTGCCGCACCATCGCCTTCTCGTCCATCACCGAGTCGGGGTGATAGAAGCCATACCATGTCCTAGCGTAATAATGCCTCACCGACATAGGGTTCTTGTTTTGCGACAGGTAGGCGTAATATTCAAACAGCTTCGAGGCCTTCACCTTCACCCCGTTTTCGTCACCAAACGCCCTCGTCAACACGTTCAGCAATATCTGATTGTTGCCCACCGCACAGCCGTGCAAAAACACCACCGTCTGGCTGTCCACCACACCGCTGTCGGGCGGTACCAATGTTCCATCCAGCATGGCATCAAAGAGAGCCTCTGCCGATGTGCGCCTGCCACCGGGCGCCACCTTCATTTGCAGGTCAACAAACTCATTGCCGTGGCTCACTATGTTTATCAATCCGTAAGGCAGCCCGTTCTCTGTCGGGTGCTTGCTCAAATAGTCCAGCACTTGCCTCAAAGAGGTCAACCCATCCACCACCACTTCGGTCCGCTCCTCGGGATTCAGCCTATAGTAATACCCCGCCAGCGTATAATATTGGTTATACAACGAGTTGTCCTCACCCATGATAAAGGTGATGGCCGTACGTCGCACGGTGTCGCAAGGCAGTGTGTCGCAAACCTCACTCACCTGCGCAGGCACAGTGTCGCCCCTGCCCTTGCACGACAGGAGCGACACCGCACACAGCACCGCGCACAGCAACAGACCGTGCCTCACAGCTACTTCAGTTTAAACTCAATTGGTAAGTTGAACTGTACCCTCATCGGCTTGCCTCTTTGTTTGCCGGGCTTCCATTTGGGCATCTTCATCACCACACGTATAGCCTCGGCTCCACAGCCGTAGCCGATGTCGCGCAGCACCTTCACGCCGCTGATGCTGCCGTCCTTCTCCACGACGAAGGTAACAAACACCTTGCCTTCAATCTTATTGTCTTTTGCCAATTGCGGATAGACAAGGTTCCTCTCAATAAACGCCTTCAGCGAATCCATTCCGCCAGGGAATTCCGGATCATCCTCCACCACCACAAACACCTCTTCCTCTTCCATTTCCTCCTCAACCGAATAACCAATACCGCCCACGGCTACAACACTAGTTCCCGGCATAACACCGTTTCGCGCCATCGACAACTCTGCCACTTCATGGCCTACGGCATAGTCGCTCACCCCCTCGGGCATCGGTATCGGCTGTTTGACAGTGGTCTGCTTGCCATCCTTGTTCACCACCACCTCGTCAATGGCGATGAAGGAGGTGTAGTTGGTCATCAGGTTGTATTTCAGTCCAAGTTTGGTAATCTGCTCGGCAATAGGCGTATCATCTCTGGAATACTGGCCGCCTAGATAGTCCAAATACTTGATGCGCTCGCGTGCCCACAAATAGCGCAATGCCGCGTTGCTCTTGTCTGCCTTCACCTGCGACAGGTCGAAGGTCTGCTTATACGCCTTGCGCCCCACCTTGCCGGTCAGCGTCACCGTACCCGTGGGCTTGCCTGTGTACTTGCCGAATATCATAATAGGACGCTCAGCCATCATGTCCGGCACCGCCATAGGCTCCACATCATAGACTTTAAACTTGCCAGCATTCATCTTGATGCGCGTCAGCACCGGCGTGCTGATATACTGGCGGAAACGCTCGGCAGCTGCAGAAGCTTCCGACTGGTTGGTAACTATCATCGGCTCGCCATGCCCTGCAAAGGCAATACCCTCAATCAGGTAGCGGTTTACGCTGCTGCCAATGCCAAAGATGAAGAAGTTGGTGTTGTCGCTATGCTCCCGCACAAACTCTATCGACTCCTTGTCAACAGCCACATAACCATCGGTCGACATCACAAATGTGCGTGCTATATCCTCGTCGGGTCGCGGTATGGCATCAGCCATCCGCAACGCATTCAGCACCTCGGTGCCACCATAGGCATTGCCACTCTGTATAAAGTCATCTGCCAGAGCGATATTCTCCTTCGTGGCATCTACCGACTGCGGGCTGAACACCTTTGCGGCACCCGAGAACAACACCACATTGAACTTATCGGTAGGTCTCAGATTGACTATCAAGTTGCGCATCAAAGTCTTGGTAACAGTCATCGGGAAGCCCCACATCGAGCCCGACACGTCCACAATGAAGATGTACTCCCTCGGCGGGATATCTTCTTTCTGCACCTTCTTGGGTGGCTGCACCATCAGCAGGAAGAAGTTCTCATCTTCACCCTCGTACAGCAACACACCCGACTCTATCTGACTGCCCTGCAACGAATAGTTCACTATCACGTCGCGGTTGCCACCATTAGTTTCCGACTTGTCGAGCTGCACCACCGTCTTTTTCAATCCCTCATGCTTCACATTCATCTTGTGCGACTTGCAGACAACATCCTGAATGGGAATGCCCGAATTAATAGTCAGCTCGTAGCCAAACTTATAAGTAGGCATCACGCCCGACTTGGTGTAGGGCGAAGCCACAAACTGGTCGTCGGGACCTGCCTGTGATTTATTCTTATTGGAATAACGGGGACCTACCACCGTGGGGTAGACAAAGCTGTACACCCCCTTCTCAGGCACCAGCAACTCGGTGTAGTTCAACTCCACCACAATTGTGTCGCCCACCATGATGTTGCTCACATTCATCGTGAACACGTTAGGTCGGCTCTGCTCTAGCAGCGAGGCGCGTTTACCCTCCTGTTTCGCCTTCTCATAGTCGGCACGCGCTTTCTTCTTCTCCTCTATCTGCGCGCGGACAATACGCTTGCCGATAGTCATTTGCATACCATACACCGCTGCCTTGGTCGACATCGGGAAGGTATAAATTGCCTCCAGCGGATTCTTACCGCTGTTCACATACACCTGTTTCACCGTCACATCAGCAATCGAGCCCACCACTGTGGCTTTGACCGAAGTCTCTTTCAACGGCAGCTCGTCGGTTTCGGGATTCTCGCTAATGACAACAAAGTAAGGTGACAAGGTCTTGTCTTCGTCTTTGTCGTCCTGAGCCATAACAATATTTCCGCCGATGAGCATAAGCCCCACCAGCAAAATGGCTCTACGGAAAAAAGAGAAAGTGTTCATAATTAGGATTTTTACTTTGTGTATAATAACTATGTGTATGACAAGTTTGTGTATAATAATAACGTAGTGTGCACTATTTTATTGTTCTACGAGTTCAATTAACGCACTTTATTTCTACTTAGTGTTGCATTTGTAACTGGAATTAAGGCTCTAGTCTCAATCGTCCTCCTCTCACTTATGTATGTAGCTCAAAACTCCCATTTTGTTACATCACATCCGTATTTTATAAATTTTTAACAGTAATAGGCGGATTGTCTGAATTGTCATCCCAACGTCACTACTCAATCCTAACGTAGTGCCTATACCTTTTGTCCAATCCTTCATCTATCCTTTTTCATTCCTTGATCGCTTTACACTCCGAAAAAGTATATAACACTAAACATAAAGACCTAAAACACAACATATAAGCACAAATAGAAAACAATAGGAGGTTCTTAGAATAGTGTTTTATTGTTACTAATCCAAGAATTTTGTGTACTTTTGCATCATCAAATTGAAATGAATACTGACATGGCAAAACTATCACGCAAAGCTAAAATCATCACCACTCTCGTATCAATTATCGTTGTGGCCTTAGGTCTTTTTATCTATTTCCATTTTTTCTTTGTCTACAGCACTGGCGTTAATGCAGGCGATATCAATTACTTCCAACGTGAAGGACTCATCTTCAAAACCTATGAGGGAAAGATGATTCAGAGTGGATTTAAGTCGGCTAACGGCTCTACCACCGCCCTGCGTTCCAACGAGTTTAAGTTCTCTGTAACCGATGAAGCGGTGGCCGCAAAATTGATGCGTAGTTCTGGGAAATATGTCGAGTTACAATGGCAACGCCACATGGGCACCCTTCCTTGGCGTGGCAACAGCCAATATATTGTAACAGCTGTACTATCAGCTGAATAAGTTCCTTTTCATAAACAAAAAGGCTCGGACGTTGGTACCATCCGAGCCATATCGATATAATCCTAATATACTATTTCCCGAAAACTTGGGCTGCTTCGTCCATCCTAGCCGGCACATCCACACCGAAGGGGCAACGGGTCATGCAGCTGCCACAGTGAGTGCATTCGGATGCATGGTGGGGCAAGGCATCGTATTGTGCCTGCAATTCAGAGGTGAGACCATTGTTTTGAGCTTTGTCGAGCATCTCATTGACACGGGCAATAGGGATGCCTTGGGGACAGGGGGAGCAATGGTTGCAATAGGTGCATTGGCCACCTTTATCAGCCTTTGTGGGTTGTAAGACAGTGGTGTAGTCTTTCTCAGCATCTGTAGCATGCAGATAGTGGAGGTCGGTGAGCAACTCCTCGCTATTGTCGATGCCAAGGATGCAGGTGGAGATGCAAGGCTTTGCCAAACAATAGGCTATGCACTGCTCTGGGGTAAAGGCAACACCCAGCGGCGAGGTCTTGGCGTCAAGCAGACGGCCACCACCACCAAAAGTCTTCATAACCGTGATGCCAATATGGTGTGTGGCACAGTAGTCGTAGAGTTCTACACGCACTGGGTCAATGCCTGACTGTAAGCTGTCCATTGCGCCTTTGTCCCAAGGTATCGCACCACCGCGTAGACGGTCGAAGGCGGGATTAAGCGAGAACATGATGACTTCGATCCAGCCACTTTTTGCTGCCATAAGCGCCACTTCGGCATTATGGCTGCTAACTCCGATATGCTTGATTTTCCCCTCTTTCTTCAGTTGGAACACATAGTCTAGGAAAGGGCTGCCTTCCAACTCGTTCCATTCATCTGGGCTATCGGTGATGTGTATCATGCCAACCTCTATGTAGTCGGTGCCCAAACGCTGAAGAAGGTCCTCGAAACCCTGCTTGGTCTCTTCAAGATCGCGTGTGCGGGTGTGCTGCCCGTCTTTGAAGATGGTACCAATGTGGCCCTGGATGATCATGCGGTCACGACGCCCTTTGAGGGCTGCACCAATGTTGGAGCGGGTGACGGGGTTGGCATCATATATATCAATGTAGTTGATACCGCTGTCCAGTGCTATATCCATGAGGGCGATGGAAGCAGCAGAGTCGAGCTTTTCAAAGCCCCCACACCCAATGCTGATTTCGCTGACTTCAAGTCCGGTATTTCCTAGAGGACGATAAGTCATTGAGTTCTCTGTCTTACGGCTGCAACTTACTTGGAAAAGTAGCACCGAGATAATTAATAGAATACTAATCTTTCTCATAATTGTTGAATTGATAATGATAAAGGCTAGTCGCTACCAAAGGGTTTGGTGGCGGCTAGCCTCATGGTTAAATACCTACTAGTTTTTGGGAGTCTTGATGTTGAGATAGAACTGAACGCCAGCCATCTGGTAAACCTGCATGTGTCCCCACTTGCCCATGCCGCTGAAATCGGTATCCCATTTAAGATTGAGGGCAAAATTGGCAGAAACGAAGGTGGAGAAACGATAGTCTAACTTCAGCTCAAAGTCGAGGTCGGTTTCAAAGGCACGTTTGCCTAACCAACTCTTGCTTTGGAGAGCTTCCCAAGTTTCATCCTCAACAAGGGTATATTTCGATTCAGTTGCCATATTCTCACCCCATGCCATGTTCTTGGGTTTCTTATAGTCGTAGAAGAGTTCGACACGAGCATAAAGGTCAAGATTCTTTAAAAAGTCCTTCTTCAGATACTGGGCCTTCACATAGCTACCAAGTGCAAAGTAGGCGTGGTTGAAGGTGGTGGGGTCATTTCTTCTGAAGCCTTCGTCTTGAAGCACACCATAGTTACGACCGGCGGCAATGAGTGAGTCGTTATAGACAAAGGTTGTTTTACCTGTAAGGAAAGAGAGGGAAACTGACCAGTCTGAGCGCTTATGCTCGAAAGAAAGAGCCGTGGTCAGATAAGCAGGAGCAAAGAAGTCAGATATGACCTTCTCCGTCTGATTGTCTCCTACACCAATGTATTCAAAACCTCTGCCAAACTGTGTTTTGAGGTTAGCGGTGAAGCTGGCGCCCCATCCTTTATATGCATTCCACGAAATGGCACTAGTAAGGTCAATCTTATCATTACTCTTACGTTTGGTCTCAAAGAAAGGCAAGTTGTCATTATCAGTGAGATCTTGCCAAGCATAACCGTATGCCAAATCTGCGATGTTATCCCACACAAACTTGGGGTGGGTGTACTTGTAGTTTCCGAAGAAAGTAGCTGTAGCATCTATTTGGGAGTTACCACTAGTTGCCCAGTTGTTGAAGAAGAATTCACTGACCTTGAGTGCAGGGGTCGAAGAGGTTGTCCATTTTCCTGCTCGAATAGCAGCAGTTTCGTCCTGAGCGTTGGCGACAGCAGCAACCATGATCAGGGCAGCACAAATCGTAAAAAATCTTTTCATTGTATAACTATTTTAATTGATTTATATCAGATAAATTAAAATGCAAAGATACGACTTTTTTTTCAATAATCAACAATTTATTTCAGAGCCCCCCAAAGCCCACCCCTAGTGATTCTAGTAATACTAGTAATACTAGGGCTACTAGTACTACTAGACCTACTAGTAATACTAGCAATCCCCGCCCCCGCCAAAAAGAAAACAAAAAAAAGG
>JAEEGH010021482.1_pt1 | contig 13331 bp, 10 predicted proteins | sample 9134181 | NCBI WGS metagenome assembly JAEEGH01 (sample SAMN16246544, study PRJNA631951) | gut metagenome | biome: gut microbiome; feature: rumen; material: DP-attached | host: Bos | place: Iran: Karaj | collected 2018-10
ATAGAATCCTTCTCTCCAACAGAATTGATATTATTCAGTACTGTTAATGATAGCGAAGGAGAATATCACACTGCCCGCTACCAACTTAAACGAATTTAGCTTAATACATAAGCACAAAAAGCGGGGAGAGGAACATAGTAGAGGTTCTCTCACTTTTTATGATAAAGGCCTAATGTTTCTGTAACCACTTCAGTTTTTTAATAAATAATGCTAACTGCTGTTTGGTGGTTCTTATGTGTGCGGGCAAACAGCAAAAAGGGGGCAAAATGCCGTTTGGCTGCATGTTCAATAACCACCAAACAACAGTACTTGGTTTATCAATACACCCTCATGAAGAAACAGGCATAATGACGAAAACTGATAGCCAACAGACAATGGTAATAACACAGAAAACTGTTAATGATATTATTGAGTATGGAAAAGAAATTATTGAATAAAGTTATTTGTTTTATATTATTATTCTCTTTCTCTCTTTCCTGTTCGAATGATAGAGGCATATCAAGGCGAAATTCCACGTTAGCCTGTCGTTATCTGATTGATACATTAACCATTGATAATCCTGTTCTGGTTGTATATGAAGATGCTTTGTTTATAATGTCTAGGGATCACATAACTGAATTTGCTTCAAATCCTTATTACAGCGAAAGTAAAGACCAAAAGTTTTTTCGTATTCTTCCGCATAATGTAAGAATGGATATTTTTGATGATGGATTGAATGAATTTCGGAATAATTCCAATTTTACAGATAGAGCTTATGAGCACATAAAAATGGCCAGCTCTGCTCGTTCCGGATTATACAGTTCAATTTGTTTCAATTATTCAGAAAGAACTATTTATGAAGATAAAGTTGGTTGCGTAGAATACTATTCTTTTAACCCACAGCCTAAAAGGTTTGTGTTGGAATTAGTTTATTACGACCCTCAACGATATAAAGAGAATCCCTATGGCCCTCACTGGACGTTCATTACGGAAGAATCGTCAGGGCCAACCTTATTTATGAATAAACTGGATTCTTTAGAAAGTGTTCCTATTATTTCTAAAGAGGAAGAAGAACCACATTATATGTTTACATTAGAACCACTATATTCTAGAGAGACTATTAATGCTTTTATTAGAAGCAATGACAGTATTAAAATAGTACGTTTTAATTTTAACAAAGGGCATATTTTTATTGACCTGACTCCTAAGTATTTCACAAAGCAGTTTGCAAAAAAACATTGCTTCCCTGATTTATGATCTAACACTACCTTCATATGGAAAAGAGTATAAGTTTAGTTTTTAGAATTATTCCAGTATTGGTAGGTACTCTATATAGTGCTGGATGCTCTTCTGTTCAACAGACAGACCACCAGATGACGAAAGAAGAGATAATTGATTATTATTGTTCTGTATTGTCTTCAAACCTTAGGCTTAGATGGGAATTCTCAGAATACTCTTATCGATATTGCGATACTGTGTATTGTTTCAAAAGAATCGCTGGTTCTGATAGCCTGTTCGTTTTGGATGAATACGACCAACTATCAGTAATACAATTCTTGGGGATTCAACATGACTGCCCATTTAGCGCTGATTGTCTACCGCCGACTATCATAGAAAAAAAAGGTATGATATTTATCTCTGGTGATTATGGTGAATGGGGGCCTGACCATAATGATGTTGAGACAGAATTTAGGAAAAGAGGTTTCTATGTTGCGTCGTCAAAGAGGGACCCTAAGGTAATGGAAATACCTATTTACGACTCACAAAAAGACGTATCATTTTATTTTATGAAAGATAATCCAAGGCATTACAAAAAGACAAGATCAAACCTTTCTAGAAATTTTAGCAATCCGCCAAAATTCAAAGGAGTAATATGCAATTCTCAAGTAATAAAAGCCAAATCTTATCTTGACCTTCCTCACTATGGAAATTTGTATTAACATTTCATCAGGTTTTCTGGTATGAACGAACTCTAGTACATAACTGCGGTTTGGTGGTTCTTTTGTGGGTGGGCAAACCGCAAAAAAGGGGCAAAATGCCGTTTGCCCGCACATTCGATGACCACCAAACAGCAGCACTTGGTTTATCCTATTCTGAGGGTGTATTCTAAGGTCTTCCAACAGAACGCACCCTCTTTGCAATACCGTACTTAAAACAGCTTGTTTCAGGTACGGTACACGTTATTTCACACTTGCCGTGCGTGAAAAGACCGGGTATCAGATAATTTCCTCCCTCTCTCGGAGGTCGCGGACGCGGAGCTGGATGGTGGAGTTACCACGATAGTAATTCTCCACTATTGAATAGCAGACGTCGAGGGGGTTGCCGGACTTTATGTAGTCGTAGTAATCGGCCATATTGAAGGCTATGGCGGCAATCTGGTGATAAGGCTGCGACTCCTGGATAAGGTCAAGCTTGAGATGCACGCCGCCGGCGCCCACCTTGCGGCCATTGCCCGCATCGTACACATTGTCGGTTACAAACACGGGGTTGCCGTTGCCGGGGCCGAAAGGCTGGAACTGCTTGAGAATACGGAAGAACTTGGGCGTAATCTGCGAGAAGTCAAGCCGCGCGTCGATATCGACCACGGGCACAAGCATCTCGGCCGTAATCTTGCCGGCTATAAATGCGTCAAGGCGTGCGGCGAACTCCGGAAGATTCTCTTCCTTGAGGGTAAGGCCGGCGGCATAGACATGGCCGCCAAAGTTCTCCAGCAGGTCAGCACAACTCTCAATAGCCTCGTACAAGTCGAAGCCCTGGACGCTGCGGGCAGAGCCCGTGACGAAACCGTTGCTCTTGGTGAGCACAACGGTTGGTTTGTAATATGCCTCCACAAGGCGCGAGGCCACAATGCCCACTATACCCTTGCTCCAGCGGGGGTTATAGACTACGGTAGCATTCTCCCTTGCAAGACAGCGGCCGCTCTCTACCATCTCAAGGGCCTCTTTGGTGACCTCACGGTCGATATTTTTACGGTCGTTATTGTTCTCGTTGATTTTCTCGCCAATGAACATTGCCTCCTCCACATCCTCGGCGGTGAGCAGCTCCACGGCAAGGCGGCCGCTCTCCATACGCCCGGCGGCGTTGATGCGGGGGCCTATCTTGAAGACTATGTCGTCGATGCTGATGTGGCCGGGCTCAAGATTGGAGAGGTTTATCATGGCGAGGAGCCCCTTGTGCGGGTTCTCGTTGAGTTGCTTGAGACCGAAGTGAGAGAGGGTGCGGTTCTCGCCCACCATGGTAACGAGATCCGACGCTATGCTCACCACCAGCAGGTCAAGCAGCGGCACCAGACTCTCGAACGGCACGCCATAGCGCTGCGAATAAGCCTGCACAAGCTTGAAACCCACGCCGCAGCCGGACAAATCGTCGAACGGATAGTGACAATCTTCTCTCTTGGGATCGAGCACAGCCACCACGCGCGGGAGAGTCTCTTCCGGAAGGTGATGGTCGCAGATTATCATTTCGACTCCGCGGGAGGCTGCGTACTCGGCTTTGTCAATTGCCTTAATGCCGCAGTCAAGCGTTATGATGAGCTTGAAGCCGCCCTCGATGGCCCAGTCAATACCCTTGTAAGACACTCCGTAGCCCTCGTCGTATCGGTCGGGTATGTAGAAGTCGACGTTGGGAGTGAAACGTCTGATAAACGAAAACACCAAAGCCACGGCGGTGGTGCCGTCCACGTCGTAATCACCGTAAACCAGTATCTTCTCACCGCCGCTGATGGCCTTATGGAGGCGCTCCACTGCCACGTCCATATCTTTCATCAAGAACGGATCGTGTAGGTCCGAGAGACTGGGACGGAAGAACGAGCGGGCCTGCTCGAAAGTTTCGACTCCCCTTTTGACAAGAAGGTCTGCAAGCACGCGGTCAATACCTACCTCGGCGGATAGTTTGTCCACCTTGGCAGGATCGGCCTGTTCCTTGATAATCCACTTGCATTCCTTAGTCATAGCTTACAAAGATAACAAAAATATTTCGTACTTTTGCACCGTTATGACAATTGAACTTAGCGAACAGGAGCAAATTCGCCGCGAGTCGCTGGCGAAGCTCAGAGAATTGGGCATCGAGCCCTACCCTGCTGCCGAATATCCGGTAAATGCCAGTGCTGCCGAGATAGCCGCAGGATATGACCCCGAGAAGGGAAATTTCAACCAGGTATGCATCGCCGGCCGCCTTATGAGCCGCCGCATCATGGGCGCCGCGTCGTTCGGCGAACTGCAGGACGAGAGCGGACGCATCCAGATATATGTCAAGCGTGACGAGATTTGTCCGGGCGAGGACAAAACAATGTACAATACCGTATGGAAGCGCCTGCTGGATATCGGAGATATCATCGGCATCAAGGGTTTCGCGTTCATCACCCAGACCGGGCAGCTGAGCGTTCACGCTCTCGAGCTTACGCTCCTGAGCAAGTCGCTCCGCGTGCTTCCCATAGTCAAGGAAGCCGAAGGCCAGGTGTTCGACGCCGTTACCGATCCTGAGCTTCGCTATCGCCAGCGCTACGTCGACCTCATCGTGAATCCGCAGGTCAAAGACGTATTTGTGAAGAGAGCCCAGATTATCGCCACCATGCGCGAATACTTCAACGAGGCCGGCTGCCTCGAGGTGGAGACCCCTATTCTGCAGGGCATACCGGGAGGCGCCACCGCAAGGCCCTTCGTGACTCACCACAACGCCCTCGACATTCCGCTTTATCTGCGTATCGCCAACGAGTTGTACCTTAAGCGCCTGATCGTGGGCGGATATAACGGCGTATATGAGTTCGCCAAGGACTTCCGCAACGAGGGTATGGACAAGACCCACAACCCCGAGTTCACATGCATGGAAATCTACGTGGCCTACAAAGACTACAACTGGATGATGGCGTTCGTAGAGAAGATGCTCGAGAAGATAGCCCTCAAGGTCAACGGCACCACGCACGTAACCATTGGCTCGCAGGAGGTTGATTTCGGCGGCACCTACAGGCGCCTGCCCATACTCGACGCCATCAAAGAATACGCCGGAGTGGATGTGAAGGGAATGGACGAAGATGAACTGCGCGCCACCTGCAAGCGCCTGAACGTAGATATCACCCCTTCGATGGGCAAGGGCAAGTTGATAGATGCCATTTTCGGCACCTACTGCGAGGATAAACTCGTCCAGCCCACTTTCATCATCGATTATCCCGTGGAAATGAGTCCTCTGACCAAGCGCCACCGTACCGACCCGAGCCTCACCGAGCGTTTCGAGTTGTTCGTGTGCGGCAAGGAGCTGGCCAACGCATACTCCGAGCTCAACGACCCTATCGACCAGCTGGAGCGCTTTGAGGAGCAGGCCGCGCTCAAGAGCAAGGGCGACGACGAGGCCATGTATATCGATATGGACTTTGTGCGCGCGCTTGAATACGGTATGCCTCCCACTTCGGGCCTTGGCATGGGTATCGACCGTCTGACCATGTTCATGACCGGCCAGACCACTATCCAGGACGTGCTCTTCTTCCCTCAGATGAGGCCGGAGAAGAAGCTCAAGAAAGAAGGCGAAGAGGCCGGCGAGTAATGCCCCCCGAGCTTATCACTTCCGCGCAGAACCCAAAGGTAAAGCGGCTGCTCGCGCTGCAGAAGGATTCTTCACTGCGGCGCGAGAGCAGTTTGTTCGTGGTGGAAGGACAGCGGGAGCTGGAGCATTGCATGGCGGCCGGGTTCGAGCCCGATACCGTATTCGTCTGTCCTGACCACTACGGCCCTGTAGCCGGGGACACTGTGCCCCGGAACTTCGCTCCGCTCATCCCTCCCACTTCGCTTCGCTCGTGGGCCCCTCCCGTTCACGCGGTCACGGGCGGCCACGGTTCCGGAACACAGGTCCCCGGCTACAGAATCATCGAAGTGAGCAGGGAGGTTTACGACAAGGTAGCCTACCGCGGCGGCACCGAGGGCGTGATTGCCGAAATGAAAGCACGCGAGCGCAGGCTCGAAGATCTGGACCTACCCCGGAATCCGCTGATAATGGTGCTCGAAGCCGTAGAGAAGCCGGGGAACCTTGGCGCCGTGCTTCGAAGCGCCGATGCCGCAGGAGCCGACGCAGTCATCATTTGCGACCCTCTCACCGACCTCTACAATCCCAACCTTATCCGCGCCTCCATCGGTGCCGTGTTCACCGTTCCGGTGGCAGTTTGCACCTCCGAAGAAGCCATCGCCTGGCTTAAGGGCCACGGCATACGCATCCTGACAGCCCAATTGCAAGACTCGTCGCTCTATTACGATTGCGATATGCGCTGCGCCACAGCCTTGGTGATGGGCACCGAGAGCACCGGACTTACCGCTCAGTGGCGCGAGGCCGCCGACGCCCACATACGCATACCCATGCTGGGCGAGCTCGACTCGCTCAACGTGTCCGTCAGCGCCGCCATCCTCCTCTTCGAGGCGGTTCGCCAACGGCAGTAATGCGGTAATTATATGATTTTTTACTATCTTGCAAGTTCATAAAATACCCTGTTATGTCTGAAAAGATTGCAAAACTGATGAATGATTCACCGCTGGCGCGGTGGACCGTACTGGTGCTGGTAGCGCTGATGATGTTCTTCGCGTATATGTTCGTGGACGTTATGAGTCCGCTTAAATCGCTCGTGGAGAGCGATCTGGGCTGGAACAGCAGCGTGTTCGGCAAATATGCAGCATCGGAATACATACTCAACGTCTGCGGCTTCCTCATCCTGGCCGGCGTTATACTCGACAAGCTGGGAGTACGCTTCTCCGGCATACTGTCGGCAGGCCTGATGGTGGCCGGCGCCGCCATCAAGTTCGTGGGTATCAGCGACTGGTTCCAAACCACGGGCTTCGCCCAGTGGCTCGGAAGCTGGTGGGTGGAAATGCCCGCAAGCGCCAAAATGGCATCGCTGGGCTTCATGATCTTCGGCTGCGGCTGCGAGATGGAAGGCACCAACGTGTCGAAGATCCTCGCCAAGTGGTTCAAAGGCAAGGAGATGGCACTGGCGATGGGACTCGAGATGGCCATCGCGCGTCTGGGTGTCTTTGCGGTGATGTGGATCGCTCCCATCATCTCCAATGCCGCAGGCGGCAGCATCCTCGCCCCTCTCGGATTCTGCGGAGCACTGCTCTGCATCGGCCTCATCAACTTTATAATCTTCGGAGTCATGGACCGCAAGTTCGACTCCCAGCTGGTGGCCGCCGGTATGGCCACCGAAGAGAAATCGCCCGAAGACGAATTCCACATCAGCGACCTTGGCGCAATCTTCAAGAGCAAGATGTTCTGGATCGTGGCTCTGCTGTGCGTGCTGTACTACAGCGCTATTTTCCCGTTCCAAAGGTACGCACCCAACTTCCTGGAGGAGACCTTGGGAGTGGACGCCGCCACCGCCGCGCGCCTCTTCAGCTGCTTCCCCATCCTGGCAATGTGCCTCACCCCGCTCCTCGGCATCTTCCTCGACCGTGTAGGCAAAGGCGCCACAATGCTGATGCTGGGGTCGGTCATCATGATTGCGTGCCACCTGAGTTTTGCGTTCGTACTGCCTCTCTTCCCGCACAAATGGTTTGCAGTGCTGCTCATCGTGGTGCTGGGCGTGAGTTTCTCGCTGGTTCCCGCGGCACTCTGGCCCAGCGTTCCCAAAATCATTGACGAGAAAGTGCTCGGCAGCGCATACTGCCTCATTTTCTGGGTGCAGAACATAGGTCTCTGCCTTGTTCCCATGCTCATCGGCTCGCTGCGTCAGGGCACCGGCGGATACACCGTGCCTATGATTGTGTTCTCCAGCTTCGGCGTTCTTGCATTCCTGTTCAGCCTGCTGCTCAAGACCGAAGACCGCAAGAAGGGTTACGGACTCGAACTACCCAACATCAAAAAATAGCATATGTCCTGGAAAAAGCTTGGCTGGTTGGCGCTCATCTGCCTGATGGTGCCAATGTTCGCGTCGTACTTTTTTGACGACTGCTTTTCCACCCTCTCGCAGATATTCCAGCATCCGGAGACTCTGGAGCTGGGCTGGGACAGCGCCGACTACGGCTTCTACGCAGGCGGTTACAGTTTCCTGTGCGTTTGCGGCGGTCTCATAGTGTGCGGCATCCTGCTGGATGTGTTCGGCGTGCGTATCGTGGGCAGCATATTCGTGGGCCTTATGGCGCTTGGCGCCCTTACCGTGGTGCTGGCGCTGCGCAGCGGTCTCGAGCCACGCACTTCCCTGCTCATCGCCTATGCAGGCTGTATGATATTCGGCCTTGGGAGCGAGATTGCCGGAGTTGCTGTCACCCGCTCCATTGCCAAGTGGTTCAAAGACGGCCCGGTGGCCTTTGCAATGGGCGCCCAGGTGGCGGTAGCCCGCCTGGGAACCGCACTCGCTTTCATTCTTTCGCCGATTCTGGTCGCGCAGAAAGCTCCCGGGCAGATGTACACCCTCGCCGAAACCGCCCGTCCGGCCACATTCGGCCTGGCGCTCATAATGGGCGGCGTGCTGCTGTGGGGGATATTCGTAGCTATGGACGCCCGTTTTGACAAGGCCCACGGCATAGCCTCCGGAAGAGGCGCCGTGAAGGAAGAAGACAAGTTCAAGTTTTCAGATATAGGGCGCCTGCTCACCAACGGAAAGTTCCTGCTTATTTCGCTGCTGTGCGTGTTCTTCTACTGCTGCATCATCAGTTTCAAGAAGTTCGGAACATCCATAGTGATTCCGCGCTTCGGCATGGAGCTGGAGAGCGCCAAATGGGTCATTACCATGATTCCGTTCTTCACGGTGGTGTTTACGCCCCTGTTCGGCGCCATGGTTGATAAAGTGGGCAAAGCCACCCTCTGGATGGTTTTCGGCTCTGTTCTGGTGCTGGCGGCGCATCTGGTAATCGCATTCGCGCCCCAGGGAGTGCCGTTCTGGGGATACTTTGGCATCGGCATGCTGGGCATAGGTTACTCGCTCGTGCCTTCAGCCATGTGGCCAAGCGTGCCCAAGATTGTCCCCGAAAGGAACCTGGGCACGGCTTACTCGCTGATCTACTGGATACAGAATATGGGCATGCTGCTCGTACCCATCTTCGTGGGGCGCATATTCCGCGCCTACGAAGGAGTACAAGCAGCAGTACGCGCCGAGTGGATCTTTATCGGCCTCGGCTGTGTGGCAGTGCTGGTAGCGGTACTGCTACGAAAGAAGTCTTAGAACGGCAGGTCGTCATCACCCCCGGCGGGAGCGCCGAAGTCGGGCTGCAGAGGGGCGGAAGCGTCTCTCTTGCGATAGCCGCCGTCATTCTGTGGGCCCTGGGAGGGAGCTGCGGGAGCCTGATATGAAGGAGCCTGGTACGAAGGTGCCTGGTAACTGCCTCCCTGAGGCTGGAAGCCTGCCGGGGAACTCTGGTAACCGCTTGATGCAGGGGAATATCCGCCAGCAGCGGGCTGCAGGCCCTCTCCCTCGCGGCGGCCGAGCAGCTGGACATTATCCGCAACAACTTCGGTCACGAACTTCTTGACACCCTGCTGGTCGGTATAGGAACGGGTGCGCAGATGACCCTCGATATAAATCTGGCTTCCCTTGCGGATGAACTTCTCGGCAAGGTCGGCGAGCTGGCGCCATAATACGAGGTTGTGCCACTCGGTGTTTTCGCGGACTTCTCCGTTACGGTCGCGATAGCGGTCGGTGGTGGCAAGTGTAAAAGTGGCTACTTTAGTGCTTTGGCCGCTCTGGGCGGCTCCCTGGTCGAGGTAACGTACTTCCGGGTCTCTTCCAACGTTACCGATGAGCATTACTTTATTCAACGATGGCATAATCAATAATGTTTTTAATGGTTCCAAAGATAGAATTTTTTCGGGAAAACTTACTAATTTTGTGTCTTGAATGTACGAACTGTTGAACAAGATCGATTCGCCCGCCGACCTGCGAGGTACCGACAGGGAAAAGCTGGCAGAATTGTGCGGAGAACTCCGCAATTATATAATTGAATGCTGCTCCGGCAACCCCGGGCACCTGGCCTCCAGCCTGGGCGCCGTGGAACTCATTGTGGGACTGCATTATGTGTTCGATACCCCCAAGGACAAGATAGTTTTCGACGTAGGTCATCAGGCCTATGCCCACAAGATCCTGACCGGCCGAAGGGAAGAGTTCAAGCATCTGCGCACCGCCGGAGGCATCAGCGGTTTCCCCCTCCCTTCCGAGAGCGAGTACGACGCCTTCGTGGCCGGACACGCATCCAATTCGGTTTCGGCGGCTCTCGGGTTCGCCGAGGCCGCAAAGCTGCAAGGGCTCGACAGCAAGGCGGTAGCATTTATAGGTGACGGCGCCCTCACGGGCGGGCTGGCCTTCGAAGGCCTGAACAATGCCGGCTCCAGCAGGGCCGACCTGCTGGTCATACTCAACGACAACAACCAGTCCATCGACGGCAACCTCGGCGCCCTGCACAACCATCTGCTCAAGATGACCACCAGCGCCGGCTACAACAAGCTCAAGAACAAAGTGTGGCACAGCCTGGGCGACAGCCGCCTGAGGGCCATGCTGCAGCGCTGGACGCGCTCCGTCAAGGCCTGGTTCGTAAGGCGCACCGGAGGCGACCTGTTCGAGGCTCTGGGATTCAGGTACTTCGGACCTATCGACGGCAACGACATAGACTCCGTAGTGAATACGCTGCGCAAACTGCGCAACATCCGCGGCCCGCGCATCCTTCATTGCTACACGGTAAAGGGCAAGGGATACGCCCCCGCCGAGGCCGATCCCGTGATATGGCACGCCCCGGGCAAATTCGACCCGGAATCCGGCGAGCGAAAGACTCAGGCGCGCACAGTTCCCCGCTACCAGGACGTATTCGGCAAAGTGCTGTGCGAACTTGCCGCCGCCGACCCGAGGGTCGTGGGCATAACTCCCGCCATGGCAACGGGATGCGGCATGACCCGGTTCGCCAAAGAATTCCCCGACCGTTTCTTTGACGTGGGCATAGAAGAAGAGCACGCCGTCACGTTCTCCGCAGGTCTCGCCGCGGGCGGCCTGAGGCCGTTCTGCAACATCTACTCCACTTTCTCGCAGCGCTCCTACGACGAAATAATACACGACGTAGCCCTGCCGCGCCTGCCGGTTGTTCTTTGCCTCGACCGTGCCGGACTCGTGGGCGAAGACGGAGCCACGCACCAGGGAGCGTTCGACATAAGCGCCCTCCGTTGCATCCCCGGAGCGGTAATAAGCGCCCCGCGCAATGAGGACGAGCTCCGGAAGCTGATGTACACCGCACTGAGGCAGGAGAGCGGACCATTTATAATTAGGTACCCGCGCGGGAACGCGGAAGGCTGCGCCTGGGAAGGCCTGCCGCTGGAAGAGCTCCCTGTGGGCAAGGCAGAAGTGCTCCTGGAAGGGAGCGATGTAGCCGCGGTAGGCACGGGACCCGTGGTAAACAGGGCGCTGGAGGCCGCCGGAGCCTTCGGAGGCAAGGTGGGCGTTTACTATTTCCGGTACGTCAAGCCCCTCGATACCGCCATGCTCGAAAGCATAACGGGACGCTGCAGGACCATTGTTACCATAGAAGACGGAAGCATCAAGGGTGGGCTGTTCGGAGCCGTGAGCGAATGGGTCTCGGAGCACGCCCCGGGCGTAAAAGTTATACCGGTGGGCATAGGCGATTTATTCATCTCCCAGGACAGTCAGGCCCGACAGCGTTCGGAGTGGAATCTGGACACCGAAGGATTACAAAAAATCTTTCAAAAGTGTTTGGAGATTTGAAAAATATGCTTACCTTTGCAGTCCCTTAATAAGGGGCATTGACATACTGCCGATGTAGCTCAGATGGCCAGAGCGTGTGATTTGTAATCTCAAGGTCGTGGGTTCGATTCCCTCCATCGGCTCATCGCAGTTTAGTACGGGCAAGTACCAGAGTGGCCAAATGGGGCAGACTGTAAATCTGCTGGCGCACGCCTACGGTGGTTCGAATCCATCCTTGCCCACACAGCGGAAGAGAATCTTCCCACCAGCGGGGTTCGTATAACGGCTATTATGTCAGCCTTCCAAGCTGAAAATGGGAGTTCGATTCTCCTACCCCGCTCAAAACGTTGCCGATGTAGCTCAGGGGTAGAGCGCATCCTTGGTAAGGATGAGGTCATGAGTTCAAATCCCATCATCGGCTCCAAGACCGGAGCAATCCGGTTTTTATTTGTAACAACTTTATACATAATATTATGGCAAAAGAAACATTCAAAAGGGACAAACCCCATGTCAACATCGGCACAATCGGCCACGTTGACCACGGCAAAACCACTCTTACCGCTGCTATCACCCAGGTTCTGGCAAAGCAGGGTCTGAGCGAAGTCAAGTCGTTCGACCAGATCGACAACGCTCCCGAGGAGAAGGAGCGCGGTATCACCATCAACACTGCTCACATCGAGTACCAGACCGCAAATCGTCACTATGCGCATGTCGACTGCCCTGGTCACGCTGACTATGTTAAGAACATGGTTACCGGTGCAGCCCAGATGGACGGTGCTATCCTTGTGGTAGCAGCTACCGACGGCCCCATGCCTCAGACCAACGAGCACGTGCTTCTCGCAAAGCAGGTGAACGTTCCTAAGATGGTTGTCTTCCTGAACAAGGTCGACCTCGTTGACGACGAGGAAATGCTCGACCTCGTTGAGATGGAAGTTCGTGACCTCCTCAGCAAGTATGATTTCGACGGCGACAACGCTCCCGTTATCCGCGGTTCCGCACTCGGCGCTCTGAACGGAGAGCCTCAGTGGGAGCAGAAGGTGCTCGAGCTCATGGACGCTGTTGACGAGTACATTCCCCTTCCCGTACGTGAGAACGAGAAGCCGTTCTTGATGCCTATCGAGGACATCTTCTCCATCACCGGACGTGGCACCGTGGTCACCGGACGTATCGAGACCGGTACCATCCACGTGAACGATCCTGCAGAGATTGTCGGTTTCAACGACAGGCCTAAGACCACCGTGGTCACCGGCGTCGAGATGTTCCGCAAGCTCCTCGATCAGGGCGAGGCTGGTGACAATGTGGGTCTCCTCCTCCGTGGTATCGACAAGAAGGAAGTCAAGCGCGGCGAGGTTATCGCCAAGCCCGGCTCCATCAAGCCTCACTCCCACTTCCTCGGACAGATCTACGTCCTGAAGAAGGAAGAAGGCGGTCGCCACACTCCTTTCCACAACAAGTATCGTCCCCAGTTCTTCATCCGTACCCTGGATGTGACCGGCGAGATCTCCCTCCCCGAGGGCGTCGAGATGGTCATGCCTGGTGACAACGTGGAAATCAATGTCCAGCTCATCACTCCCGTTGCTCTTAACGAAGGTCTTCGTTTCGCAATCCGTGAGGGTGGCCGTACAGTCGGCGCAGGTCAGGTCATCAAGGTCCTCGACTAATTCCGACAATAAATCCAAGCGGGCGGCTTTAGGGCATGCCC
>JAEEGH010021483.1_pt1 | contig 13331 bp, 18 predicted proteins | sample 9134181 | NCBI WGS metagenome assembly JAEEGH01 (sample SAMN16246544, study PRJNA631951) | gut metagenome | biome: gut microbiome; feature: rumen; material: DP-attached | host: Bos | place: Iran: Karaj | collected 2018-10
TGTTTCGCCTTCATTTACGCGACTATTCTGACTGTCTGATAAGGTTCCCGAAATACCAACCACACCTGCACTAAATGACGCACTCATGCTTTTCCCTGCCGATCTTGAGCCACCGAGAGCCTTTTCTCCTTTGAGAAATCCGCAAAGCTCTTCTACGCATTCGCCTGCCGCAGGCAGTGAATATACAAGCCATTTCTTTTCTTGTCTGAAGGCCTTTATTATCTTTCCGTATTCTACGGATTTGCCCGATCCCTGAAGACCGGTGATTTTGTATACATGCTTCTCTGATTCATCACTTTTAAAGTTAGTTATCACGAACATTGGTACCGTGTTCTGTTAACATTTTGTGAACATTTGTTCTTGGTACTTTTTATAAAGTGCAAATTAATTGGTTGTGGTTGTATTTGTTGGGCTTTGACAGGACTGTTTGCCACTATACCACATGCCCATAATCAGCATAACCGCGTACTTTATATGTCATTTGCCCGAATTCTTATCGACATTTTTTTCAATAAGAGATTTTTCTCCTGTCCAATTCCTCCTCACATTCAGCCTCAAATGCTTCCAGTTCCTTTGGATAGTAATCTGTAAACTGTATCTGTGCATGCAGCGGTGCCAGAAATACAGGCGCCGGGGTGTTAATGTCTATAAAAAATAAGTCTAATTCGATCCCCTTTCCACAGAAAAAATCTTCAATAACTACTGATATCTTTTTATAAAGATCAATACTATCTGCATAAACCGCCATGTCAACATCGCTTTCGCCTTCAACATAGCGCACAGTTGGATAACTCCCGAAGACAAATACATTGTATTCCTTTTCAGAAAACAGCGAACTCAATTGTTTTTGAAGCACAATAAGATTTCTTATTCTCTCCCTGGTTTCAAAGGTTCGATCATTAACGTACATATATCGCCTCCCACATTGATACCGAAACATTGGTACTGTGTACTGTTAACTTCAATTACAGTATATCATAAACGTATTTATCAGTGGTATAGCGATACCTGCCAACCAGTCAGCGCATTGGCATCCTCACTTTTTATTTTCATTATTGACAAATTATATTATTCACGATATTATTCATATAATTGAATTTTTGCAAAGCAATATGTATCACGCTTTCAACGAGGGAGCTTGACCTACGTATATACTATTAATACCCGACTATTTTAGATGTTTAGCTGGCACAACTTAGGAGGCAAGTCATGACAATCAGTGAGAGAATATTTGAGCGGCTAAGTCAGCTTTCAATGACACAACGTGAATTTGCCAAGAAAGCCGGAATACAGCAAAGCACAATAAGCGAATGGAAAAAGAATAAAACAAATCCATCATCCGATAAGATTCTGGCAATATGTAAGGCATTGGATGTTTCGCCCGAATGGCTGTTGTCTGGTGTTGATCCTGCCGAGAACCGTGGGAAAAATCAGATGTATTACACAGTAGATCTCAGCACCGATAGCGGAATTCTTGTTTCTGAGTTTAATAAGCTGGACAAATCGCAAAGAGACAGGGTTCTTGGGTATGTAGCAGCATTTGCTGCAACAAAAAAGGATACATGATGATAAACAGTACGCCGATTTATACTTCGGCGTAATATTTTAACAATTAGATTCACAAAAATGAAGTTACTACCAAAAATATGAATAATCATGTATAAAATCCCTATCTCCTATATCAGAATGTAGTATGTAAGGAAAACAGTATCAATGGCTAGAAAGAAAAGAATATGGTATCCGGGAGCGACATATCATGTAATGAGCCGCGGAAACCGTAGATATAGTATTTATAAAGATGACTGGGATTATGAGATGTTCATTGAATGCCTTAGCAGCGTAAAAGAACAGTATAACTTCAAAATACATTCAATCTGTCTTATGACCAATCATTTTCACATGATAGTTGAAACTGGCAACACTGAGATATGGAAGATAATGCACAAGCTTCTTCTGTCATATGCATCATCCTACAACATGAAGTATAAATTAACAGGCCATCTATTTGAAAACAGATATATAGGCCAGCTCATAGAAAACGATACATATCTTCTTGAAGCTAGTAGATATATTCACCTTAATCCCGTAAAAGCTCAGATGGTACGTGAACCGCTGTCATATAAGTATAGCAGCTATGCAGACTTTGTTTCATGCAAGAACAATAGTTGCAACAATGGTTCTATATTGAACAAATTGATAGATACCTCAAGAATATTAAGCTGCTTTAGAAATAATCCTGGCGAGCAATACCGCATGTTTGTGGAGGGGAAATTATCTCACGCCGAACAGGAAATGCTGATACAGAAAGAAATGAAGGAAGACGAAATGTGGCTTCCATGGTAGTGCTGCTTCAAAACCAGTACACAGTCCAACCATTTTAGTTAATTTATCAAAGTCAGTCATAAGAAAGGAATTTTAGAAATAAGTATATGGCAATAACAGTAAAAAGCATGGCAACATCAGGAGTTGATGGTTTTATGGTGGAGATTGAGGCATCCACTATCAGAGGCCAACAACAATCAATGTCTATAATAGGTCTGCCGGACCAGGCAATAAAGGAGGCCGGTGAGAGGATTCAGGCAGCAATCGAGTCCTGTGGATATGACATTCCAAAGGATAAATCGATAATAAGCCTCGCACCCGGAGATAAGAAAAAGCGGGGATCTCACTTTGACCTTGGGATGATAATAGCACTGCTCTATCAGACCGATCAGATTTCACCAAAAAATCTTGCAGAATACGCATTCATCGGCGAGCTGGCCTTAGACGGGCGCATCAGACCATGTACAGGAGTTCTATCTATGGTGACTGAAGCCAGGAAATGTGGTGTCAAATCTGTGGTAGTCCCCTATGAGAACCGTCAGGAAGCAGCGTCCGTATCGGGGATAAAGGTGTGTCCGGTCAAATCACTTCCTGATACCATTAGATTTCTGGAAGGCAGGCTCGATCTTACAAAACAGTATGACGATAATGATATCAAAGAGAAAACCAAATATACTTCAAACAGTCCTGGCACCGCTGGCAAAGCTGATGCCGCCAAACGCCAGGATGACAGCTTTGTTGGTGATATTGATTTCTCCGATGTCAAAGGCCAGGATGATCTTATAGATGCGATAGTGCTTGGCGCTGCCGGTGGTCACAATATTCTCATGCTGGGTGAGCCTGGTTGCGGAAAAACGATGATCGCACAGAGAATTCCAACAATATTACCAAGGATGTCAGAGAAGGAATCTCTGGAAGTCACTAAGATACATAGTATATCAGGGCTGCTTGATGCAGGGTCGGGGCTGATTAAAAACCGCCCCTTCCGGGCACCACATCATAACATTTCGCTCAATGCGCTGATCGGTGGCGGAAGTTATGCACAGCCCGGAGAGGTGTCACTTGCCCATAACGGAGTCCTTTTTCTCGATGAACTCGCGGAATTTTCTCGCAGCACCCTGGATGGTCTGCGCCAGCCGATGGAGGACAAAAGAGTGACGATATCCAGGGTGAATGGGACAAACTCCTACCCTGCCAACTTCATGTTTGTTGCCGCTATGAATCCCTGTCCCTGCGGCTATTACCCATCCAAGAAATGCCGGTGCACAGATTATGAAATCATCCATTACAGAGGAAAGATCTCCGGTCCTATCCTTGAGCGTATTGATATCCAGAAAAGTGTTGCACATGTGGATTATTTTGACCTGAATGGCAAGAAAAGTTGTTTATCCTCAACACAGCTGCGCGAACAAGTCGAAAAAGCACGAAAGATACAACAGGAAAGGTTCAAGGATGATATTCAGGTAAGCTGCAACGCACAAATGACCACTACAATGATACAAAAGTACTGCAAATTGGATGAAGAATGCACGCAGATACTGAAAAAAGCCAGCGAGAAATATGGCTATAGTGCAAGAGTCATCCACAAGCTCCTTAGGCTTGCCAGAACATCCGCAGACCTTGACGGAGCAGAAAATATAAGGAGGGAAGATATCACCAGAGTACTTGGCTGCAGAGACCTTGACGTATCAAGCAGCCAGATGTATGCGATAGCGTAGGATATGACATATATGGACGAGAAAAAAATAAGGTATATTATGCTGTCTCAGATGAAGGGAATCGGGCCCGTAACGCAGAATGCATTATTGAATATCTGCGGTAATATTGATAAATGCTTTGACGCCGGTTACGAAGAACTCATACTTGCCGATAAAGCTGCAGGTACCGGTATAGGCAAAAAAAGGATTGAATTATTTATATCCCAGAGGGAGGATCCTTTGCTGAAATGCAGATCCGAACAGATTATGAAGGATTCGGATCTGGCAGGGATCGATATAATAACGCGTGAAGATGCTTTATATCCGGGGCGGTTCAGGAGTATCCCCGATATTCCAGTACTCTTATACTGCAAAGGCCGCCTGCGCATCAATGACTACAAGTCTTCTATTGGCATAGTCGGCGCCCGGAGATGCTCAGCAGAAGGAAAAGATAAGGCGATTGGCATTGCTGTCGACGCCGCAGAAGATCAAATTGCAGTCATAAGCGGCATGGCCAAAGGCATAGATTCTTATGCACATACGGCAGCATTAAAATCACAGGGCTACACAATAGCAGTCCTTGGAAACGGCGCTGACATATGCTACCCCAAGGAACATGATAGACTATATGAAGAAATAGCCAGGCAGGGATGCATTCTTTCAGAGTATCCCCCTGGGACAAGACCAAGGGAATACAATTTTCCTCAGCGCAACCGACTCATTGCTGCGTTGTCTGACAGATTATTTGTTGTTGATGCCGGCAGACACAGCGGCACAGAAACTACTATTGATAATGCCAGAAAATATGGGAAAGAAGTAATAACTTGTAATAATAGTGGTACCGCGTTCTGTTAACACAATTCCACGGCGCTTCTTCTCTACTTTGGAGAGAACGTAAATACTAATGCGTTGGTACTACCACCCAGATTTGATATAACTTTATTTTCTTCAACTGCTTTTGTGACAGATAATCCAATCTTTTGGCATGCCATTTCTATACACCATAAAAAATTAGCCGGGAAATCTTCATCATTTTCCCGAAAGTTCATTACTCTTTACCTCTCTTGCCTCTCAGCGATGTTGATCAATGGCAAATAAATCTGGTATCATGCAAGGTAGCTACTACGTGAATACCTTCTCTTTTCACAATATACATCACGGGATTAATCAACATTATGATTTATCACATCGTCATCCACAATATGTTGTGGTTTTTCTACCAAATCAACCAAATACTGCAGATTCAACGGAGAATTTTCTAAAATCCTCTGAAAATCCAGCTCCTCAATCATATCCTCAGCCTTTTCGCCCTCATGATATGTCCTTCCACATGAGCGAAATAAAGCTTTCATCTTGGCTTTTCCCTTTCGTCCTTGCAACTTTTCGGGAATTGCAATATCTAAATATCTGCAGATTCCAGCAACATCAACAAGCATTATGTCCTCTATATCAGCACTGGCTGCAAGGTCAATTATTTCCTCTGCTTTGGCCTTCTTTAGATCACTTCGAAGAATATTCCAGTCATCCACAAAGAACTTTGAAATATCATTTGCTGCGTTGTTTGTATCATAACAAAGAAAAACCTTCCATGGTATCTTGTATTCCTTTGAACATTTACTGAAAAACCACTTGGCAGAATGTGAAACCTGAGTTACTGTTCCTACAACATTAAACTTGATCAGAATCTTCTCTGAACCATTGTCCCACACAAAATATATATCTCCATTTTCAAGGTCTTCCCCTTTTTCAAAGGTACACTGTTTCTGCTCGGCAATCCATTTCAAGAACGACCTGTAGAAAACTTTTTCTGTTGCTCCTTCCATTATAAAGGCCATGCCTCTAGAATAACCCCCGCACAAACTCAATTCACCTCCAGATAACTCTTAAGTATCTCATATGAGTCTGAATCACCAGATAACAGCTCGAAGAGGTATTCTCCTACAGAAAGTCCTAGATCCCGGGCATTAGCAACTATTTTTTTTACTTTATTCTTTTGTACCCTTCTAAACTCAGCCACACCATCTTCATTAGGCACACCTATATAAATCTTCTCCGGCTTAATATACTGAACAAGATAAGGAGAATGGCTGGAAACAATCAGAGGGGCATCCCCCAGCACATCATTTATTACCTCAAGAAGGTTTTTCATCATCCCTGGATGTATGCTGGTTTCTATCTCCTCAATTCCTATCATGCCTGCGTTAACAAGGTTAGCAACAAAAGCATTGGTCAAAAGCCAGACTGCACGCTTTGTACCAGTAGACATATTTGCCATACTGACAGGTTGATTCATATAAGTGCACTTAACAAAAAGTCTGTATATATGTTCACGAATCTTAAATGGTATTTCTTCCTGTATTTTATCAGCAGACTGGGAAGTATGCTCAACCTTGACCATAATCTGCTGTTCTGTATTCTGATCTGATAATGTATACTCATTCAGACTGATTGACGAAAACTCAGGAAACAACGTATACACTGATTCTTCAAACAGCTTATACAGCTCGGGATTCTTCTTTTTCAGTATATATAGTGCCTTGGGCACATCAGAGTCATCAAATCTTATCACCTCATCCTCATCCTCGATATATTCCAAAGGTGAGGGTTGATATCTGTCTCTAAGGTCCAGTGAAGAGCATACTCTGAAAGAAATGTCATGAATATCCTTTATCACTTCTGAGATATCTATATCTTCTATGAGGGTAAGGACGTCAACAGCCAGCTGTAACTCATCCAGATCAATCTTTCTAAAAGCGATTGTATCCTTCCCTTTACGATATTTTCCTTCATCCCTCTTGAGATAAGAAACATATCTTACACTTGTATTCTCTCTGGCCTCAATCCACTCATTTGTTATAACTTCACCAGTTTCATCATCGCGATGCCACTTGAAAGAATATCCATATTTTACATATTGATATTCTCCAAGCCTTTCATCCTGAAACTCGATTTCAAATGAGTATTCATCATCCTGCATGGCTGTGCAAAGGGGAATTCCCTTTATCCAGGACATCATATTCTTACGACCTTTTCTTGACTCATGAATAAAATCAAACCCAAAGGCGATAGCTTCTATGAGGTTAGACTTCCCATAATTATTTGCGGATATTAAAGCACAGATGCCATCCAGCTCTAACCTTGTCTTTTTAACATTTTTGAATCCGGAAACTGTTATACTGTTAATCTTCACCACATTGCCTCCTACCTTGATTCAAGAGTATCATTAATCCAAAACAAATTCAACCTTTTGCTTTGATTCATTTTATAATTATATATCATATTTAGTCATTTTTTGTAATGTAAGTTACTTTTTGATTTAATTTGATAAGCACATTCATTAAAATATTTTTACAGCTATTATAGTCAAGATTAATATCATTTCAAATAATTATGAAAGAACTTTAAATTATATAGCTTTATTGTTAAATATCTATCAATGTATATTTCATTTTCAAAACCCCCTAAATAATCACCCATTTTTAAAATGAATTATACTTTTTGAACTCCAAAAGTTTAATTCATTTTAAAAATTGCAAAAAACATAAAAAATAAACAGCAAGCAATCTTTATATTTTGGTAGCACCATATGTGCAAAATAATATAGCAGCTACGGATCAAATCATTCCGCAGCTGCCTATTTTTTTTATAATCAGTATCCGGTTCATTGTCAATGATCATATAGCTCCAATTCACTTTCTGGAACCGGAATCATGTGGCTAATTCTTAGTGTTCCCTTGAGCTGCTTAATTCCATTGCTTTTCTCTATTATACGTATAATTGGTACTATACTTTTCTTTATCACAAGGCTATTTCCCGCCTTCTGATAATCAGAATCTTTAGGAGAAGACATCGGAATAAAATATTTCATATTGTTTATTTCCAAAACTGTTCCTATGTATTTTCTTGTATGCGTTCTATTATCCTGCTTGTTCGAATATACATTTGGTTCAGCCACTCTCAAATAATTTATGTATTCGTCAGTTATGCTGTATATTTTATATTCATCCATCAAATAAACTCCAAAAACAATTTAAGAGGACTGTAACCACAGCCCTCTTAGAGTTTAAGCTTTCCCACTTATATGGCAGGGAATCTCCCGAGTTTAAACTTCTCCACTTATATGGCAGGAGCTCTCCCGAGTAATTATATTCTAGCATCAGAACTCTAAAAGTCAATTATACAGATATTTATTTTTCTTAAAAAATTTCTTATTTATATATCCATTAGGCTTTGTAATAAACATCTTGCTTTTTATGCATATGCCTCATGAACCACCACAATTTCCCTCTCATATCTCTTCCCATTTTCTACAGTTGTTTCTGTTCCACTTTTCCTACCTGCATCGACAACATAAATTCTGTCCGAAAGTGCTGCAATCAGGCGATTTCGTTTAGGAAAATAGTATTCCTTGGGCTTTGTTCCCGGTGGATATTCCGATAGTATACATCCGTGAGATGCAATCTCTTCATACAGTTTTTCATGCTCACTTGGGTAACATATATCAACGCCGTTACCTAGTACCGCAATAGTATAATCTCCTGATTTTATTGCAGCAGTATGTGCATACGAGTCGATTCCTTTTGCCATGCCGCTTATAATTGCAGCATCATTGCGCGCAGCCTCAATTGCTATATCTATAGCTATCTTCTTCCCTTCCGCGGAGCATCTCCTTGCACCGACAATTCCATCAGACTGAGCAAACTCATTGATTTTCAACTCTCCTTTGTAATACAGAAGAATAGGCATATCCGGTATGTTTCTGAATCTATCGGGAAAAGAAACATCTTCGCGGGTAGCGATACTAATACCTTTTATCACGCATTCCTCCAATATTCCTTCGGACAATCTTCTGATCCCTTCATCGTTTCTTTGGTATAAGAATAGGCTGATTCTCTTCTCCCCTACCTTTTTAGCCACATCAGTATCATAGAAAGCGTCATGTTCCATTTCAAAACATTTATCTATGCCACCACAGGCGTCCAACAGTGCATTCTGCGTTACCGGCCCAAGCCCCTTCATCTGCGTGAGCATTATATATCTGATTATCTTCTCTTCTCCAAAACCTTTCATTTCTTATGCTTATGCTATCGCATACATTTGGCTGCTGGACACGTCCAGGTCTCGACAGCCAAGTACCCTTGTGATATCTTCCCTCCTGATATTTTCTGCACCATCAAGATCCGCGCTTGTTCTGGCAAGACGCAGAAGCTTATGGATTACTCTTGCACTGGTAATGGGGTCTGACCCCATTACTGGCAAACAATAACGAAATGCTATAATCGAACACTGGCATAACACTTGTCTAAATGGCATTGCACGGTTACCGGATCTTAGCATTTACCGCTACTAGAGGATTTATAAAGGGACATATTATAATTGCTCCATCTCATTTCTCACGTTTGCAATGTTATACATAGCACTTTCGGCAGCTTCCTTTGTGTCAAAAGTGTCATCTAAATAATAAGTTCTAGTAACCTTCACTTTAAACTTATCACCAATCTCCTCTACTGACATATCTATATTTAAATCCAAAATATCTTTAATTCTGACGTTGCCATCCTTGTCTCTTAATCCTATCAACATGCTATTTATCCTCGTGCTTTGTTGTTATTCGCTCTATCTGCAACATTAATTCTTCTAAACTTAGTGATTCTTGTTGACCTTCCAGTTGCTCCTGATTTTGTTGGAAACAGTACTATGTTTTGAGATTTTAGAAGCTGCATATATGCTTCATCTGAATATGAAATAGTATAATTGTCATCCGGCAGCTCATTATTTGGAATATTCCCCTCATGGAACACAGTATATTTCATTTCGCCGGATTCTTTCTCTGCAAGGATAACATCTTTCTTTCTCTTGAACAGATCATTTATGTGGACACTATTTGTGATGAGATCTACTAATTCTAAATTTGTAACTTCAGTGACCAGCCAGGATGTTTCTGAAATAGCATCCGTACAATGACAAATATATCTTTTACATTTCGAATTTAAACATACAAATGTTATGTCTATGCCATCATATCTGAATAACACTTTTTCTATGCTCATCGGCCCATATTCATAAAAATTATTGCTCCATATTTTGGGTACCATCATACACCTCAAACGCTCTAGCAGCTTCTTGCATTTCTTCTTTAAAAATCCACCAGTCTATATGATTTGGATCTGTGTAATCATCATCGTAGTCCATAGTATGTACTGACAATCCGTGGCCTGTCTGACCAATGCGAATAACTGGTCTGGGATACTTTTCTCGAATCTTTCCCTTTAACGATTTTATAAATCTGTCACACGGATCAGGGACGTCATATACACTGGTTGAATATGTACCAGGCCTAGTTTCATCGAATCTTCCAGGGAACTCTTTAAAGCTCGACCAAAGGAACTCCTCTGATAAATCACCCTTCTTGTCAACTCTATAAACTGGCTTAATCTCATTTGAAGAAGCTATCTCAACTATTCTTTTCTTTATTTCAAAAGGAATATTCTCAGCAAGCTTTTCCAATATCAATTGCTTTGAATGATTCCCATTCTCCATCCTTTGTTTAGATGTTCCCATCAGTCGTTTTATTTCCCTTCTATGTGTAAATTATAACATTGGTAAAAATTCCTCTCAACATTGCCAATGCAGTCTAGCTTTATGCTAATCTGCTGACGAACTGTCAGCGTTTATATATTCTGCATTCTCTGTTACCATGGCAGCCACATATCGTCTTCCTTCATATCCTTCTGTATCAGCATCTCCTGCTCTGCATGAGATATCTTTCCTTCAACAAACATGCGGTACTGCTCTTTGGGATTATTTCTAAATCCGGATAGGACACGTGTTGTATCTACTAATTCCTCAATATACTTATCAATTTTCCTTTGCGCTTTATTATCCACTTGGTTTACAAAAAGCTTATAGCTGCTGTAGTCGTATGCAAGCGGCTCTCTGACCATTGCTGCCTTGACAGGATTCAGATGGATATATCTGCTCACTTCCATAAAATATCTCTCATCTTCTACAAGACATGCCGTATAACGTCCCTCAAATAAATGTCCAGTATAGCCATGTCTGTAGTTGAATTCCTCTGCATATACGCTTAATATCTTCTGCATTATCTTCCACAATTCAGTATCCACTGTCTCTAATGACATATGAAAATGATTACTCATAAGACACAATGAATGTATCTTGAAGGGATATAATTCCTTAGCTTTGCTGACTAACTCAAGGAAATACAGATAATCTGCGTGATCTTGAAATATTGCAGTTCGCCTGTTCCCACGGCTCATTACATGATATGTAGCTCCCGGATACCATACTCTTCTTTTTCTTGCCATATTATCTATTTTATGCATAAATCCATTTATACGAATCTTGCGTCAAAATTATTACTCCTCCTTCTTAATGCTCATGATTGCCTCCATATATCCCATCAGTCTTTCTCGCTGCTTTTCATCCATGGAGTGGTAGTTCTTTATTATTTCTCCCATTTCTGTATCCTTGTCTATGACATACCAATCCAAGGCATTTCCCCTTTCTCCGGTTTTCTCAATACCGGAAAGTAACCATTCGGGTGTAACTTTAAGCTCGTTACAGATCACCATTATCTTTTCAGATGTTGGATTGGTTCCCTTGCTCTTCCATTCACTTATTGTGCTCTGTGATATTCCGGTATTTTCTGAAAAAGTACGTTGTGTCATTCCTAACTGCTTTAGTCTGTCAAAAATCCTGTCACTTATTGTCATAACCTTGCCTCACCATGTGGCATCTGTGTTTCCTGTCTCTGTATCATGTACATTATATAATATCCATCGATGCAACACATGTCAATATGTATTTGTTCATAAATACGAATCGAGGCTCATAAATTTAATTGTTACATTTCCCGTAAAGGGGTCTGACCCCATATGCAGTTACTACCTTGGTTTATCTGCAGATGACTGATACGCTCGACCAGCTTGAAATGCCATCAGCATAAATTCAATAGACTTAGCTGAGAAGTCCCTATACTTAAAGTAGTATACCATGGTATCCAGAAACTCATTAATGCTCTCAGCGCAATCAGATCTAATCGGAACATCCGGAGGATTATCAAATAAATAGCATCTTATAAGATTTGCACAGAAATCTTCATTGACAAATATTTTATCCGGATTAATATCTCTACTTACTTGAAGCGGTTTATGTCTAAGGAACCAATATGACAGATATGCAAATATTTTATTCATATTGGTGGTTTCAATATTCTGAAACTCTTTAAGTCTGTCTATATCTACAAAATAATCAATTACAACATGGAAAAGAATCTCTTCAGACAAAGAAACGCTTCCTTCAAGCTTTTCCTGCCTTATGTACTCCCCAACAGCATCTACCAGCCAATCACATCTTGCCGCTACAACTTCCCTGCCAAACTTATCCAATATGTATTTATAGTCTTTGATTTCATCAAAGTCCATTATATATCCCTTTCGTAAGCTGCCTATTTCTAACAGCTCTTCCTACTGAACCTAGATATGATTTAAATTTGTATAAATATAGTTCTTCATATGCACCATGAAATACTTTACCATGGTTAGGCCTGCAGTCCTTTAATAGGTCTCCATTATCGATTGCATTAATCAGCCTCTGTCCAGCGCTCACAGAACAATTATCATTTGTCATTATCACTATCCTCTAAACGTAAATGGTTCAAAAACTCCTTAAATTCCTCTTGTGCAACTTCAAATCGATGTGAAATATTCTTGATCTGCAACTTTATAGATTCATCTTGAATCTCATACCGCCCTTCACCTGAATCCACAATAAAAGAATTGTTGTATAACTCATGCATAAGATCACCCAGATCACTTGCTGCATTGGTATATTTGCAAAGGACATCCGAGATACTCTTTAGCACAGAATAACTCATATTTTCATCATGTTTATATACATAACTATGGTCGCAAACGCTCCATGCCTCATCAAATATGGTTCTTGTCTGTAATTCAATATAAACATTCTGATAACTGATAACATAGTGAACACTTCTATACCCGGATTCTTTCAATCTGGTATTAATACGTGCCCCTCTATATATATCCAAAGAATCCCCATAAGCATAATATGCAACAGGTATCTCGGCAATAAAGCTTTCACCTTCTATATGTGGAATAAATGAGTATTCTGTATATTCTTTTTCGGTTCTATATGGAAATTTATTAACAATCTGTTCATGAAGATTAATCCATTCACCTCGATAGCTAATAATCAAACGAACACCGACAAGATCTGTCAGGACATTAGCATAATTGTCACCAGATATACTACTGTATAAGCTAGTAT
>JAEEGH010021484.1_pt1 | contig 13330 bp, 8 predicted proteins | sample 9134181 | NCBI WGS metagenome assembly JAEEGH01 (sample SAMN16246544, study PRJNA631951) | gut metagenome | biome: gut microbiome; feature: rumen; material: DP-attached | host: Bos | place: Iran: Karaj | collected 2018-10
TGAACAATACTGACAGACTGTCAGAATTCGATAAAAAAGCCGCTCCTCAAAACGAGGAGCGGTTTTTTGTGGGAGGCGGAATTGAGGCGGATCAGACCACCCCGCCCTTCGGGCACCCCTCCTAACTTAGGAGGGGAAAAAGATACTACTTGTCCTTGAGGGCTTCCATGATTTTTGCCTCGATTTCCTCGCAGAGTTCTGGATTGTCCTGCAGGAGTGCCTTCGTGGCGTCACGGCCCTGACCTAACTTGGAATCGCCGTATGAGAACCACGAACCGCTCTTCTTGATGATCCCGTTCTCAACACCCAGGTCTACAATCTCACCAATCTTGGAGATACCCTCGCCGAAGGTGATCTCAAACTCTGTCCTTCGGAAGGGAGGAGCCACCTTGTTCTTCACAATCTTTACCTTTACCAGATTGCCGATAGGCTGGTCGCCATCCTTCAGTGTCTCTTTCTTACGGATGTCAATACGGACTGAAGCATAGAACTTCAGGGCATTACCACCCGTTGTGGTCTCAGGATTTCCGAACATCACGCCAATCTTCTCTCTCAGCTGGTTGATGAAGATGCAGGTGGTGTTGGTCTTGGCGATGGTTGAGGTCAGCTTACGCAGAGCCTGGCTCATCAGACGGGCCTGCAGACCAACGGCAGAGTCGCCCATGTCGCCCTCTATCTCTTTCTTCGGAGTCAGAGCAGCCACAGAGTCGATGACGATGATATCGATAGCCGAGCTGCGTATCAGCTGGTCTGCAATCTCCAGGGCTTGCTCGCCGTTGTCGGGCTGTGAGATGTAGAGATTGTCGATATCCACGCCCAGATGCTCTGCATAGAAACGGTCGAAGGCGTGCTCTGCATCAATGAATGCTGCAATGCCGCCCGCTTTCTGGCATTCGGCGATGGCATGGATGGCCAGTGTAGTCTTACCAGATGATTCCGGACCGAAGATCTCGATGATGCGTCCCTTGGGATAACCGCCCACGCCGAGGGCTGCATTCAGACCGATACTGCCTGTTGGTATGACATCCACATGTACTACTTCTTCGTCGCCCATTCGCATGATGGCGCCCTTGCCGAAGTCCTTCTCGATTTTCGACATGGCGGCCTGCAGTGCCTTCAGCTTCTGCTGTTGCGGAGTCAGTTGCTCCGTTGATTCTTCTTTCTTTGCCATAGCTTTAGAAATTTAAGTGTTAATAATTAAAGTTCGAGGTCGCCGTCGAACACTTCGTGCCAAGGCAGACCTTGTTTGTTCAGTTGTTCCATGAACGGATCGGGATCGAAATCCTCCACGTTCCACACACCCGGCTTCTTCCAGATACCCTTCACGAACATCATCGCACCGATCATGGCCGGTACGCCAGTGGTGTACGACACACCCTGCATGCCAGTCTCTTTGTAAGCTTCCTGATGCTTGCAGTTGTTGTAGACGTAGTAGGTGTGCTCCTTGCCGTCCTTGATGCCACGGATGCGGCAGCCGATGGATGTCTCACCCTCGTAGTTCTCTCCGAGGTCCTGCGGATTGGGCAGTACGGCCTTCAGGAACTGCAGGGGCACGATCTTCACCTTGGCTGTGCCTGAACCGTCGGCCAACGGCGCCTCGTACTCAATCTCGTCGATACGGCTCATGCCGATGTTCTGTATCACGTCAAGGTGCTTCAGATACTGCTCGCCGAAGGTCATCCAGAAGCGTCCCTGCTTGATGGTGGGATAGTTTTTCACCAGCGACTCCAGCTCCTCATGGTGCAGCAGATACGACTCACGCGGCCCGATGTTGGGGTAGGTGAGCGGCTTGTGGATCTCCAGCGGCTCGGTTTCAATCCACTGACCGTCCTTGTAGTAGAGCCCCTTCTGGGTAATCTCGCGGATGTTGATCTCAGGATTGAAGTTCGTTGCGAAGGCGTGGTGATGGTCACCGGCATTGCAGTCGACGATGTCCAGGTAGTGGATCTCGTCGAAGTGGTGCTTGGCGGCGTATGCGGTATAGACACCACTGACGCCCGGGTCGAAGCCACAGCCGAGGATGGCCGTCAGCCCAGCCTGCTCGAAGCGGTCCTTGTAGGCCCACTGCCAGGAGTACTCGAAGTGTGCCTCGTCCTTCGGCTCGTAGTTGGCCGTGTCGAGATAGTTACAGCCACATGCCAGACAGGCGTCCATGATGGTCAGGTCCTGATAGGGTAGGGCGAGGTTAATCACGAGCTCAGGCTTGTAGTCCGTGAAGAGCGCCTTCAGCTGCTCCACATCGTCGGCATCCACTTGAGCAGTTTGGATGTCCATGTTGTAGCCGGCCTTGTGGATGTCGGCTACAATCTTGTCGCACTTGGCCTTGCGGCGGCTGGCAATCATAAAATCGGTAAACACGTCTGCATTCTGTGCGATCTTGAATGCAGCTACCGTAGCGACGCCTCCGGCGCCAATCATTAATACTCTTGACATAGTGTTATATCGTGTTTTGTTTTCATTATTACGTTATATCGTTATTACGACATTTTGTTTAACTCTTCTGAACGGATGCCGAGAGCGGCCATGAGCGAATAGCCGAGGAGCTCCTGACGGAAGTTGCCTCCTGGCTGGGGTTCCATGGCGAAGACTGTGATGCGCTTCTCGTCATCATCGATACGGTTCAGCGTCGCGCGTACCTTATTATATATTGTGGCATCCTCAGCGTTGGGGATCACCATCACCCGCTTCACTTCCTTCTGAGCCGTCACTAGCTGCAGCGCCTCCTGGAAATAGTCCTCGCCGTCGGCAATGGGCTCGATGGCGACGGCACTGATGAGAAACTCTCCCAGATGGTCCTTGAAGGCCTTGCCGTCGAGCTCATTAGCATAGTCGGCTGGTACGAAGTTCTCCAGCCGTGTTTTGTCCTTCCTGTGCACCAGCACCACGAGCGTTTCGAGCGTTTGCTCCCCTGATTGATAGGAGCTGTCCGTAGGACTGAGGGGCCTGAGACCGCCGTCGAGGGCCACACAGTCAATCCATCTCGCAAGGTCTGCCTGAGGGATCCTGCGGCCCAGCATGCGCTCGAAGTTCACGATGAGATTGAATGCGACCTTGTCTACATAGTCCGCATCGACGAGCATCACATTTTCACTCCATTTCGTCTCCTGTTGGTTGTTGTTCATATCTGAGGTGCAAAGATAAGATTTTTTTAGAAGTTAAAGAAGACAAAGGAGTTAAAGGGAGTTAAAGGACATTACTTTTCACTCTTCACTTCCCACTTTTCACTTCTTTTTACTACCTTTGCAGTCAAATTACGAACAATTTAATAACTCAGATTCAAAATGTCAACATTATCGATTGCGATTATCATCGTCTTCTGTATCGGCTATTTCTTTATAGCCATAGAGAGTGTGACGAAAATCAACAAGGCAGCTATCGCGCTGCTGATGTTTGTGGCCACTTGGACACTCTTCATGATTGATCCCGGCAGTTATATTGCGGCCGCCGTAGGTGAGATGAAGGCCTCGGCGGTCAGTCAGGTCATCGAGCACCACCTCGGCAGCACGGGCACCACGCTCTTCTTCCTGATGGGCGCCATGACGATTGTCGAGCTGGTAGACCAGAACGGCGGCTTCAACTTCGTGCGCGACACGTTGCAGACCACGAGCAAGAGGGCGCTGCTATGGCGCATCGCCTGCATGACGTTCATCCTCTCCGCCATCCTCGACAACCTGACCACGTCGATTGTGATGATCATGATTCTGCGCAAGCTTGTCAGCGACCAGAAAGACCGTATCATCTATGCCTCCCTCGTGGTAATCGCGGCCAACTCCGGCGGTGCCTTCTCTCCCATTGGCGATGTGACGACCATCATGCTCTGGAACAAGGGTGTGATCACTGCTGCGGGCGTCATCATGGAGATTTTTATTCCTTCGGTGGTGTCGATGGTGATTCCTGCTTATATTCTCTCCCTTTCGCTGAAGGGGAAACTGGAGTTGCAGCAGGAGGAAGTGGTTGCTTCGGAATCTGACGGTCTTTCAGATCGTCAGCGTAAGACCATCTTCTTCCTTGGCGTGGGCGGACTGATCTTCGTGCCTATCTTCAAGACTATCACCCACCTGCCGCCGTTTGTAGGCATCTTGCTGGTGCTGGGTGTGCTTTGGACGGTGACGGAAATCTTCTACACGAGTATTCATCAGGAGAGCGAGGACACAGCCGATAATACCAATACACAGAAGCGTGTGTCGAAGATGCTGTCGCGCATCGACATGGACACCATCCTCTTCTTCCTCGGCATCCTGATGGCTGTGGGCTGTCTGGAGACCATCGGAGCCCTGACGATGTTAGGTCAGACGCTCGATGTCACCTTCGAGGGCAACCACTATCTCGTCACCGGTATCATCGGTGTACTCTCGTCGATTGTCGACAATGTGCCTCTCGTGGCTGGCTGCATGGGCATGTATCCCGTTCAGGCTGCTGGCGACATGGCCGTCGATGGCGTCTTCTGGCAGCTGCTGGCCTACTGTGCCGGTGTGGGCGGCTCGATGCTCATCATCGGCTCTGCGGCCGGTGTGGTCGTCATGGGTCTGGAGAAGATCACCTTCGGCTGGTATATGAAGAAGATCACGTGGGTAGCCTTCACGGGCTACCTCGCTGGTATCTTCTGTTATTGGGTTATGCGCTCATTCATTATGGGATAAGGTTATTATTTCAGCCAGCAAAGACAGACTTCAAAGGCTTGAAACCCTGAGTTTCAAGCCTTTGAATTTGAATTGTCGTAGCCGGGCAGGCTGATGACTTTCCGCTCGCAGGGGATCCAGAACCAGAAGCTGGAGCCGTGGCCCTCGCCCTCTGAGGTGACGCCGATGTGGCCGTTGCAGCGCTCGACGATGTTCTGGCAGATGGAGAGTCCGAGGCCGGTGCCCTGCACGAAATCGTTCAGCTTGACAAAGCGTTCGAAGACGCTCGCCTGCTTGTCCTTGGGGATACCGGCACCCGTGTCTAGGCAGTAGAAGGTCAGTCCGTCTGCCTCTCCGCTGCCATCAAACTTCGCGCGGCGGTCCCCGTGGTAGCCCACCTTGATGAAGCCCTAGAGGGTGTACTTGACGGCGTTGGTGACGAAGTTGGTGAGCACCTGCTGCACGCGGCCCTTGTCGAGTACGGTGGGGCAAGTGAGGTAAGGATTGTCCTTGACGAACTCCACACCGGGTTCCTGCACGCGCTGGGCCAGTGTCTGGCAGATGTCGTCGAAGACGGACGAGACGTCGCACTCGGCAGGCCTGATGGCCAGCGCCTGACCCATGGACGAGGCTTCGAGGATGTCGTTGATCAGTCGCATGAGCATATCGCAGTTGTTGCGGATGATGCGGATGAACTCCATGCGCTCTTCCTGGGTGTCGATGACGGGCAGGAGGTCTGAGAAGCCTACGATGGCGTTGAGCGGCGTGCGGATCTCGTGGGTCATGTTGGCCAGGAAGGCGCTCTTCATGCGTCCGGAGTCCTCAGCACGGCTGGTCTCCAGCTTGAGGAGCTGCTGGGCCTGCATGAGGGCGGTCACGTCGCGGGCCACACCGAAGTAGGAGGTTATCTTGCCGTCTTTATTGTACTCAGGCACACCGCTGAGGGCATACCAGCACTCGTCGGGATTGGAGGGGAGGTAGCAGAAGTGGTGGATGGCATTGAAGTCCTCGCCCCGCTGCATCATGCCGATAATCTTCTGGTCTGCCACTTCACGCTCATCTTCATACATGGCGTTGACGTAGTCGTCGCGGCTCATCGTGTAGCCTTTCGCGCGCAGCGAACGGGAGAAGTGGATTTGGCGCATGGCGAGGTCAAAAGTCCAGACGAACATGTCTGACTTCTCCAGCAGGTACTGCAGGCGGTTCTCGTAGTCGTTGATGGCTGCATTGGTCTTCTCCATCTCCCGGTTGTGGCGCAGCTGTTCGAGATATACCTCGCGCTCGTTGGTGACCTCGCGGGCGGTAATCACGTAGTATTTCACCTCGTCCTTGTCGTCGCGGATAGGATTGACGCGCAGCTCAATGTATTTGTTGATGCCCAGCTCGGGTATGTAGGTATGCTGGCAGGCATGGAACTGCTCGCGGCTGTTGCGCGGATACTGGTCCTTGAAGAGGCCGGCATCGAAGAGCAGAGTCTTGTGGAACCAGAGCTCGGTCTCTTCGGTGACCTCGCAGAGCTTCCGCATGTTGTCGTTCATGTCGATGAGGTTGCCGTCTTTGTCGTAGAACGACATGGCGACGATGTTTGTCTGGAAGATCTGCATGTATTTCGCGCTGAGCTCGCTGTTGATGCGCTCGTCTTTGACCTGCTGGGTAATGTCGCGCACGGTATTGGTGATGTAGCGCGGCTTGAAGTCCACGTATTCGAGGCTTGCCAGTCCGCTCAGCCAGATCCAGTTGGGATCTTTGCGCGTGCCGATGTTCAGCTGCTTGGTGTAGCGGGCCTGCTGAAGCTCGCCGGAGACCAGCAAATCGACTTTCTTCTGGAAGTCTTCCTGGTCGCTCTTGTCGATTCGTGGCATGAACACTTCCCTCACCATCTCGCCTTCGGGCAGCAGATCGCCGTGGATGTTGTGGATGCGGCCCGTTGTGACGTCGATGGTGAACACGTAGTACTTACCCATGTTGAGCGCCTGTTCCATCATGTTGTTCAGGTCTTCCGTCTTGTGTACGGCCTGGCGCACACGGGCACGGACCAGGCGGGCCATGAGCACGCCGATGACGACAGCGATGATGGCGCCGGCGAGCACGATGAGGGCCATGGGCGACGTATCGTCGTGCTGGCGCTCGGGATGGAACCACTTGTCGCGCAGCGCCTCGAGGTCGCCGCTCTGTTCCAGACGGGCGTATTCATCGTCGATGGCGTCGATGAGTTCCTTGTCATATCCCACGATGCGTATCTCGCCGTCGGGGATGTCGATGGGCGAGACAAACATGGTGTCCATGGCCAGCTCCTTCTTCTTCCATTTTAGTGGTCCCTCGCCCCAGATGAAGTAGTCGTAGCGCCCCTCGCTGATGCCTGCCAGGGCTTCCTTGGGCGAGCGGTAGATGATGGGGATGTCGAGGTGGCGCTCGTCGACGATGCGGTTGGCGGCATAGTCGTTGAGTTTCAGTACGAGTGTGTCTTCGGGCGTGAAGTCATCGAGTGCCGTCACCTTCCTGGCGTCTGCGGCAGTGACAAGCTGCACCTTGTAGTAGTTCAGGATGTTGGTAGAGCGGATATACGGCCTGCCATGGAAGCGGTAGGTGGGGTCGATGATGAGATCGGCATCGCGGCGCTCAAAGGTCTGGGTGGCCTCGCTCCACTCGCGGAGGATGATGCGGTAGGGGATGTCGAGCTTCTTGAAGATCTTCTGTAGCAGTTCAATGTTGTAGCCTGCCGGCTCGCCCTCGTCGTTACTGTATTCATAAGGCGGGAAGTCCCAGTCGCTGGCAATAATGAGGGGATTGTCCTTCGTGTAGTCAAGATCGATCTGAGCGGAGGCAGGAAAGGTGAAAAGGTGAAAAAGTGAAAGGGTGAGAAGTATCGGCAGATACTTCGTCCACTTTTGCACCTTATTATATTTAATATATCTCTTTTCGTTCATAATCCTATTCTTTTCACTTTTTCACCTTTTTACCTTTACTCACGTTCTTTCTATTTCGATGGCCTTGCAGGGTACGGTGAACCAGACGGTGGTGCCCTTGCCCTCGTCGGACTTGATATTGATGGTGCCATTGAGCCGCTTGATGAGTTCGTTGCAGATGGCGAGTCCGAGGCCGGCACCATTATTGGCGCCTGTGACGAAGCGGTCGAAGATATTGCCTAAGGCTGATTCGGGGATACCGCAGCCCGTGTCTTCGACGGAGACGATGAGACTGTCGCCTAGGTAGTCGTAGCGCACGTTGACGGAACCTTTCTTCGTGTACTGCACTGCGTTGGTGACTATCTTGTCGATGATGATGCCCACATTCGAGCTGTCGATCTCGAGTATCAGTTTGCTGAAGGGGCTGACGACTGTATAATCGACGCCCGGCTTCCTCATGGCTGACCAGACGGACTCACATTGCATGACGATGGTCTTCGAGAAGTCGGTGATGCGCCTGTTGAACTCAATCATCTCTGCATCGAGTCTGGAAATGAACAGGATGTCGTTGATGAGTTTGAGCAGTTTGGCGGAGTTCTCCTTGATTTCCTGAATGAACACCACCTCGTCTTCCTGGCTGTGTTCCATCTGGAAGAGTTCTGCGAAACCTACCACGGTGTTCAGTGGCGTGCGGATCTCGAAGCTCATGTTATGGAGGAAGGCATTCTTCACCACTTCCACCTCTTGGGCACGAAGGGTCTCGGCAGCCAGTTTCTCCTCAATGGTCTTGATCTCACTGATGTCACGGCACATGCCAAAGTATTCCTTCACGCCTCCATGACCGTCGTACACGGGGATGAAGTGCAGCTGCAGGTACAGACGTCCCCCGCCGCCCTGTTTGCGCAGGGTGGTCTTGATATCGGCATGGATGGGCTTGGTGGTATAGCTGTCCATGCTCTTGATGATATTCAGGGCACGGCGCTGAGAACTCTCGTCGGTGAAGCTGAGGGCACGTGTCTGTGTCAGGGTGAACTGCACGTTGTTCGAGTCGTTGTAGATCGTCAGCATGTGGGTGTCAGGGTTGTAGCGGGCCATGCGGATGCCTCCCACGTTCATCACGTAGTCGATATTGCGGATGTAGTGGTTGATCTCGTCATTGCTCCGTTGCAACTCGCGGGCATTCTGCTTGATTTTATGGTATGACATGGCCACCTCGGTCACGTCGCGACCTGTGCCGAAGATGTTCAACAGACGGCCCTGGCTGTCGCGCACGGGTACCAATTTCAACTCATAGAACATCTGCGGACGGTGCAGGTGCTGGGGCAGGGAGCGGTCGTCGTTTGCAGGGAAAATTTGTGTGATGTGCATCGGCTCGAACGTGTCGAGGTTGATGCCTTCCATACCTAATACGCTCTTCAGGTGTATATGCTCCGCGGCTATGTCTTTCCGGCTCATGTGGAGGCCGTTGAGGGCCTTTTCGTTCATGTCAATGATGTATCCGTCGGCGTCGTACACCACCATGTCTATCATGGCAGAGTTGAAGACGGCTTGATAGCGCAGCATGCTGTCCTGTATGCGCAGCTGGCGCATCTGCTCGTTAGTGACATCCACTCGAGTGCCGAGAAGTTCGGTGGGCTTGCCGCTGCGGTCACGGCGCAGGACGCCGATGTCGACGTTGTAGTTGCGCTCGACGAAGTGATTATCCTTCTGTTCTCTGACTTTCAGGGTGATGTTGGCAGACTCCTTCCGTTGATGGACGATGTCGGAGAGAGCCTCGCGGAGTGTGTCAAAATCGTTCTGGCTGTAGCGGTTCACCGTCTCGTGCATGTGGAGCGTCTGCCGTGTCTTGCCGAACTCGTCGAGGAAATCGATGGTCTGTGTCAGCGTGTGGTACACCCACAGGCCTATCTCACTGGTGCTCAGCACGAGCGACAGACGATCGTTGCTCTGACGGATATCACGCGTCATCTGCCGCTCACGGATGCGGTAGTATGCATAGTAGGCGAGGAAGACCAAGGCGAGGGCAGCCAACACGGCGGCAATGTTCCATACCCATGCAGGAATGCCCGTGTCGGCATGTTCGGGATAGAACCACTTGTTGCGGATGGATTCCAGCTGGTCGTCGGCACTAAGCTCCGCGTAGACGCTGTCAATTTGGTCGAGCAGGTGGCGGTTCTTCGACATGAACTTATACTCGCCGGCTGGGATGTCGATGGGGGAGATGACCAGATTGTCGGTCTTGTATTTCCTCATGAGCCATTTCAGCGACATGGTGTTCCATATGATTACGCCTTGTTCGTCGGCACGCAGTTTCTGAATGGCTTCCTTCATGTCGTCGTAAGCCTTGACATCCTTCGTCCAGCCCTCGTCAATAATCATGTGGTGGCTGAAGCTGCCTTCGTGGACGATCACTTGATGGCCTTTCAGGTCCTTTCCCGTCCGCAGCACGACGTTAGACGACTGTGGCGACACCACGCTATGGGTGAACAGCTGGATGATGGTGTTGCTGTAGAGGGAGTTGCCTCTGGAGAAAGAGGCGTCCATACGCAGCATGAGGTCCGATTTGCCGTTCTTAAGGTCTGCCTGTGCCTCAAGGGTGGGCTTCAGCTTGACGATGAAGGGGATGTCGAGTCGCTTGAAGATCATCTTCAGCAGGTCGATGTTATATCCGTCAGGCTCGCCGTTCTCGTTCAGGAACACGTAGGGCCACAGGTCCCAGGCGTCCTCGTAGATCAGCGGGTGTTCTTCGGTGAACACCCTGACGCTGTCTTTCGTCTGGGCGGAGGCTGGAAAGGTGAAAAGGTGAAAAAGTGAAAGGGCGAAAAGTATCGGGAGATACTTCGTCCACTTTTGCACCTTATTATATATATTATATCTCTTTTCTTTCATAATTCTTTTGTTATTCACTTTTTCACCTTTTCACTTTTTCACCTTTTCTCGCAGGGGATGCGTATCCAGAATGTCGATCCGTGGCCTTCGCCTTCCGACTCGACACCTATGTCACCATGGCAGGCTTGGGCGATGGCCTGACAGATGGAGAGTCCGAGGCCTGTACCCTGGATGAAGTCGTTGAGCTTGACGAAACGCTCGAAGATCTTTGCCTGGTGCTCCTTGGGGATGCCGGCGCCCGTATCTTCGCAATAGATATACAATTCTCCTGTCTCCTCATACCGGTACCCCACCTTGATGTGGCCCTCGTTGGTGTACTTCACGGCATTGGTGACGAAGTTGGTGATGACCTGTTGTATGCGTGCATCGTCGAGAACGGTAATGAAGCTACTGTAGGGGTTGTCCTTGATGAACTCCACTCCCGGATTCTGGACGCGATCTTTCAGCGACTCGCAGACGTCGTCAAAACTCCTGGAGAAGTCTACCTCAGCAGGCTCGATACGTATGCCTCCGGTGTCGAGCGACGAGATAGCCAGGATGTCGTTGATCAGTCGCATGAGCATGTCGCAGTTGTTCATGATGACACGGATGATCTCCTGTTTCTCTTCCTGGGTAGAGAGCATGGGCAGCACGTCGGAGAAGCCTACGATGGAGTTTAGCGGCGTCCGGATCTCGTGGGTCATGTTGGCCATGAATACCGATTTCAGGCGTCCTGAGTCGTTGGCACGCTCCGTCTCCTGTTTCAGCCGCTCCTGCTTCTCGATGAGGTCGTTCACGTTTCGCACGATGCCGTATGTGCCCAGCATCTCACCGTTCTCGTCGAAGAACGGCACGCTGTCGATGAAGTTCCACTGCATCTCATCACCCTCGTGGAAGAGGGGGTGCATTTTCGTGAGGTCGGTGCGCTGCACATTGAAATAGGTCTCGTAATCCGCCAGACCCTGACGGAAGGGGCTGTCGACGAAGTGCTCTATCAGCTTGTCGAAGCTCATCTTTCTGACCTCTGTGGTCATGCCCTTGTAGAACGTACAGGTGCGCTCGGCCCTCGAACAGCGGAAGAAGCGCATGTTGCAGGTGTCCATCAGATACTGGATCTCGTTCTCGTACTGACGGATGGCCTCGTTGGCCTGGCGTATGTCGTGACTGTTTTTCTTGCTCTGCAGGTAGAGCTCACGCTCCTGAGTGACGTCACGGATGGAGAAGGTGATGCAGTAGAGCTCGCCGTCGTCCTTGTAGATGGGGTGTACGCGCATCTCTGTGTAGCAGTTGACACCACGCTCGATGACGATACTCTTCGTGCAGAAATACAGCTCCTCCACGTGACGATTGTTCAGGAGGTCGCGGAAGGTAGGCATGTCGTACAGCGAACTTTCGTAGTAGTAAGGATCCTTTTCCGACTGGAACTTCAGTATCTCGCGCATCTTCTGGTTGGTGGTGAGCAGACGGCCGTCCTTGTCGTAGAAGGCCAGGCCTATCAGCGACTGCTCGAAGATACGGCGATACTTGTCGGCCATCTCCCGTTCTTCCTTCTCCATCAGGATCTGCTCCGTGCGGTCTGTCAGGGTGCAGAAAATGTGTATGGGCCGTATGGCTGCAGCATTGGCATACTCGGCGATGCCCTGGTCTTCCATATAGCGCCACTGTCTGAGTTTCTTCTCGCCGCTCATGTCCCAGCGGAACACACACTCGTCGGTCTCTGTCTCACCTGTTGCCAGGCGCTTGATGAACTCCTCGTAGATATGATGGTCGTCGGGGTGGATCATCTCAAAGCTCTCCTGATAGTCCATACCGCTGTCGGGCAGCAGATGGCCGTGGATATTGACAGCGTGCCGCTGTCGGAGATCGAACTTCACCACGTAGTTCTTGCCCATGTCGAGGGTGTGCTGCATGATGGCAGAGGTCTCCTTGATCTTGTCAACCCCCTGACGGATACGCAGCAGGCTGATACGGTTGACGGCCCAAGTTATCACGAAGGCGATACCAGTGACAACTACCATCAGCACCGACGAGACGTCGAGCGGTATGGCAGCCAGTATCCGGATATGTGACAATAGTATGATCATGTTCGTGTAACCTGATTATGTGATGATTTCCGTCTTCTTTTCCATCGCGGTCATCTCGCAGGGGATGATAACGTAGACGGCCGTGCCCTTGCCCTCCTCTGACTGGACCTCTATTGATCCTCCCATCTGTTCCACCGTCTCTTTGATGATGGCCATGTCCAGACCGGTGCCCTCGCGCTGGTTGTTCTCGTCTCTGACGAAACGGTCGAACACGTGTGGCAGGTCTTTCGCGCTCAAACCTTTGCTCGTGTCCTCGATGGTGATGTTCAGCTCACCATGGCGGTAGTCGTATTTGGTACGAATGCTGCCGGACATTGTCATTCGGGCAGCGTTGACGCACAATTTCTGGATTACCTCTCCGAGGTTCTGTTCGTCGATCTTGACCATCAGACGATTGTAAGGGTTATCCACCTGGATCTTCACGCCAGGGTTCAGAGAGCTCAGACCCATGTAGCAATAGCCTTCGAAGAGCGTGGCGAAGTCTGTTTCCTTATAATTGAACTCCACCATCTTCGCATCGAGGCGCGAGATGTAGAGAATGTCGTTGACCAGTGCCAGTAGCTCGTTGGTGTTGCGCTTGATCTCTTCAGAGAACACAGGCTCGTCCTCCACGTCGTGTGGCCCGTTGAAGAGTTGTGCGAATCCGATGACGGCATTCAGCGGCGTACGGATCTCGTAGCTCATGTTCAGCAGGAAGGTGTTCTTCAGCTCTTCCGTCTCTTGGGCCTTCTTCGTCTCCTTGATCAGCTGGCGCTCCGTGTAAACCATCTCCGTGTCATTGCGCAGCATGCCGAAGTAATGGCTGATGCGGCCGTCTTTGCCCTCTACAGGCACCATGTTGAATGTGAGGAAG
>JAEEGH010021487.1_pt1 | contig 13329 bp, 8 predicted proteins | sample 9134181 | NCBI WGS metagenome assembly JAEEGH01 (sample SAMN16246544, study PRJNA631951) | gut metagenome | biome: gut microbiome; feature: rumen; material: DP-attached | host: Bos | place: Iran: Karaj | collected 2018-10
AATCATATCTTCAAGAATCCAGGAACGCATGTATCGAAATGGAGACAGGTACGGGTAAGACCTTGACCTATCTCCAGACTGCATACGAGCTGTACAAAGAATATGGACTAACCAAGTTCATCGTTCTAGTGCCGTCAATCCCTATCCGTCAGGGAGCCATAGATACGTTTGAGAATTTCAAAGTTCAGTTGGAGGATAAATACGGTTTTACCCCAAATGCTTTTGTGTATGATAGTTCCAAGTTGAGTGACCTTCGTGACTTCATTACTGCTGAAACACCTCAGATTATGATTATGACGATGGCCTCGTTCAACTCAGAAGACAAGATTTTGAATCAGGAGGTGCGCGAAGACCTATTTAACAACAAGCCTTTTATCGAGGCTATCGCTCGTACGCATCCCATCGTATTCATGGACGAACCGCAGGAAGGAATGGACACAGAGAACTCACAGCTTTGGCTTTCTAAACTTTCTCCGTTGTTCAAGTTCCGCTATTCGGCGACACATGCTGTGAAAGTGAATATTCTCTACCAATTGACTCCAAGTGAGAGCTATCGTTTGGGACTTGTCAAGAAGATAGAAGTACTCACCGTTACAGAGAAAAACGATGAAGCAACGCTGAAAATTGAAATCAGCGAAGTACAGGAAACCAAGACAGAACCAAAGGTTAAATTGAAGTTATGGAAATATAACAGGGCCAAAGAGAATTTCGCTTTCAAGGATTCCAACCTCCTAAAGAAAGGAGATAACCTAGCTGAGAAATCGGGGAATGATACATATACAGACTTTACAATCAGTCGCATCTATAAGAAGCTTAGTACCCGTAAATGGGTGGTAGAGTTCACCAATGGCACTAGCATCGAAGAGGGTGCATCGTCGGCAAATAAGGAACAGGTGTGGGCTTTACAGCTGGAATGGCTCATACGTCGCCATTTTGAGAACCAACAACGTTTAAAGCCTAAAGGCATCAAGAATCTTTCTCTCATCTTCATCGACAAGGTGGCTAATTATATGAGCCTTGAAAATCCTGTAATTAAGAAGATATTTGAGCAGCAATATAAAACTGTCTATGCTGAGTTCCATAACGGACAGGAGCCAACACAAGAACAGGTGACTGCTGTACAAGGATTCTATTTTGCAAAGACCACACAAGGGGAATATACGGATAATGAAACAACAAACCGTAGCAACAAAGAGATATACGATGAAATTCTGCATAATAAGCAAAAACTCCTATCATTTGGCAGCACAATAGAATTCGTATTCTCTCATTCTGCGCTTGGTGTAGGATGGGACAATCCCAATGTGTTTGGTATTGCCACACTAAATGAAAGTTATTCAGAGAACAAGAAACGCCAGGAAATAGGCCGAGGCCTTCGCATCTGTGTGAACCAGCAAGGCGAACGTGTTTATGATGCAGAGGGTACGCCAGACGATGAAGTCATCAATCAACTCACGGTGGTTCCGAATGAGACCTACGAGACTTTTGCCCGCAGCTATCAGAACGAAAATGAGAAGGCATATGGCAAGTCTGGTGCTGGTGCCAAGCTCAAACATACTCATAAAGGCAAACACCAGAATCGCGTAACGTTCAAACTGAACAAAGACGAAAACATTCATAGTGTGTTCCGCAGATTCTGGAATACAATTGCCAAGAAAACCACCTATCGTGTGAGTTTTGACGAGGATGCTATCATACGTCGTAGCATAGAGGAATTAAACACTATCTCTATTGCTGAATACAAAGCTGAAGTTTCCAGCTATCGTGTTGGCGATATTGAGGATTTATCGCAACGTGAATATATCGGTTCGGAAGACCGCAACCTGAAAGGATCTTATTCGCCACAGGACTTGGTAGAAGACCTTAGCGAAAAGACGGGCTTGTGCTACAATTCTGTAATGCGTATCGTTCAAGAGATAGAAACCCAAAAGGAGTATTTGAAGAATCCGCCAGTCTTTTTGGAACAGGCCGCATATAAAATAAAACAGGTGCAACTTGAAGAATTGGTTAGATTTGTTGAGTACAATCCTACTAATGAGGTCTATCCCTTCGACTTTGCTGACTTCACAAAAGATGCTTGTGACAATTATGTCTCAACGCCTAATCATGGTGTATGGGATAAAACGCTATATGACAGCGGACTCGAACGTGACTTCGCCGTTGATGCTGACAATAAAGACAAGAACCCTGATGTGCTTTGTTTCTTGAAGTTCCCTTCATGGTACAAGATACCAACACCTATTGGCAATTACGAGCCAGACTTTGGTGTTGTGTTGAAGCGTGTGTCTTTACGGAATAATCAAGCCCAGCAGGAATATTATTTTGTTGTGGAGATTAAAGGAACCAATGATATTAACGACAAAAAAGCCCTTACTCCTCACGAAATAGCCCGCATCAATTGTGCTATCAAGCATTTCCACTCTCTCGGCATCGAGGCTGTTTATAAAGCCCCAATACGTGAATTCTCAACATTCAAAACGAAAGCAGAACAAACAATAAATACCCAAGCAAATGGAAACATATAAAGACCACATAACGCTAAGTCCCGACATGAACGAAGAACGTCTGAACACCCTCCGAGAGCTATTCCCTGACTGGTTCACGCAGGAAGGCCATCTTGATATCAACGAAGTAAAGAAAGCCGTCAATCCGGACAGTGTAGAAGAGACGGAACGATACGAGTTCCGTTGGTTTGGCAAATCTGCGGCTAAGCGTAATGCCTTTACGCCTACACGCGCTACTTTACATTTCGATGCAGAACGTAGTGTCAACGCTGACACAACTGACAACATCATCATTGAAGGCGAAAACCTTGAGGTTCTGAAGATTCTATCATCAAGTTACAGGGGAAAAATTAAGTGCATCTATATTGACCCACCATACAATGCAGATGCTCTGACAGCATATAATGATAATTTTGCACAGGACAAGAAACAATACTGGGAAGAAACTGGTATAACAGAAAATGGCGTGATCGTAGATACAGAAACCGTTCCAGAAGGTCGTATACATAGCGTTTGGATGAGCGATATTTATGCACGTTTGCTTCAAGCCCGTTCTTTGCTTACTCCCGATGGTATTATTTTTATTTCCATCAATGACAAAGAAGTTATGCATTTAAAAAAAATCTGTGATGAGGTTTTCTTTCCAAACAACTTTATTGCTCAGTTTGTTTGGGGAACAGATGGAAACTTCGATAATCAGGCAAAAATAAAGACTTGTCACGAGTATATTTTGCTCTATGCCAAAAACGCAGCAGAGTTTGATTTTCCACATCTAGTTGATCCCAATATTACAGACAAGAGTAAGCTCAATAATGCACAGATTAGAAATACAATCGTTAAGAATGGGCCTAAGAATCCAGTCCAGAAGGTTATATTGAAAGCAGGTTTCCCATGTGAATTTGAGAGCGGCGTAATTCCTGCAAGACAGAATCAATGGCCACATTTTGACGAAGACATTGTTGTTGAAAACTATAAGGTTGTAAATGATGTTGAGATTGAAAGCGGTTGGGCTGCACGTGGCCAATTTGATGCGTTTATGAATGAAGAGAACAATTGGCAACCCGTAAAAGACACCAAGGGTCAAGATACTACATTTGTTCTTCAGGAATCTGGCACAATAGAATGTGTTAAGGATAGAGGGTTTAAAAGCCACGTAATTTCTCTTCTTCAAAATTTTGGTGGAACCCAAAGTGCTACTAGCGAATTGAATGCTCTTGGTATATATGGTTTCGATTATCCCAAACCTACCAAACTAATCGAGTATTTAATACGGATGAACAATTGCGATGATTGTATAATTCTTGACTTTTTTGCGGGGTCAGGTACAACAGGACATGCTGTGGTTAATTGCAATCTACAAGATAGTGGTGGAAAACGAAAGTTTATCCTTGTTCAGTTCCCTGAAGCAATCCCTGCAAAACATGTTGCAGCCAAACATGGGTATAAGAAGATTAGTGACCAAACTATTGCCCGCAACAAAGCTGTATATGATAAGATAAAAGCTTCTTATGAAGGGAAACTCATTACTCCAGAAGACCAACAGCAGTTAGACCAACTCGGTTTTAAAGTCTTCACGCTGAGTAAGTCCAGTTTCCCTCGTGTGGATTTTGCTCCAGACCCTGATAAAAGTGAAAAAGAAAATCTTGCATTGTTCCAGGAGTATGTCGCTCAGAAGGAACAGCAGCTTACCCTTGCTTTCAATGAAGACGAACTGATAACAGAAATCCTGATAAAGCAGGGCTTTATGCTTACCTATAAGCTGGAAGCACAGTCGCAGTTCACTCAGAACAGGGTATATAAAGCTACCGATGGTGTGAAAACAGCATTCATTACGGTCGATTCACAGCTTTATGATGAAACTGTTGATTACTTCATGCAACATATAGATACCAAGTTCATCTGCATTGAGCGTGCCCTCGACACCACCAAGAAATTCAATCTCAAAAACAAGATGCAAGATAAGTTCTTTGCGTTCTAATTCATGCCTTTAATAATTGAATAAGCATATATGAGCATTCAAGACCAGAAATATGAGGAACTTACAGCTTTAGAGCAATTAAGGCAAGATTATAAACAAGGTATTATGTCGGCCTTAGTTGGAGCTGGTTTCTCATTAAATGTTTCAGATCATTATGTTTCATGGAATGGGCTCTTATATGATATGGTTTTCAAAAAGTATGAGAGTCAAATAGAAAATGCATACGAAGAATATATAAAGAAAAACAATATAAAAGGAAGCAAGTGTAAGAATGAGTTTTATTTTATCAAAGTTTCTGAGTTGATAAAAGAGAAAGGTGCTTTAACTCTTGCATCGCAATATGTTCATGAACACAACAATATGCATGAGTCAATTGACGCATATATTGAGGAGCATATACCATATGCTAAAATTGGAAATGAAGGGGTTCATTTATTCAAGAAAGACAAAGAAATAGATAAGTGCGACGACGATTGTTTGAAATTGCATCAATTGTTACTTCAATGCGTGGGATTCCGTAATTATTTCACTACTAATTATGATAATCTTCTCGAACTTTCGATTGATAAGGAAAAAAGACCTATAACTGTTATTAAACGAGGAAAAGAACTTTCAAATACGTCCGCTGATTGTAAAATAATAAAGATTCATGGAAGTCTTAGAGAAGATCAAAATGATTCAAGTGGATTTGATGGATGTAATGATACTAATTACATTATAACTCAAGAGGATTACAATTCATATGGAGAAAAACATTCTGCATTCAAGACTATTTTGAATACAGAAATGTTACAAGGGGTATTCTGTCTAATAGGCTTTTCAGGAACAGATCCAAATTTTAGAAATTGTATTGATTGGCTTTTAAATATCCTTGGTTCGCAAGACGACAAACAGGTAAAATTCTATTTGATTGATTTATCAGAAAAAGAAGAAGAACCTTACATTAAAAGTTATTACTTACATAACCATATAAAAGTGGTACGATTAAGGGATCAGAGAATAATGGAACAATTGGGTCTTTCCAACTCAGATTCTGAAGTAGTAAATGAAAGCAATATAGAATATGAAAAAAACAATGACAATACTTTTTCCAACAAGGTCCTACTTGAAGCTTTTTTTTGTTATTTAATTGCGGCATATCCAACTTTTGTCGATAATCATGATGTGCTCACTTATGACAAAGCATTGTCTGAGTCAAAGTGTGCTGTCTTTGATTATAGAAAACTATGGGAAAAAGGGTTGGGTATTTTAGGGAAAAAAGAAGAATTGTCCCAACTTGCTCAAGATATTAAAGATGCTCGCAAAGTCGTAAGATTCTGCAAAGTAATATTTCCACAAGAAAGTTTTATCGACCTATTGATGTCCAAAGAACCTTTAACGGAGGATAAAGCATTTTTGTTTGCTCTTGCAGTCAAAGATATAGGTCAAATACCAAGTTACTATGTCAACTATCATAAAGAAGATCAGGAATTAAATAAACAGCCAATTTGGACCCAACTTGTTGAACGTGAAAAAACTCTTCACGGCTCAACGGATTCAATGTCTGAAGTCGGAGAGAATTGGGCTATATACGAACAAATACAACGTTATCTTTTTAATCTTGATTTTTCGAAATCAAAAGAACTTATTTGCAATTGGAATGCCAAAGACTACTGGTTGCAAAACAGAGCCATGTGTATGGCTATACATGAAGATCTGGTAAAGGATGCTCAAGCCATATTAGATGAGATCATAGAAAAAGAAATAAATCCTTCAGAGAAACTGTACGAAGTAATTCTTGCCAATTTCATTTCACGAAGATGGCCTCAGCCATATAATACAGAAAAATACTGGAGATATGGTTTGGATGGACATGGTGATATGCTGAATTTTATGATGTCGTCACTCCGTAATAAGAAGGAAAAGCCCAAAAGGCGAGGCTGGATTGGATCTACATGGAATATCGGTAGTAACCATGGGGATTATGTGAAAAGTTTGAGAATTCTTCAATTCATAATAGACTCTGGCATATATGTCTCGCTCCCTGGTTACATTATGTTTGACGTCGCAAATTGGTACATTGTATTCCAAAATCTGTATGAGTATTTCCCTTATCCATGTTTTTTCTATTCTATTCAATATACTGAACGAGATGTTCAAAGACGCATCGGAGAAGACTATGCATACAACGTAAAGCTTCAGAAATTCAATGAAGATATTCTCATCAAGTCATTACATGCCATAGGAAAAGACGAGACACCCGTGTCATTTAAGAATGGAATTCTAAATGTGACAGCCACAATGTATATTGCCGTTGATGAAGAACTCTGGTTTGAACTATTTAAGGAATCTGTATTTAAAGCCTTCATTCGACGATTACATGATATTAAAGATTCTGACGAATTGGTGTTTAATGTTAAATTCGCTTTAGGAAGTATCAGAAATCCGGATAATATTTATTGGGCTTTTCAACAATTAATTTCCAGATATTCAATGAACAATGGAGTCGTTTCAGACATTATCGTCAATAATTTATTGATAGAACATATTCAGAAAGAAGTCAAGATTAACGACACTCTTTTGTTTCCGAATGTATTGGACAGAAATACTTTATTTTTACTGGACACTTTGAATAACGAAGGTTTTTTATCAGAAGAGCTCATTTCTTCAATTTGTGAAGCGATTCACAAAACAGATGTTCAAGATATTCCACATGATAGGGTGATGTTGTTCCAATTGTTCAACTTAGTAAAAAACGATAAGGAATCAATAGATAAGATTAAGGGATGCTTCTTATCAATGAACATTTGGCATTGTGGCTTTTTAAGTGACAAGGAATTCGGTTGGACTGAGCCAATGTATATCAGATTGAATTTGCTATATGATAAGATAACCTGGACAGATGATGAATTTGAAATAATAAAAGAAAACCTCATCAAGAACGTATCTCTATATGACAAGGCTCACAAATCTTTACATAAAGATTCTTTCATGAAAAGTATTCAAGTCCGCTATTTGTCAGATATGATAAAGTTTATTGATGGATTAAAGACAGAAAGACAAAAATCTCTCTTGCCTATAAGAAATGTTGTTGAAAAACTATTATTGGATAGAACACAATATGCAGACAACATCGATCTAATGATGTCAGAACAACCTGCCGATGTAGATCGGGCAATGGAAAACATCTATGAGGGAATTATTCATAATGGTGTTGAAAGATATCAAGAAGATGTTGATTTTCTGATAGATCGTGCCATCATGAAAGTTCCAGTTGCATTGACTCGTAATTTGAGATGCATCAAATTCATTAGTGAAAAAATAGTAAGTTTCGGATATGCAAAGAAACTACATAAACTCTTAGCAGTATATAAAGACTCAGAATCATGGGCATTATTGGACTTGCGTTTTGCATTCATTTATCTCCATTCTATAGCTAAAGTGTTGAAACAACATGGAGAGGCAGATGAAGTGATTGACTTTTGGATAGAGAACGCATTTGTAAATCGTTTTGTTAGAGAGTAAAATGTGGTTTTTCCGAAATAATTGATTAACTTTGCAAACGAAATATGTATATGGATAAAGACATTAGAGATTTCTTGGATAGGGCTACACAGAAAAGACTCTATGAGGAAAATAGGAAACTACTGGCGTCAATAACTAGAATCAATTATCTGATTGTTTGTTTCGTTAACTAGATCCAGAAATTGTTGTTTCGCATTATCGTCGGTGATACATTCATCGACGATTTTTTGTGCTAGAGGAGACGATATGGTTCTGCCGGAACAAACGAACCATTTGAGATAGGCCTTCATGTCGGCTACTTTGTTGAAATCATAAGTTTTGCATAAACGAGAATGCGGATCCTTGACATAGGTAAATAATAAGCTGATTACCTGAATTAGATAATTTTTCTGCTTTATTCTTGGGGGGACACTTACCTTCTTTTTTGTTATTTTTATCTCTATGTTTACTTTATCTTTGTTTATTAAATGTTTTTCAATCGCTCGGTTATACTGTCGGCTTCTGTAATCAATATAGTCTATGATTTCATTATCAGATGTTATTTCAACCATTGCGTTTCGTATTCCTCTTGAAACTTTAAAACCCATATTGGCCAAACGCCATAAAAACGCATCCACATCATCACAAGTTTTGATATTGGAAATGCCTATCGTATTTAAAATACCCTCTCCAACGAGGATACTATCAATACTTTCCCCTATTTCTCTATCTTTTTGCGATAAAGAGTAATCGAATGCATCTTTTACATCTTCGCCTTTGTCAATAAGCGTTTTGATGTATTGGAGATCCTTTTCGACTGATAAACTGACTATTGTGACTCTTTCTTCATCCTTGTCATTTTCTGGAATTATCAATTCCAAATATATTTGCTTTAAATCCACCAACGCTTTGTAGATTATTATTGTCAACTGCTCTGTGCTTAGATCCTTGCGACCATGTTTCCATATTCTCCACCAATTTTTCCATAACAGAAGATGTTCTATCCCCATGTCTTCTATCTGTCTGGCTACAACCACATTAACTGTATCAAGGTCGCTTTTTGAAACATCCTCATACCGTTCTAAGATCTCGTAGTTGCCATATTTATGGGTAATCTCTTCAAGGCGGTAAATACTCCTTACCAGTTTACTTTGGTCTTTAAATCTCATAATACTTGCAAAAATAATGAATATCTATTGTATTTCCCCCAAAAGAATAACGCATTTTTTTACTATTTATTTGGTTATTACAAGAATAATGTATATCTTTGCAGCATGATTATTCTCATTTGTATAAAACTTAAATTTTTAAGAGTATGGAAAACGTACCCTGCTGCCTGTATAGCTTCTGAGCCATAAAAATGAAAGCATGAAGACAGGACTACAGTTCAAGCACTATGTGTGGATCGTGAATACGTTGCGTAAACGAAACCGTTTGACGCTGAGTGAGTTGAATGAACTTTGGGTTTCCGACGAGGTGGCTGAGGGCAATCCCCTGCCGCGAAGCAGCTTCAACAAGTATCGTGACGCCATTCTCGATATGTTCGGACTCATCATCGACTGCGACTCCACCTATCATTATTATATAAGTAACCCAGGCGAGGTTGATGAGGACCAGACGAAGCAGTGGATGCTCTCGATGCTCACCACCGGTCTGACGCTCAGCGGCAGCTCGGCCATCAAGGACAGCGTCATCCTGGAGAACGTGCCCGCCGGTTTCGAGTTCCTGCCCGTGATCCTGCAGGCCATCCGTCAGACGCGAACCATCATGATGGGCTATCAGAAGTTCGGTTTCGAGCCTTATACGAAGCCGGTTGATCCCTATGCCGTGAAACTGTTCCGGCAGCGCTGGTATCTGCTGGCCGACAATGGCGAGCGCATGTCGGTCTATTCGTTCGACCGTATGCAGTCGGCCGCACTCACAGACCAACGGTTCGCCCGTCCGAAAGACTTTTCACCTGAGGATTATTTCGCAGAATACTTCGGTGTGATGACCGACGGCACTCCGTTGGAACATGTGGTGCTGAGGGCCTACGGCAAGATGGCCAACCTGTTGCGCACGCTGCCCCTTCATGCCTCGCAGCGCGAACTGGAGAGCGGAGAGGGATATACCGACTATGCACTTGACATCCGGCCCTCGATTGATTTCGTCAGTGAGCTGCTGTCGAAGATCGACGGTCTCGACGTGCTGGAGCCCCAGAGCCTGAAGGAGAAAATCAGCCGGATACTGAACGACGCACTCAGGCGAAATCCGTAGAATTATTAATTAAAGTTAATGTTTTGGAGGTGTACACACTTTGGGTACACCTCCTTTTTTACTTTGCAGCCGTAAACAAGATTGTCGAACTAAAATATAAATGTTATGGCTGGTATGTTTTTATTATTTATAATGGTAGTTGCCCTCGTCAACATGATGAGTGCCTACGTGAAGAGTATTGTTTAACACTTTAAAAAACAACGTTTGTAATGACTAAAAAGATGAAACAAGAACGAAACGGCTTTGAGCCGTATGTGATGACACCCGAAGAGGTGTTTGCCGACCTTGACCGCAAGGGGGTTAAGTATGAGATCTGCGACACGCCGATCCCCGTGTTGGAGAACAGAGTGAACTGTGGTAAGCCGCTGGACTCCGGTGAGCAGATGATCGACGACTATTATTATGTGCCGAAATCGGTTGTGGGCCTTCATCCGTTGATGGATATGCCGGCTCAGGGCGATTCGATGATCGGTGCCGACATTCATGAGGGTGACCTGTTGCGGATGGAGATCGGCGCAGAGCCGCACGACGGTGATATCGTGCTGGCCGAGGTTGACAGAGAGTATACGGCGAAGGTGTACTTTACCGACGACCAGCGGCTGAAATGGCTGTTGCCGATGAACGACAAGTACAGTCCCATCCTGCTGACTGCCGACAAGGAGACAAGGATACCGGCCGTGGTGCGCAGTATTGTGAAGAAGTCACCCCGTTTGTCGTTCAGAGAGTGTGCGGCTATCGTGAACCGGGCCAAGGACAAGAAGCGTCAGGAGGGAGATGTGTTCCAGCGGGTGAAGAAGGCTGTCGGCGAGGGGAGCCTGCTGTTCTGGGCATCATCGTCGTGGGCGGTGGTCTATTGTGTGGTGCGCGACTGCTGTGGCTATGAGGGCGGTATGAAGGAGTTTGAGCAGAAGGCCATGAACATGGCACTGCCGAAGACGTTCGAGCATGTATGCACGAAAGGTGCCGTTCAGCGTACCATCAGCAACCATCCTTATATGCGTCTGCCTATAGACAAATGGAAGGATAACGGTGCTTCTACGCGTGAGATTGTTTTAAAGGAGTTTCTGAGAAAGTTACTGCTGTAGTTTCTGCCGGGCAGAAAGAATGAGGGCTAAACTTTCTGCTTTTCCATAGACTTTCTGTTTTTAGTTTCTGAATGCGTTCCAAGAGATTGGAGCGCATTTTTTTTGTTCCTAATTTTGCAGTGTCGAAAGGACAAAGCGATCTTTGAAACGTTGAAACAACAAACAAAACAATTCACATTATTAATTATTAAAAATTTAAAGAAAGGAACAAAATTATGAAACAAGAGAAAATTCAAGAAATCCGTATTTTGGTAAACGACGAGGAAGTGCTCGACGAGGCAGACATGATCCTGGCCGAGAAGCTCGAAGAACTGAACCGCCGCAGCAAGTACTGTTACACGGCGACCGAAATCGCCAAGATCTTCGGAATGGAAGCCCCCGACCTGAACTCCTTCCTCAAGGACCGGGGCGTGATCAGTAAGGTGCACGGACAGTGGCAGCTGACCAAGGGTTATCTGCACATGGAACTGACCGAGAAACGGTGGAAATTCGAACACGGCCATGACGGGCGACGCCGACTGAAGTCGAGTCTGGTATGGACGGAGAGAGGAAGGGAGTTTATTCTGGACCTGGCACGCAAAGGATAAGGTATGAGAAACAGAAACGGAATCGAGATCAAGGAGTGCTGTGCCAGTTGTGCGTTTAAGCGTCAGACAAGACTGATGACGAAGCGCCGCTGCACAAAGCTCGGCAGACAGGTGAGTCCTCATGACTACTGTAAGCTGTGGCAGATGGCAGACTATCTGCAGAATGCCGGAAACGAATAATAACTGAGTTGGAAGGTAACGGGTGAGGGAAGAGTTCCTAGGTGAAATGTCGACAGCCAACTACTTCGCTCTGACCCTGAGACTCGCAAACTTTTCAACTATTATGCAAGAAAACAAGACAACAACGCTGAACGCCCAGGTGGCCGTCAGCAAGACAGAGAATGGTTTGGATTGTATTCAGGTGCTGCCTGACAATCCGTGTTTCGGACTGGTAGAGTCGTTCCGCGGCTATGGCTACGCCCAGATGCTGGGTAATGGCTCGTTTGAATTCGAGCGTGTGAAGCGCAAGAGGGGCAAGCCGGAAATGAAGGTGGGCTACGGCAGTCTGTCGTTCTGTATGGATGACTACGACCGCATCATCTTCACCGTGCCCTCGGAGCTGCGTTACAACCTGCCGGAGATCCTGAAAAAGGGAACGACGCAAATCATCAAGTATCTGAAGGAAAACCATTACAGCCTATGATTAATTACATCTATCAGAAAGATGGGAAGGGGCCTAAGCTGGCCCGTCCCATCACTTCGAAAGAAGAGTATTTTGCACTGAGAAATGCGCCTGAAAACGCCAAGAACTTCTATGATGCCCGTGGGGGCGATGAGGGGGCAAAGGCCGCGCAGATACAGTTCAACTACAATGATCTGTTGCCCGACGGGAGCCTGAGGGGCGGCAATCATCCCTCGTCGACGTTTGCCCATGACATTGACTGCGGCGATGCCCAGGAGCAGATGCGTCTGAAGGATGAGATCCTGGCAAAGAGGGAAGAGATCGGTCTGCTGGAACTGTCGGGGTCGGCCCGGTATGGACTGCATGCCGTCTGTTGGCGTCAACCGGGAAAGACTGTTCGCGAGTGTCAGTATGCACTGAGCATGGCGACTCATACAGAGTATGATACGAATGCGAAAGACCTGACGAGGGTGATGTTTACCGGCCCTGCTACTGACGACAACCTCTTTTATCTGGATGATGCGATCTTCGAGGAGCCGATGACGGTAGAGGCGAGCGAGAAGGAGTATCAGGTGCTGAAGGAGCGCGAGAGGAAGAAACTGGAGGAGATTCCCAGGGGCGCTAAGAAGGCCAATAAGCACTATCGGCCGTGGGAGGATCTTCTGACAGGGGACAGGTACCTGTCAGAATCCGGTTTTCCTGAGGGTCGCTTGACTGATGTTGTTCTGACAGGTTCCTGTCCCCTGTCAGATCCCCTGTCAGAATTGTCAGAAGCGACGGAGCGAACGAGGTATGTGTTCAGGGCGTGTATGAA
>JAEEGH010021488.1_pt1 | contig 13329 bp, 15 predicted proteins | sample 9134181 | NCBI WGS metagenome assembly JAEEGH01 (sample SAMN16246544, study PRJNA631951) | gut metagenome | biome: gut microbiome; feature: rumen; material: DP-attached | host: Bos | place: Iran: Karaj | collected 2018-10
AAAGGCTATGCTCTTGTTAACGAAGGCGAGGAGACATGGCTGATTAACGAAAACTTTGAAAAACTCGTGAAGATTGGTTCATTTACGGGGCTTTCCGCAAACGGGGATCTTCTCACCGTTAGCGATGGCGACACAACAAGGATATTTGTGACAGAAGAGTGAAAAAAACGGATTTTACCGATAAAAGGCGGACTTGTTCCGCCTTTTTATATATTATAAAACTTGCAACAGACAGGGAAAAAAGGTATAATCATCTTTGATTGTTTGTCTTTATCAAGGAGGATCAAAATGGAACGGAAAAGTCCCGTAGCGGGAGTATTCTTAAGCATATTGCCGATGCTCGTGGCATTTGGTTGCCAGTTGGTCGCATCTCTTTTTGCAACGATCGGTTTTAGTGTATACAAAACATTTCAATATGCTGCTCAGGGGATCGTGCCTGATGCTTTCGGCTTTTTTCAGGCTGTCACGGAAGATCCGGGCTTCATGGCGTTAAATATGGTAACCGCAGAACTCCTCATGATACTTTGCGGCGCACTCTGGTATTACCTTGCCTACAGAAAGCAGGACAACGGATTTAAGACGCTGAAACCCGTATATCTCCTGTTCGCGGTTTTTGCAGGTATCGCGATCCAGGCGCTGTGCTCGCTCTTTCTCACCTTTGCGTTCAGCCTTCTTCCCGAGGCTTTCATTGAAAGCTATGAGGAACTTACGGACATGCTCTTTGACACGAGTTCCATCTGGTATGTGATCTGTGTCGTGGTGCTCGCCCCGATAGCGGAAGAGCATTTTTTCAGAGGGATCACGCTGAAACTGTTAAAGAATCACAATGTGAACATCGTTGCGGCTGTGATCATACAGGGCTTCTGGTTTGGATTCCTTCACTGGCTCGGCGGACTTTTCAGCCTGGGAACATTGATACAGGCTGTCTATGCGTTTGCGATGGGCGTTGTGTTTGGTTTTGTCGCGGCAAAGCTCAATTCCGTATGGCCGACAGTCATTCTTCACATGGCCGTGAACGGAGCGGGAGAGCTGCTTTCGGTACTTTCGGGAACACTCGAAAAGCCCGAGATAGTGTCCTATGGCATGATACCTGTTGGAATACTGTGTCTTGCGATATCGATACTCTTGTATTTAAAAGTAAAACCCATGGAGGAACCTTATGGGCAAAATGCTATTTAATCTTGAAAGGAAATTCGGGCAGTACGCGATAAGAAATCTTTCTCTCGTGATGATATGCTGCTTTATTTTCGGATATCTGCTCCAGCTCATCGAAAAGACGCTGGACCGGGACATCCTCGGATACCTCACACTTAATCCCTACCTCATACTTCACGGACAGGTATGGAGACTGGTGTCGTGGCTTGTCATCCCTCCGGAATCCTTTGGAGTTTTCACTCTCATCATGCTGTATTTCTATTTTTCGATAGGGCGCAGTCTTGAAAGTGTATGGGGTGATTTCAGATATAATTTCTATATCTTTTCAGGCATAATCTTCACCATAATAGGCGCTTTTGTGCTCTATGGCATTTCCTATATCGTGTTTTCAAGCGAACTCGCGGCCGGAACATATACGGCGCATGACCTGTTCACGGTGGGGGCGGTGTACAACCGTGTGACCGGTGTCACCACCTATTTCCCGTGCTTCTGGTTTTCGAGAGTATCGACTTATTATGTCTGCATGTCGATCTTCCTGGCTTATGCGATAACCTTCCCGGAAATGCATGTCATGCTGATGTTCTTCATACCTGTGAAGGTAAAGGTACTCGGCATCATCTATGCGGCCGTGCTCGGTTTCCAGGTGTTTGAATACATCCTTTACGGTCAGTACTATATGGCTGTGATCATACTTGCGTCGCTCTTAAATGCGCTCATTTTCTTCCTCTCCACGAGAAATTACAACAAGATCTCGCCGAGCGAGATAAAGAGGAGAGCGGATTACAAACGAAAAGTAAAGTGGGCGGGCCCCAATATGGGACACCAATCCGTGCATGACGGAAAGAACGTGATCACACGCCATAAATGCGCGATATGCGGAAGGACAGAACTCGACGGGGAAAATCTGGAATTCAGGTTCTGTTCGAAATGCGACGGTAATTATGAATATTGTCAGGACCATCTTTACACGCATGAGCATGTGAAGAGGATCTGACAGGGGGAGAGGCAATGGCCAGAAACTTAAGACAGACCGAAAATGAGATAAGAAAAGGCGTGAACCTTGAGGAGAACATTCCTGTGTACATCACTGCGATGGCATCTCTTTACGGTGAATTTGCTTTTTACAATCTTGCTATGAACCTGTCGCTCATAATCGACAAGAGTGATGAGGACGGCACGGGTTTTGATAAACACAATAAAGAGATATTCGACGCGCTTGTCGGAAATATCAGGATCGCGACTGCGGACGCTTTCGATCCGGACGCATACAGAAAAGCGACCGAGGAAACGATAGCGCTCCGTGAGACGATAAGACTCAGAGTCGAGGCTCTGACGGGCTATATGGACAGATTTGTGATCCATCAGGATATCCTTCGCCGCCTTGAGCCAAGCTTTGAAAGGATCGACATCGAGAGCACATCGAACGATGACCTTGCCCGTGAGATCCTTCGCTGGATATTCCTTTCCGGCGATGATGATGTGGTCATAAACGAGCGTATCAGAAGAACGTGCTGCAGCCTTCCCGTAAGGCTCACAAAAAACAAGATCATCGATATGGTGGACGGCACATTCTCACTGTACAACGGCTCTGACAAGACCGCCATCGACAACTTTGACTATATGCTCCGCACCTCGACCGGACTTTTTAAGCCCGATCCCAAAGCGGATATCTACGAAAACGTGAAGGAACTCCTTGACGAGCTTGACAAAGCGGATCATACCGCGCTTTCCGAGCAGCACTATTTTGAACTGAAAGACGACGTAAGGCTCGGAACCTCAGTGACGGATGAGCTCGCTGATGAGCTTACGGATCTTATGGGCGTCGCAAATGCGCTCCTTACCGTGCTCCTTACAAGACAGTATTTTTCGACCGAAGCGGAAACAAGAGTAAAACGCTCGATCGACATGGTAAGAGAAATGCTTTCCGGAAATACCGATGCGGATGCGCTTTTTGAAGGCACCGAGGGCTATGTTGAGGAACTTGCGGAAAAGATAAAGGACGAGGAATCCGTGCTTCTCGTTATTGAGGGAAATTACATGAAGACCGTGTCAAACCTCATGCTCGGCACGCCTTTCGAAAGACTCCTCATCTGCACGAAACTCTGCAGCGACAGCGTTTTTGCAAGACTTCAGGACAATAACGAGAAAACGAGCGACGAGTATCTTTCTCAGGTACGGACAACCTTTGCGAGAGACCTTTCCGAGCTTTTTAAAAACGGGAACAAGCTTAAAAACAGGGCTGTGATGGCGCAGCTCCTCGGAGAGCTTCCCATTATGCTCACAAGCCGCGCGGAAGTCACCGAATATGTGAAAAACGCGCTCACATCCTGCAGAGATGCCGGAGAGCGTCAGGTGGCCATAAATCTCATCAGGGAATATTATGATTGAATTTGATGAATGTCTTGAGGTCGGTAAAAAGGCCAAAAGGCACCAAAAAAGGATAATCTCAAAGCTGAACAAAGGAAAGCCGGCTCCGGGTGTGTGGCTCCTCACAAATCCCACGAACACGGAAAACCTGTATGATATTTTTGACGCGAAGCTTCTTGTTTTCCCGTATTACAAAAAAATGGACATCCATGTCTACGGGATCGCAAAAAGCAGGGACGAAGCCATAGAACTGCTTCTGGGAGTGCTGGAAAAGAAGATATGACTGTTTTTCTGATGATCTTAAAAATCATAGGTCTTATCCTTTTGGGACTGCTGGGGCTTTTACTGCTCCTTGTCCTTCTGGTCCTGTTCGTGCCCGTGCGCTATTCGGGTCGGGGCTTAAAGGAACCCGGGGTACTCCGGGCCGAGGTCGGCGTGACCTGGCTTTTGCATCTTGTGCGGTTCAAAGGGACATATGAACACAAGAATTTCAGGATGAACCTGAAGGTGCTGTTCTTTACCATCATGGATTCCGGCGGGGAAGAGAAGGATGAAGAAAAAGAAGAAGACATTTCTTTCGAAACTGAAGAAGATGCTGGTCTTTTTACTGAGGACTCTCTACAGGAAATTCGTTTTAAAGCCGATCGAAACGAAGGAAGCGAAGAAGGAAAGGAAGAAAACGGAAAAAGCGAAGCGAAAGAAGAAACGCTTCGTGAGGAGAGAGCGGAAGAAGATAGTAAAGAGCCTGAGAAAGCTGAATCTGATACATTAAAAGATACCGGAGCATCAAAGAGACATAAGGAACCTAAGGCACATAAAAGACCAAAGAAGCTCGAAAAACATGAGAAAAACAGCGGAAACGAAGAGATAAGCTTTAAAGACAGGATAGGAAATCTTATCAACAATCGTGACTATCTGGAACGCGCCTGGGAAAAGAAAAAAGATGTAATTAAGAAGGCGCTCGGAAGAGTGAAAAAGCTCATCATCCATGTACTTCCGCATAAGATACAAGGGTATGTGGAATACGGCTTTGAGGATCCCGCACTCACGGGAGAAGTGCTCGGAGTGATCGCGGTGCTCTATTCCCGCACGGGACACAAGCTAAAGATATGCCCGGACTTTGAAAACAGAGTACTGAACGCGGATGTGACTCTCAAAGGAAAAATAAGATTTTTTACTGTACTTTTGCTTTTTGTATTGGTATACTTTAACAAGGAACTCAGGCGCACATGGAAGTATGTGAGACACCTTTCGGAAGTCGACATGGACGAGGAAAGAGCCTCAAAGGCTGCGAAGAAACAAAACGCAGCGTGAGCCGAAATTTTAATCGAGGAGAACTGAAATGGCCGACAATAAGTTTGATTCAACCGTAGATGCTCTGTTCAAAGGAATGGACGGTTTTCTCACGACCAAGACCGTGGTCGGGGATGCGGTAAAGTTTGATGACGGAACAGTGATCCTGCCGCTTGTGGATGTTTCTTTCGGACTCGGCGCCGGCGCGTGGGCAAAGAACACAAACGGAGGGACAGGAGGCGGAATGGGCGGACGCATCACACCCAGCGCGGTGGTGGTGCTTAAGGATGGTCATGCAAAGCTTGTAAACATCAAGAACCAGGATGCCATGACAAAGATCCTCGACCTTGTGCCGGACGTTCTCGACAGGTTTACCACTTCCAAAGCGGAAAAAAAGGACCTTAAGGACAAGATAGATTCTGTCGTTAAGGACACGGAAGAATAAGATATTATTAAATCATTGCATTTTGATAATATAACAAAACTATCTAAGGAGGTTAGTTTAATGGTTTATTCTACAGAAGTAAAGGCAATGTGCCCGGTACATCAGGGTGTGCATCACGGTGCGGCTCCCATACCGGAAGAAGCAAAATGGGTAAAATCAAAAGAGATCAAGGACATCTCCGGTTATACCCACGGTATCGGCTGGTGCGCTCCTCAGCAGGGTGCCTGCAAGCTTTCCCTTAACGTAAAGGACGGCATCATCCAGGAAGCTCTTGTTGAGACTATCGGATGCTCGGGCATGACTCATTCGGCAGCTATGGCAGCTGAAATCCTTCCCGGTCTTACACTGCTTGAGGCACTCAATACCGACCTTGTATGCGATGCCATCAATACCGCTATGAGAGAGCTTTTCCTTCAGATCGTTTACGGCCGTACACAGAGTGCGTTCTCAGAGGACGGACTTCAGATCGGCGCAGGTCTTGAGGACCTTGGAAAGGGCGCACGCTCGATGGTTGGTACCACATACGGAACTCTTGACAAGGGTCCCAGATATCTCGAACTTACCGACGGTTATATCACCCATCTTGCTCTTGACGAAAACGATGAGATCATCGGTTACAAGTACATCAACTTCGGTAAGATGATGGATTTCATCAAGGCCGGCGAAGATGTTGTCAAGGCGGTTGAGAAGGCTTCCGGACAGTACGGACGTGTAGCGGATGCGGTCAAGCTCATTGACCCTCGTAAACAGTGATGACAGGGAGGATTATAACAAATGGCTAAGTTTGAATCATATGAGAGAAGAGAAAAGCAGATCCTTGCAAAGCTTAATGAGTATGGCATCAAGTCCATCGACGAAGCTGAGCAGATCACCAAGGATGCAGGTCTTGATGTATATCATCAGATCGAGAAGATCCAGCCTATCTGCTTTGAGAACGCTAAGTGGGCATACACCGTAGGTGCTGCCATCGCTATCAAGAAGGGCTGCCGCAAGGCTTCCGAGGCAGCTGCTGCCATCGGTGAAGGCCTCCAGTCATTCTGCATTCCCGGTTCCGTTGCAGACCGTCGTAAGGTTGGTCTCGGACACGGAAATCTCGGAAAGATGCTCCTTGAAGAGGACACAGAGTGCTTCGCATTCCTTGCAGGACACGAGTCATTCGCTGCTGCTGAGGGTGCTATCGGTATCGCAGAGAAGGCAAACAAGGTTCGTCAGAAACCCTTAAGAGTCATCCTCAACGGTCTCGGAAAAGACGCAGCGCAGATCATCTCCCGTATCAACGGCTTCACCTATGTTGAGACAGAGTATGACTATTTTACAGGCGAGGTAAAGGAAGTATTCCGCAAGTGCTATTCCAAGGATCCCGAGTCACCCCGCGCAAAGGTAAACTGCTACGGCGCAAACGATGTTCAGGAAGGCGTTGCCATCATGTGGAAGGAAAACGTTGACGTTTCCATCACAGGTAACTCCACAAACCCGACACGTTTCCAGCATCCCGTTGCAGGTACATACAAGAAGGAGCGCGTTGAGGCAGGAAAGAAGTATTTCTCTGTTGCATCCGGCGGCGGCACAGGCCGTACACTCCATCCCGACAACATGGCTGCAGGTCCTGCTTCCTACGGTATGACAGATACCATGGGACGTATGCACTCTGACGCTCAGTTCGCAGGTTCTTCATCAGTTCCCGCTCACGTTGAGATGATGGGTCTTATCGGCGCAGGTAACAACCCGATGGTTGGTATGACTGTTTCTGTTGCGGTTTCTATCGAGGAAGCAGCAAAGGCAGGTAAGTTCTGATAAAACGGGTACAGGTCGAAAGACTGTGATAATATTCATTGAAAGGCGTGGCTTTGGTCACGCCTTTTTTGGAATGAGGTAAGGCATATCGATACAACGACTTTCCAAATAATCGATCTGGTCATGCAGACGATATATCTGCCTGCTCATCTGTGGTTTATATTCAGGCTGATAAAATGGAGGACGCCGTCACCTGTTTCAAGGTGGTTCATCGTACTCGTTTTTGGTCTGTGGGGTATCGTTTTCGGCAGTTTTACGGAAACGATGCTTTTGCTGTTCTTAAATAACAATGCCATCTACACTTTCGGTGTCTCATACCAGCTTATCTCAACACTTGCCGCGACCATGGCTTTTCTCATATGGAACCTGTATGTCGCGGGAAATGTCACGATCGTGGAAAACAAAGCTTTCCGTGCATTTATATATATGATCTCTCTTTTGGTTGCGCTCACTGTCGCCACCGACCCGCTGCATCACCTTTTTTACGAAAAGCTCGTGCTCGGAGAACCCGTGATCCATGGAAAACTTTTCATACCCTGTGTGCTCATCGTTTACGGTATGCTTTTTTCGGGATGGATCATTTCGCTTGTGCATATCGTAAAAAACGGAGAGGACAAGCTTAAACGTGCGCTGATCTTTTCGATGTATCCGCTGCTCCCGGGAATTGCGAACCTTATAAGATCACTCACAGGATTTACTCTGATAGATGTAAATCCTGTCGTTATGACTGTCTGCATATTCTGCCTTTATTCGATGGTCTTTAAGGACAGATATGTGAGCATCCTGCCGGCTTCGATAGAACAGGCTCTTGAACAGACGGAAAGCATTGTCTTTACTGTCGATAAAAAGACGGGAAGGACCTCATATGCCAACAAAGCGGCAAGAGAGCAGTATTCCGGAGCCGTACAGGGAATGACCAAGGCTGTAAGAAATGCCGGAGAGCAGTTTGAAGCTGCGTTCGGAGGCCGTTTTTTCAAAGTGAACGTATCCGATATGCAGGATGAACTGCTGGTCACCGCAACGGATCTGAGCGAGATAAAAAAACAGCAGGAAGCGCTTCTTTCACGGATAAAAGAGAGCACCGACATCTTGAACGACCTTGAAGAAAAAAAGAGGAACATCGATGCGTACATTGATTTTCTCTACAAGATACCAAACTTAAAAGAAAAATGGGAAATGTTTTCCGCGGCGGAAGAGGAGTCAAAGGAAGCATTCCGCAAGATGGAGAGTAATCTTAAAGCGGCTCTTGACAAGGAAAAAGGCTCAGAGACACTGCTTAACGAGAACCTTCTGATATCGGAAAAGACCATCGGTAAGATCAGAGAAGCGGTCGCACTTCTGAGGGAGGACATGTGATGAAAGATCTGAACAACCTTTTTAAACACATGCCTGACACCGTCGCGATAACGGATGCGTACGGCTATGTCCTTGATCTCAACAGAAACGATACCGTAAAAGGATTAAATAAAGGACTGAGGCTCACAAAACTGGTCCCGGACATGTTTTCCGAAAAAGTGAACAATATCAGGATTGATGATGCAGTGTACAAATGCGTCACTTCTCCGGTAAAAAGCCAGGACCACATCCTGGGATACACCGTGATCTTCACCGATATTACCGAAGAGGTGAGACTTGAGCGGCAGAATGAGGAGAGGCGTAAAGAGCTGGAGGCCCTTACGGAAGCAAAAAAAGAGGCAAACAGGAAGCTCTCCGATTACGTGATCGAAGTAAAGAACCTTTCCGACTATGCGGAACAGCTCAGGATCGCGCGCTCGATACATGACGACTCGGGACATGCGGTGACCGAGATACACACGATCTGCCGGATGTGCCTGGAGCTACTGGACAAGGATATCCTGGCCTACAGAGAACTCATAAACGAGGGCATAAAGATCTGTAAAAAAGCCACGTCCGGAAGCGGAGACAATGACTATTCTTCACTGAAGGACCTGTTAGATGTCTTTGTGAAACGAAGCTCTTTCCCTGTGAACGTGAAACTTTGCGGCACGGAACCGTCATTCATGAAGGAAAGATATGAGATAGTAAGCCGGATACTAAAGGAAGCCTATCACAATACCCTTGAGCATTCGCTCGCGGATTCCATGGATATAGATGCAGAAGGCGACAACAGGAGCTTTTTGCTTACGGTAAGGGACAACGGCAGTTTCAGGGGCCCTTTTGAAAAAGGCTTCGGACTAATGGCAATGGAGGATTATGTCAGGGCCTCGGGCGGTGAGATACGATTCCTTACCGAAGAGGGCAAAGGTTTTGGCGTGGAAGTGCGCTGGAGGGAGCATGAAAGATAAGATAAAGGTGATACTTGCCGATGATCACAAAATACTGCTTTCGGGACTTAATATGCAGATAGCATCCTGGGAAGAGTTTGAAGTGGCGGGGATGTGCGTAAACGGGAAAGAGACTGTCGAGGCATGTGAAAAAGAGGTCCCCGATCTGATCCTGATGGATATGCAGATGCCTGTGCTTACGGGGTATGAAGCGACAAAGATTATAAAGGAAAAGCATCCTGAGGTGAAAGTGGTCGCGCTCACGACCTTTGACGATCACGAGACTGTGGAAGCCGCCATAAATGCCGGATGCGACGGATTTCTCCTAAAGGTGTCCGACCCTGAACAGCTGAGATCTGCACTTCATTCCGTGATGGGCGGCATGAATATCATGGATGCCGGCGCCATGAAGCACCTTCGCCAAAAGGAGAGCGTGGGGGAGTTTAATGACAGGGAGCTTACTGTCCTTAAGCTTGTGTGCGAAGGGTATACAAACAAAGAGATCGCGGGAGTATTGTCTCTCCAGCCCGGGACCGTAAAAAACATAGTATCTATGCTCCTCAGCAAGACTTTGTGCGTAAGCCGCGCGGACCTTACAAGATATGCCTACAAAAACGGTCTGGTGGATCTGAAATAAACACAAGATTATCTGTAAATAGTGCCGAATGGAATGACTATCGGCACTTTTTTTATGTGTATCATTTCGTTATGATGGTCATAGCGCCTGAAAGGCTTTGAAGGGAGGTATATTTATGGGGATGTTTTCAAACTATTTTAAAGCTCCGGGATTTACCGATGTTTTCCCGGAATGGAACTGCGGTGGTAGTGAATACGAGATCCAGGTCGGAGAATCAAATGACAAAAACGGGAATCCGTATGTATTTTTCAACTGCGACTGTGAGGAAGAGGACCTGGGACGGTACATCTCTGTGCTTGAAAGCAATGGATTTTCCCGCGATCCGGTTTATTCCGACAAGTGGTTCAAGGCCGTCGGCGGTAAAAAGTATGTGGTAGACATAACAGACGCGTTTGCGTCCGGTGGGATGTGCATCTGTCTGTATACTGATTGAGTGGAGGAGAGAAAATGAAAAAGATCACGGCATTTTTGACAGTGATGGCGATCGTATGCTGTCTTGCGGCATGCGGAAAAGCAAGTGACACGGGAAACAGCGGGAACAGCTCGTCTTCCGGAAACAGCGGAACGAGCCAGCAATCAGGAAACGGAAACGCATCACAAACAGGAAATTCATCGCAAACCGGCAATGCATCACAAAGCAGCAATACGGCTGAGCCCGCAAAGCTCAACGGAAAGATCGACATCATCGATCTTGATGACAGGGATGCGTCAGTTCTTCGTGGTGTGAGGATCATAGGAAACTGCGCAGGCAATTATGACAATATCAATGGAAAAGAATCTTCTCTTAACGATGTACGCTGTATTTTTGAGCTGAATGAGTGGGTCGATTTTTATCCGGATACCGACGCGGAGTATTATCTCCGTGTCTGGATACTGAAACACCGTGACGACAAGGAATACTACAATAAATGCAAATTCTCGGATCTTATGCCGGGTTTCGTCAGCTTCTGTGACCTGCATTATCCTGTTGACTCCGATACGCCGGAAGACTGGCCCTGGGGCAGTTTTTACCTTAATCCGGATGACTGTGAACCGGGATATTATGATTTTGTTTTCACCTATGAAGGAAAAGCGATAGGTGTTCTTATGACACGTTTCTATAAAAGCGCGGAACTCGGCGAGAAATCAGGCGCGGAGCTTGAGGCGCTGATGCACGAATGAGTTGTTGTAAAATGAGGAGGTTTGCGGTATAGTTTTGGCATAGAAAAAATTTTTTAAAAATGTATTGACTCTGACACTGTGTGAGGGATTATCGTAGTGATGAGCTCAGAAACAATCCATGGAGGTAGGTTCAAATGCTAAAGATCGGAGATTTTTCAAAATTATCCAGGGTCAGCATCAGGATGCTCCGTCACTACGATGATATAGGTCTTCTGAAACCGGCGGAAACGGATGAGTTTACGGGATATCGTTATTATCGTGAGGAACAGCTTTTTATCATCGGCAGGATCACGTCGTTAAAGGATATGGGATTTTCGCTCGCGGATATCATAAAGATCCTTGACTGTTACGATGACAAAGAAAAGATGGAAGCTTTTCTTTCCGAAAGGCAGAAGGAACTTAAAAAACTGTCGGAAGAGACGGATTACAAGCTGATGCTCCTGGAAACAGCCCGAAAGAGGCTGAGGAAGGAGCAGAAAATGAGTTTTGATGTAACAGTAAGGACAATACCGGAGCGTTATGCGGCTACAGTGCAGATGGTGGTACCTCATTATGAGGATGAGGGAATGCTTTGGAGTACCATGATGGGAGAGTGCGGAAATCTCATTCCGTCGGAGCCTTGTCTTTCGGCCGCCGAATTTCTGGACGATGAGTTCAAGGAAGAAAATGTGGAGATAGTAGCGTGGATGACGGTAGCTGGTTCTTATGCGGACACGGAGCATGTGAAGTTTAAAACGCTTCCTGCGGTAAAAGTGGCAAGCTGTGTGATCAAGGGAAGCTATGAGCAGATGGGAGAAGCATACGCGACTGTGGTTTCCTGGATCAAGGAGAACGGCTACAAGATGAAAGGGCACATGTTTAATATTTATCATGTGAGTCCCGCGCAGACGAAAAATCCGGATGAGTACATTACAGAGGCTTGTTTCCCTGTGGAGTAGGATGTCATGCATTTTGTTGATGCCAAAGGAATATTGACCGCTAACGGCGGGCACTGCGGAATGAATATCTACAGGGGATGCTCTCACGGCTGTATCTACTGCGACAGCAGGAGCCGGTGCTATCAGTTCACGCATGCTTTTGAAGACATCGAGGTAAAGCGGAATGCTCCGGAACTGCTGGAAAAGGCCCTTAAGTCAAAACGAAGCAAGTGCATGATCGGGACGGGCGCGATGTCGGATCCTTACATGCATTGTGAGGCGGAGCTTGGGCTTACAAGGAAATGTCTGGAGATCGTTAAAGAGTATGGTTTTGGAATCGCGATCCAGACAAAGTCAGACCTGATCCTCAGGGACATCGACCTGCTGGATGAGATAAACCGGTCGGCAAAGTGTGTGGTGCAGATGACGCTCACGACTTATGATGATGAGCTTTGCAGGATAATTGAGCCGAATGTATGTAACACCGGGCGGCGTATCGAGGTGCTCGAAATGATGCATGAGCGAGGCATTCCCACTGTTGTGTGGCTTACGCCTGTTTTGCCGTTTATCAACGACACTGAGGAAAACATCTCTGCGATCCTTAATGAGTGCGTGCGTGTGGGTGTACGTGGCGTTATTGACTTTGGCATGGGGCTGACGCTTCGGGAAGGCGACCGGGAGTATTATTATGCGGCGCTTGACAAGTTTTTCCCGGGAATGAAGGAGCGGTACATAAAGCGGTATGGAAATTCGTATGTGCTGCCGAGTCCGAACGCGGAAAAGCTGGAAGGCGTCTTCAGGGAGATCTGTGAGCGGAATGGGATGATGGCGAGTCCGGAGGAATGCTTTAAGTTTATGCAGGAACTGCCGGAGCGGTATAAGCAGATGAGCTTGTTTGAAGGAATTGAATAATGGGAAAATGCTCCCTTGGTTGGGGGCATTTTTATGTGATGCACAGTCTGTAATGCGCCTGCCTTCGCGGCCTGTATCCTTGTTGGCATTTGGCCGACACTTCGTTAAGAGATTCCAATGCGTGGGTAAAAAACCTAAAGCAGTCACCCAATCGAAGACTCGCTTCGCTCAGACAGTTCGATCGGGTGACTTGTTTTTTACTGCCACGCAAGGAATCTCATAAACTTGGTCGGAGAATGCCAACGAGGTACAGGCACGCTCCGGCAGGTGATCACAGGCTGTTTATCACATGGGAAAATGTCTTTGGTCTCGGGGGATTGATGACGGTGAAGGACGGCAATGGGATCGAAAGCGCTTATTGAC
>JAEEGH010021489.1_pt1 | contig 13328 bp, 8 predicted proteins | sample 9134181 | NCBI WGS metagenome assembly JAEEGH01 (sample SAMN16246544, study PRJNA631951) | gut metagenome | biome: gut microbiome; feature: rumen; material: DP-attached | host: Bos | place: Iran: Karaj | collected 2018-10
TTGCAGGTCATGAGGATGGAGGCCACGTCGTCGTGCATGACGGCGTCAAAAATGTCCATGGGGAACTCGAGGGCGGGGAACTTCTTGTTGACGCCCTGGGAGTTGACCAGGATGTCGATGTGGCCGAAGTCGGCATTGGCCTGCTTGGCAACGGCCTCCACCTGGTCTTCCTTGCCGGCGTCCATCACATAATACTTAAACTCCTTGCCGGTGGCAGCCTTCAGGTCCTCGCAGGCGGCCTTCAGCTTCTCTTCGGTACGGGAGGCGATGCACACGCCCGCGCCTGCTTCGGCAAAGGCCTGCGCAACCAGCTTGCCCAGTCCGCCGGCGCCGCCGACGATCATGGCGTTCTTTCCGCTGAGGTCAAAAAGCTTCGTGAAGTCCATAACAGAAATCTCCCTTCTGAAAATTGAAATTACTGGATAGGTCTCTTTCAAGAGGTCTCAAAGAGGCTGCTCCCCGCGGCAGCGGTGCGCAGATTGCGCAGTCAGGATTTTCGTCAGGCCGTCATACTTTGTGTATTCCCGAGGATTTTCGGGCGGCATGGCGGAAATCATGCAAGCAAGATGTGTGCCGGGGTCGCGGGGTGCTGCCTCAATACTCAGTCACACATCTCGATGACGGTGGCCTGGCCCATGCCGCCGGCGATGCAGAGGGTGGCAAGGCCGTACTTCAGGCCGCGGCGCTTCATCTCGTACATGAGGGTGATGATGATGCGGCTTCCGGAGGAGCCCACGGGATGGCCCAGGGCCACGGCGCCGCCGTTGACGTTGATGATGTCCATCTTGTCTTCCCAGTGGAGCATCTTGATGCAGCCCAGAGCCTGGGCGGCAAAGGCCTCGTTGAGCTCGATGAGCTGGATGTCGTCGATGGTGAGCCCGGCGTCCTTCAGAGCCTTGGGCACGGCGTAGACGGGGCCGAGGCCCATCTTCTGAGGATCGGCGCCGGCGACGCCCATGCCGATGATCTTGGCGATGGGCTTCAGGCCCAGCTCCTTGGCCTTCTCGGCGCTCATGAGGGTCAGCACGCTGGCGCCGTCGTTGCGGCCGGAGGAGGAAGCGGCGGTGACGGTGCCGGTGAGGGCGGTGTCGTTCCACAGCTTGCCGTCGTCGGTATGCTTGATGTTGAAGCAGGGCTTCAGCTTGGCCATCTTCTCCAGGCTGGTGTCACGCTTGGGGAACTCGTCGGTATCGAAGACGATGGGGGGCTTTTTGCGGCCCTGGGGCACGGTGATGGGCACGATCTCTTCCTTGAAGCGGCCCGCGTCGATGGCTTCGATGGCCAGGCGCTGGCTGCGGTAAGAGAACTCATCCTGCTCCTCGCGGGTGATGCCCATGCTCTCGGCGATGTTCTCGGCGGTGGCGCCCATGTTGTAGCGGCCGTAGGTCTCGGGGGGCTGGGACTGGAACTGGCCCTCGGTCAGGGCGTCCACGAACTCCACGTTGCCGGTGCCCACGCCCCAGCGGGCGTCGCGCACATAGAAGACGGCGTTAGACATGCTCTCGGTGCCGCCGGCCAGGACCACGTCAGACTGACCGGTCATGATCTCCATGGCGCCGTTCTGCACGGCGGTCATGCCGGAAGCGCACTGGCGCATGACGGTGTAGGCGGGGACCTCGGCGGGGATGCCCACCTTCAGGGCGGCCACGCGGGCGATGTTGGGCTCGTCGGAGGTCTGGCGGCACTGGCCGAGGATGACCTCGTCCACCACCTTGGGGTCGATGCCGGTGCGGTCCAGGGTGCCCTGCAGGACGCAGGCAGCCAGATCCAGGGCATGGAGGGGCTTCAGGGCGCCGCCCATGTTGCCGACGGCGGTACGGCAGCCGTCAACGATAACGACTTCTCTCAGTTCTTTCATTTGCGGTAACTACCTCGTTTTATATTAGATTTAACGGTTTTTTTGATCGTCGCGGGTGATTGCCGGGTCGCCCCGCTTGCGGCGCGCCGGTTTCCGGAGGCGATCCGGAAATCACCCGCCGGTGGGACGGGCGCAGCCTGCGGGGCCCGGATGGGGCCCCGCAAGCGTCGGTTTATCAGATCTTTTCCAGATAGATCTCGCCCAGGTTGACCGCCGCGTTGGTCCGGCAGGTCAGGGTCCGGGTCTTGAAGCCGGCGGCTTCGATGGTGACGGTGAATTCCTTGTTGCTGGGAAGGCCGCGCACCTCGAAATCGCCCAGGAAGTCGGTCTCCGCCTCAAAGACGCAGCCGCACTCGCTCTTGGCGGTGACCTTCGCGCCCTTGACGTCCTCTCCGCACTTGTCGCAGATGACCTCGCCGCAGATGAAGGGCTTGGGCAGACGGCGGTAGTAGTGGGCGGGGCCGAGGCCCAGGCCGGTCTTCAGCTGCTCCAGCTCGTCCTTATGCTCGGCGACATACTTGCTGATCTCGCTGGTGGGATCGTCCAGATCGCCGAAGAGGATGGCCTGGTTGGGGCACACCTCGCTGCAGCGGGTGACCTTCTCGCCGGCATCCAGCATATGGGCGCACATGGTACATTTGACGGGCAGCTGCTCTTTCTCGTTCCAGAAGATGGCGCCGTAGGGGCAGGCCTTGAGCATATCCTTGTTGCCCTTGGCCTTGACGGGGTCGATGATGACGATGCCGTCGGGACGCTTGTAGACCTGGTCGGGGTACTTGGCCATGCAGGCGGGGTTGGCGCACTGCTGGCAGATGGTGTTCACATAGTCCACCTTGACCTTGCTGCCGGTGCCGTACTCGATCTCATTGAGCTTCATCAGGTTGCAGCCCTCGCAGGTGGGGGCGCAGATGGGGCTGTGATCGTTCCCGGTATGCTCGTCCTTGCAGGCGAGGAAGCAGGAATAGCAGCCGTTGCAGCGTTCGATGTTAAATACAAAACCGTAACGCACGGATCAATTCACTCCTTATTTCAGTTTATCGGGGGGTGCAGCCTGTCAGCCTTCCCACTTGCGGACTTCGATCAGGCAGGAGTTGGGGGCCATGCCCGGCGCATTCTTGGAGAGCATCCGCTTGTTGGTGAGGATGTTCACGCAGCCGCCGCGGTCCGTGGCGCCCACTTCGGGGACCAGGGGATCGTACTTGGCGGAGCAGCCGTAGGAATGCATGACGCCCACAGGCACGCGATAGGTCACGTCGGCGATGCAGATGACGCTGCCGCGGTCATTGTAGAGCTCCACCAGGTCGCCGTTCTTGATGTTGCGGTCGGCGGCGTCCTTGGGATTGATGCGGGCGGGCCAGTAAGCGTAGCCGTCCTTGATGACGCGGTGCACGGGGATCTCGTTCAGCCAGGAGGCGTGCTTGTCGTAGTGGGTGTGGAAGCTGAAGCGGGGGTGCGGGGAGATGATCTGCAGGGGGTACTTCTTGTAGAGCTCGGTCTCGTGGCCTTCCCAGGAGGGGATGTAGTGGGGCACGGGAGGACGCTCGTCGTCGTCGGGGCTCAGGACCTTCAGGTCCTCGGAGGCGAACTCCAGCTTGCCGGAGTAGGTGCCCAGCTCCTTGGAGTGCTCGGTGGGCTCCATGCTGTTCATGTTGTGGACGGCCTTGATCTTCGGATTCAGGTAGTCCTGGGTGTCGCAGTCCCGGTCCTCATAGTACCAGCGGAAGGCGGGATGCTCCTCGTAATCCTCGGGCACGGGCACGATGTAGTAGCCCTTCTTGTTGAACTCCTCCCAGCTGCAGCGCTTGCTGAGGTCGCTCAGGTTCCAGTAGGCCTCGGCCCAGTCGTCCTCGGTCTTGCCCTCGGTGTAGAGCTGGCCCTGGCCCAGCTTGTCCGCGATGAGGGAGAAGATCTCGTAGTCGGACTTGGATTCGCCCACGGGCTCCACGCACTTCTGCTCACGGACGATGATACGCCAGTTGTTGCCGATGTGGGCGTGGGTGGTGTAGCCGCCGCCGACGCTCCACTCGCCCAGGTCGTTGCGCTCCAGGTTGGTGCAGGCGGGGAGGATGATGTCGGCATAGGGGGTCTCGCCGGACCACCAGCAGTCCTGGTTGATGACGGTATCCAGCGCGTTCTCGCCCTCATACTGATAGAGCTTGATATAACGGTTGGTGTCGGTCATGGTGCCCATGAAGGAGCCGCCGTAACGCCAAAGGAGCTTGACCTTGCCCTCGATGGGGTAGGTGTTGTGGTTGAACTGCTGCTCGATGCTCTTGCCGCAGAAGCCGTCGCCGATGAAGTCGCCCTGGCCGTCGATGATGGCTTCGGGGTAGGTCAGGCGGTACAGCCGCTGCTTGATGGTGCCCTCGGTGGCCAGCTTGCGGTCGGCCGCGGGGCTCTTGCCCATCTGGCTGTCGGGCTCGGCATAGCCGGGGAACCAGGTGTAGTCGGCGGGAGCGCCCATGGTGGTGCCCCAGATGGAGACGCCGGGCTTGCCGAAGCCCTGCATGGCCGCAAGGGCGATCAGCATACGGGCTTCCTCGGTGCCGTAAGCGGTGCGGCAGGCGCTGCCTTCGCCGCCGCGGACGCCGCCGGCCAGGGCGACCTTCTTGGAGGCCCATTCCTTGGCCAGGGCGCGGATGCGCCGGGCGGGGATGCCGGTCTTCTCGGCAGCCCATTCGCAGGTCTTGGGCACGCCGTCCTCGTCGCCCATGATGTAGGCGCGGAACTCGTCGATGCCGATGGTCTTGCGCTCCACGTAGTCGTGGTCATAGGTGTCGTCCTTGAACCAGGTGTAGGCAATGGCGGCCGCCAGAGCGGTGTCGGTGCCGGGCCGGGGGGCGAACCAGGTGCCGTCCATGACGGCGGCGGTGTAGTTGTAGAAGGGGTCGATGAAGATGCACTTCATGCCCATTTCCTTCAGCCAGACACGCCAGATGTTGCTCTCCTGGCCGGAGTAGATGCCGTGGGTGGAGTCGGGGTCATTGGACCAGAACACGATCATATCCGTGTTCTTCAGGGCGTCCTGCAGCAGGTCGAACTGCTCGGGCTGGCCCAGGCGCCAGTAGAAGCCCCACATATGGGGAGCGCCCCACATCCAGCCTTCCCAGGAGTCGGGGTTGTCCAGGATGGGCGTGTAGTTGATCATGCCGAAGAAACGGCCGAAGGGAGCCATCTTGTAGCCCACGATGCCCCAGTTGTGGTGGGAGCCGGTGATGGCGGTGATGGCGTGGCCGTCCCGCTTGCCGTCCGCGCCCAGAGGGGCCAGACGGTTGATCTCGTTTGCGATGATGGTGGCGGCTTCGTCCCAGCTGATGCGCTCGAAGGCGCTCTTGCCGCGGTTATGCTGGTTGCGCGCGCCGTTGGGGTCCCAGTCCACGCGCTTCATGGGGTAGAGGATGCGGTCCTCGGAATAGAGGCGGTTGCGCTCGGCCAGGATGTTCTGGGCGATGCGCATGGCCTTGGGGGGAGAATACTTCTTCCCGTTCCGGTCCTCCACGACCCACGCCTTGGGGTAGTCCTCTTCCGGGATCTGGATGGGACGGACACGGGTGATCTTGCCGTCCTCCACATACACGGAAATCGGGCCACCGGTGGTGAGGTTGGTGTACACTTTTTCCACGCTCGTTTCACTCCTTATGCTAATGTAATTGGTGCTTTTCCAAGTTCTGACATAATCATACAGTATGGAGTATAAACCTTGGAACAGTTCCAAAGTCAAGGTTTTTCTCCTTATTTATTATTTTTGGGGAGTTTTACCAAATCAGCCGGGAAATACGTCGCCGAGGTCGGCCAGCTCCGCGCCGGGATAGTAGTGGGCAAGGATGCTCTCCCAGCTCTCCCCCGCCTTTGCCATGACCTCCGCCCCGTACTGGCTGAGGCCCACCCCATGGCCGTAGCCCGCGGTCTCAAAGGTGAAGGTCCCCTCCTCCAGGCTCCATCGGAGCTTGGTGCTGCGAAGCCCCAGGAGCAGGCGGAAGGCGCTGCCGGAGAGGGTGACGCCCCCCGCCTCCAGGGTGAGGAGCCGCCCGGATGCGCTCCGCGCTTCCCCGCCCAGCCACTGCGCCGGGTCCTCCGGCAGCCGGATGCCGGGCACCTTCTCCGTGAGGATGCTGCGCAGCTCCTCCGCCGTAAAGCGCACCGTGGTGCGGAAGGAGGGCACGTCCGCCTCCGTTTCCAGGGTGGGGACGCTGCGGAGATAGGGCAGGGCCGCCACCCACACGTCCTCGCTGGCCTCCGTATATCCCTCGGAGCAGGCGTGGAAGGCGGCGAAGATGGGTTCCCCCTCCCAGGTGAGGATCTCCCCGTCGGTGGCGTCCACCGCCGCGGCGATCTTCTCCGCCCAGCGCTCATAGTCCTCTCCCCAGCGGCGGCGCAGCTCCTCCGGCCCCAGATAGGCCTTGCAGCAGCCGGGGTCCGTGCAGGAGGCGGCTTCCTTATGGGGCTTGGCCACCAGCAGGCGGTAGAAGGTGTCCGTCCGGGCGGCCACCGCCTGGGCCTCCAGGGCCGCGGGCTCGAAGGAGGCGGGCATCTCCGAGGCCACCACCCCCAGCAGGTAGTCCCGCAGGGTCATGGTCTCCACCCGGCTGCCGAAAAGGATGTCCACCGTCACGTCGGCGTCGTGGGTGACGGGGCTGAAGACCGGCTCCTCCTCCCCTTCCTCCGCCGCGTCCGGGCTTAGTTCCGGCTCCGGCTCCGCCGCGGGGACCGCCGGGACCGGCGTCGCGGAGGGGACCGGCGCTGCGGAAGGGACCGCCGCCGCAGATTCAGGCGCGGGGGCAGCGGCGGTGGGCGGGGCCTCTGCGGGGCTTGTCCCCTGCCCCGCGCCCCGGCGCAGGGGAGAGCAGAGGGCCAGGAACAGCACCAGCAGCGGCAGCAGGGAGAGGCTCGTCATCTCAAAAAAGGTCCGGAGTTCTTTCATGTTCGCACTTCCTTTTCTTCGTAATTGTGATATAATGTTTGAATGGCAGTCATGATGACAGACTCCGACGGCCATCGTCCCGCTCCCGCTTCCCGGGATCGCGGGGCAGGATATATCACGTCGTCGCGGCGGGCACGGGAAAACGGTCCGGCGCAGCCGCCCGACAGTTCACTCTACGTCAAAGGACGGATCGATATGCGAAAAAAAGCCTGGCTTTTCCTGGGCTGCCTGATCGTTTTCTCCGCCGCCGGGATGCTGCTGCGGGCTCTGGAGCTGCGCACGGCCCTGGACACAAGCACCATGCTGATGGATTCCGTGCCCGCCTCCTGGCTGCTGCTGGCCCTCAGCGCCGCCGGGCTCGTCCTCATGGGCGTCCTTGCCCGGAAGGGGACGGAGACGGAGCTGCCCCCCAGCTACAACCGCTGCTTCTGCGGCCTGGGGATGCTCGTCGTGGGAGGCGTGAGCCTGGTGCTGACGGTCGTCGGCGCGCTGTTCTGCCTGCGGGACCGGGGAAGCGATTGGAGCATGCGCATTTTCCTGGGCGTCCTGTCCCTGCTGGCCTTCCTGGGCGGGGCCGCCTGGCTGGCCCTGGGGCTGGACGGATGGCGCAAAAAGAAGGAGGACAGCTTCCTTTCCGCCGTCCTCCCGGTGTTCTTCTGCGGGCTTTTCCTCATCGTTTTCTATAAGAATTATGCCCAGAAGCCCGCCCTGCTCTATACCCTCTATCCCTTCCTGGGCCTCTGCGCGGCGGTGTCGGCCCTGCACCTGATCGCGGGCTTCGCGGTGAAGCGGGTGCGGCCAAGGCTGGCGCTTTTCCTCTGCGGGGCGGGGAGCTATCTCTGCCTGGTTTCCCTGGCGGGGGTGCAGGAGGTTTCCTTCCGTCTTTTCCTGGCCGCCATCGCCCTGGAGCTGGCCGCCCACGGCGTCTGCCTGCTCCTCCCCCATCCCCCGGAGCCGGAACCGGAGCCGGAGAAGAAGGAGGGCGAAGAAGCCGCTGCGGATAAGCCGGAGGAAGCGGCCGGGGATGCAGCGGAAGCTGCGGAAGCTGCTGACGGCAAAGGGGAAGAAAAAGCGGAATAAATGAAAATGCCCGCTGCGGCAGCTTTTGAGAAAAGCGCTGCGGCGGGCGCGTGCTACTTTGCAACGACGGGGCGGGGCATGATGCAGCACGCTCGCACATGAACAGGGAGGAAATGCGCCTTGGCAAAGAGCCTGTTGGATAAAATGATCGATTCCGTCTTTGACGCCGAATGGACAGGAAAGCGCGGGGAAAAGCTGACGGAACGGGAATTGAAGCTCGTGAACCTGTTCGGGCGAAAAGGGCTGACGCTGCGGAACCTCTATCTCCCGAAGGGCAACGGTGAGACCAGCGAGATCGACCTGGTCTACATCACCGCAAAAGGCATCTTTGTTTTTGAAAGCAAGAACTATTCCGGATGGATATTCGGGGATGAAAGCGGGCAGTATTGGACGGTCATGCTGCCAAATCGGGAGAAACACCGCTTTTATAATCCGATCCGGCAAAATCGGACACATATCAAATGGCTGCGCAGCTATGTGGGGCCGAATATTCCCTTGTATTCCATCATCGTCTTTTCCGAGCGCTGTGAGCTGAAGCAAGTCACGATCAACAGCGCGGACGTCAGGGTCATCAAGCGTGACCATACTTACGCGACGGTCCGAAGCATTTGGGAAACCGCGCCCAATGCAGTCTCGGATGAAGAAGTATCTGCGCTTTACGAAAAACTGAAACCGCTTACGAACGCCGATACAGCGACCAAGGCCGCTCATATCGAGCATATAAAGGAAGCGTATCAGGGGCAGAAAAACCCGGAAAAGCCGCAGGCCGCGACGGATCAAAAACTCTGTCCGCGCTGCGGGAAACCGTTGGTGCTTCGTACAGCCAGAAGCGGCGCAAATGCCGGGAAACAGTTTTGGGGCTGCTCCGGTTATCCCAGCTGTAAGTACACGGAAAACCTGGAGCAAGCGCCATAATTCGGTTGGTTTTGTCGTTACTTTTGCTTTTAGGACATGGGACGAGAGACGAGGGCCGGGAGTTTGGACGGGGGCTTTTCGCGCTGCGGCGCGACCCAATTTCTTTTAGCGGAAAAGAAATTGGGAAAAGAAACCGCCAAAGGGAACCTATCCCGAAGGCGGTTCCCTTTGGAATCCTTCCCCATCGGCCAGGGGGCTGCGGCCCCCTTGAGATCCCCCGGGGTTTACGGGGGACGAGAGACGAGGGACGGGAGACGGAAGTTTGGACGGGGATACGGATTGCCACAGCCGGTGTGCGCACCGGCTTCGCAATGACGGGGGACGGGGGCATTTCCGCCGCTGCGGCGGGCCGATTGATTACGGAGGAAGAAATGAGCAACGGCGGCGAACGGTACTTCCGCGTGATCTCCACCCAGGTGCGCTTCGGCTGCGGATACCGGACGGTGGACGGAGAGAAGCAGTTTTTCGCCTGGCACGGCTACCCCAGCCGGAACGACGACTTTTTTACCACGGCGGAGATCAGCCGGGCGGAATTCGAACAGATCGCCACGGAGTATCCGAAGGAGCTCACCGCCGACCGGGACACCGCGCAGGTGTTCCGCGACAAATACGTGGAGGGCCACAGGGTGCTGCTGGAAGGCTGGAACCAGCTGCTGTGACCAAGGCTTTCATGATATCGCATCGGCCTTCCCATTTCCGCCGTCGCGCAGCCCGAAGACAACTTCACGATGAACGAGATGACCTCTCCGCCCCGGCGCAGACGCGCCGGGGCACCTCCCCTTTCAGGGGAGGCAAAACGGAAAGACACAAAGAGGCCCCGGCGCGTCTGCGCCGGGGCCTCCCGTTTAGCTTCTTACATGCCCAGCAGGGTCCGCTTCACCAGAGTCTTGGCGATCTGGATCTTATACTTGTTGGCCTCGAAGGGCTCGGCGCCGATCACGGCGGCTTCGCCGGCAGCCTCGGCCAGCTCGGGGGTGATGTCCTTGCCGTTGAGGACCTTCTCCGCCTCGTAGCAGCGATGGGGCACCGGGGCCACCGCGTTCAGGCAGACGCGATACTGCTTGTCGGCGGTCTCGGAAATGGCCACGTTCACCACGGGGAAGTCGATGCTCTTGCGGAAGGCAAAGCGCTTGTAGGTGCTCTTTTCCGCCTTCACGGGGATCTGGATCTCGGTGATGATCTCGTCCTTGTCCAGCTTGGTGTTGCTGAGGACATTCACCTGGAAGAACTCCTCGGCGTCCAGGGTGCGCTTGGTGGTGACCACCTTGGCGCCCAGGGCGATCAGGGCGGGGGCGGTGTCGCTGGGGTTGACGGCATAGCAGGCGCAGTTCATGCAGCGGTGGATCTCCCGGTTGAACTCGTCGGCGGTGAAGCTGAAAGCGTCCTCATCCGTGAGGTTCCGCTGGGCCTGGGGCCGCTCGGGCTGGGGAGTTGCCTTGGTCTCGCCGATACCATTGGTATCGCAGTGGACGAAGTCCCGGGTCATGGTCTGCACCGGGATCTCCACGCCCAGCTCCTTGGACATGTTCTGGGCGGCGATGCGGCCGCCGTTGATGGCGCGGATGGCGATGTTGGGGCCGGTGGCCACGTCGCCCGCGGCATACATGCCCTTGCGGCTGGTCTTGAAGGTGCTCAGGTCCACGTTGATGAGGCCGCGGGCGCTCTTGAGCTGCTCCAGGAACTTGTCGCCCAGGAAGCTGATGTCCACGGCCTGGCCGGTGGCCAGAATGATGTAGTCGCAGTCGATCTTCCAGCGCTCGTCCTCGTCATAGACGGGGTTGAAGCGGCCGTTGGCATCCCGGACGGAGGTGCAGCGCTTGGCATCGAAGCCGATGACCTGGCCCTTGTCGTCGGTGATGACGCCGCCCAGGCCCCAGGCGTTGTAGATCTCCACGCCCTCGGCCTCGGCCCGCTCGATCTCCTCCTTGGAGGCGGGCATCTCATGCCGCTTCTCCAGGCAGATCAGGGTGACCTTGTCCGCGCCCAGGCGCTTGGCGGTGAGGGCCACGTCCATGGCCACGTTGCCGCCGCCGCAGACCAGCACGTTCTTGCCGATGGCCTTCTGCAGATAGGTGTTGACCTCGGTGAGGAAGTTCAGGCCGAAGAGGGCCAGATCCTCGCCGCCGATGCCCAGCAGGGGCTGCTTCCAGGCGCCGGTGCCGAAGAACACGCCGTCGAACTTCTCGTCGATCTCTTCCACGGTGATGTCCTTGCCCACGGTGACGCCGGTCTTGAACTCGATGCCCATCTTGGTGAAGGCGTCCACCACGAAGTCCACGATGTCCTTGGGCAGACGGTAGTGGGGCACGCCGTAGCGCATGACGCCGCCGATCTTCTCCTGCCGCTCGAACACGGTCACGCTATGGCCGGCCTTGCGCAGATAATAGGCAGCGGTGAGGCCGCCCGGGCCGCCGCCGATGATGGCGACCTTCTTGCCGGTCTCCTTGGCGGGGGCGGCATAGTACTTGTCCGCATGCTCCATGATGTAGTCGGCCAGGCTGCGCTCCACGGCATGGATATTCACGCCGTCGCCGTATTCGCACTGGTTGCACTTATCCTGGCAGGGATGGGGGCAGATGCGGGCGGTGAACATGGGCAGGGGGTTGGCCTTCAGGATGATCTCGGCCGCCGCGTCCCAATTGCCCTTCCTCAGCTCCGCCATGTAGGCGGGGATGTCGGTGCCCGCGGGGCACTCCTGGGTGCAGGGGCTGGCATGGGGCTTCAGGCCGCCGAAGATGGAATGATAGCGGTTGTCGCCCTGGATGGCATAGCAGGTGTTGCCGCCCTTGCGGTCGCAGTAGAAGCGGTTCTCCAGCTTGCGGAAATACCAGCAGCGGGGCAGCTGGGCGATGTTGCCGCCCAGGGTGCCCATCTCCCGGATGTTGGGGGTGGCGGTGGCGTCGGCAGCCTCGGCCAGGGCGGGAGCGGCCTTCTTCACCAGCTCGCTGCGGCCGATGTCGGCCAGGCGGGTGGTGGCGCCGATCTTCAGGACCCCGTCCTCTTCCTTGATGTAGTCCAGGCCGGGGATGGTCTTGAGGTTGATGACGGTGCGGGGATATTCGGGGCTGATATTGTCCTTCAGGGTGCCCAGAAGGTCAACGCCGCCGGCCAGCACATTGGCCTCGCCCTTCTGGAGGGCGGCAATGGCCTCATCCAGGCTCTTGGCGTTCAGATGATTAAACGGTCTCATGTCTTTCCCTCCTTAGATCTTGCCCAGTGCTTTCAGCACCTTATCGGGGGTCGCGGGCGGATCCACCCACACGCCGGTGGCGTTGTAGATGGCGATGATGACGAGGTGGGTGTTGCACAGGCTGTGGCTGATGCCGCTGGCGCCGTAGGCCGCGTTGCCGGCCCGGGTCTCCAGGAACTTGCGTTCCACGGGAGGCACGTCCAGGGGGGTGGGCTTGCGGTAGTCGATCATATTGGCGTTCAGACGGACGCCGGTATGCTCGTCGTAGACATATTCCTCCAGCAGCTGGCAGCCCTGGCTGAAATACATGACCTGGTCGATCTGGCTCTCCAGGGAGGTGAGACGCATGACCTTGCCGGGGTCGGCCACGACGGTGAACTTCAGGATCTCCACTTCGCCGGTGTCCTCGTCCACGGCCACTTCACAGAAGGCGCAGTTCATGGTGTCCAGCAGCTTGCCCATGCCGCGGCTCCACAGGGCTGCGGGGGGACGGCCGGAGTAGGTGGCGAAGATATTCTCGCTGGTGGCTTCCCGGAGGGGCATGCCCTGGCTGGGATCGGACTTCAGGCAGACCATGCCGCCGATCATATCCAGCTCGTCGGGGGTGTGGCCCTTCAGGGGGTTCTCCTTCTTGGGGCCGCCGAAGCCGCCGAACATGCTGGGCGCGGGGGGATTGTTGGCGGAGCGGATGGCAGCCTCCAGGATGCGGTCCTTGAGGATATTGGCACATTCCTTCATGGCCCAGGAGGAGGCGGTGGTGCCGTCGGAGCCGCCGCCCACGGGGGTGAAGGTCTCCCGGTAGTCGAAATCCACCGCGATGTCCTCATACTCCAGACCCAGCTCCTCGGCCACCACCATGGCGTTGGCCTCCACGGCGTAGATGCCGGTGCAGGGGCCCTGGGTGGGCAGATGGACCACGCCGTTGCGAAGCTCCAGCTTGCAGTCATAGCCGCTGAAGGCATGGCGCGGGCAGATCTGATAACGGAAGGAGGCGCCGTGGAGCCGCCCGTCGGGCAGGCGCTTGGTGCCGGAGGGATGCCAGTTCCAGCCGGAGAGCTTCTTGCCCTCGGCGATGCAGGCCTCGAAGGAGGGGACCTTGTTCATGTCGTCCTGGCCGTCGGGTCCGTGGAGGTTCAGCTGGGCCAGCTCCATGGGATCCTTGCCCAGCTTGTCGGCCATGATGGCCAGGCCCATGGTCAGGGTGTCCCAGTTGAAGGGGCAGTGCTGGCCGGAGGTATACATCTTGCCGGAGTTGGTATCCACGATCTTATAGCGCTGGGAGATATTCTGACACTTGAGGGTGTAGTAGGGTCCGTAGCCCTGGTCCTGGGCCACGCCGAAGCTGGAGGAGCCGGGACGCCCGT
>JAEEGH010021491.1_pt1 | contig 13328 bp, 6 predicted proteins | sample 9134181 | NCBI WGS metagenome assembly JAEEGH01 (sample SAMN16246544, study PRJNA631951) | gut metagenome | biome: gut microbiome; feature: rumen; material: DP-attached | host: Bos | place: Iran: Karaj | collected 2018-10
CTACTAAAGCTCCGAAGGCTACTGCCACACCGAAGCCGAAGGCCACAGCTACACCGAAGCCAAAGGCGACCGCCACTCCTGCACCCAAGGAAAACACACCGACTCCGGTTCCGAAGGAGAATACTCCTACACCGAAGCCGAAGCCAAGCGGAGATGCTTCCAGTTCCGGTGCTGAGGAATTCTTGAGTCTTGTCAATGCAGAACGTTCGAGCAAAGGGCTCGCCCCTCTCTCCTTAGATAGTAATTTGAGCAAAGGTGCACGTACCCGTGCTATAGAGCTTAGCTCCGACTTCTCACATACCCGTCCGAACGGTAGTAGTGGAAAGGACGTTATTTTCGATGTGGGATTCTCTTCTTATCTTTACAGAGGAGAATGCATCGCCGCTGGACCAGGCTCAATAAGTGCTGCTTACGAGACCTGGAAAAATTCCGATGGTCATTACAAGATCATGACGAAGGATAAAGCTAATAAAATGGGCATCGGATACGCTACAGTAAATGGAACCACTTACTGGTGCCTCCTCGTTGTAGGCGTATGATGAACTAAGGATCAGAGTTCTTTATTCTTACGGACCTCTTCAAACCTGGCCTGCATGGTCGGGTTTCCTTTTGTCAGTTTTTTCACATCGACTTCCTCGACTTTTCTGTTTGCGATGCGGAGATTGTTATCAGACCCCTGAAGTTCTTTCTTGACCTTTTCGAGATGCTGGATCGTCTTGTCGATCTCATCGATCGCTTTCTCGAAGTGCGAGTGCGCCAGATTATAGTTTCTTCCGAAGTCATCCTTAAACTTCAGGAGATTCTCTTCAAAGTTAGAAATATCGATATCCTGATTTCGGACGATCGCCAGTTCCTGCTTATACTGAAGCGCATTTTTCGCCGCATTCCTAAGCAGTGTAATGATCGGAATGAAGCACTGCGGCCGTACGACATACATCTTGTCATAGCGGTAGGAAACATCGACGATACCGGCATTATAAAGCTCGCTGTCACTCTCCAGAAGTGACACGAGGACAGCATACTCACAGTTCTTCTCTTTCCTATCCTTGTCGAGTTCTTTGAAGAAATCTTCGTTCTTGTGCTTCGTCGCGGTCTCGTCCATCTCGTTCTTCATCTCGAACATGATGGAGATGATCTCCACACCGTTCTCATCGGTTTCCCGATAGATATAGTCGCCTTTACTTCCGGTCCTGGCGTCGTTGTCTTTCTCGAAATACGCATTCTGGAAAGCCGTCGCGCGGAGCTGGTTGAACTGGATCTCGCAGTGCTGCTCGAGCGTCTCACCGACCATCTTCGTGGACATTTTCGTCTTCAGATCTTTATAGTATGCGATCTGCTCATCCTTCTGATCCAGAAGGAGTTTTCTCGTATCCTTTTCCTGTACCAGTGCTTTTTCCAGATCGTGCTTCTCATTGGTCAGCTTCGTCTCGAGGTCCCGCTTCTCATTCGTAAGTTTCGTCTCAAGATCTCTCTTCTCTGTCTCGATCTTATTCACTGCCTCCATCACGGCAATGGTCTTCTTATCTTCAAAAGAGTTCAGCTCGCTCTGAAGTGCAGAGGCCTTCTCTTCTGCTTTTCTTACCTGCGCCTGGAGCTTCTGGATCTCCTTGTCATGCTCTTCCTGCACACTCAGGCGAATCTTGCTCTCACGCGCTTCGATATCGGCTTCGTGGACCTCGCGGAGATGTTCTTCCATCTCATTTACACGGGAATTCACATTCTTCTCGAACTCTTTGTCCCGGATCTGCTGTACGATCGAGTTTACTTCTGTATCATCTACCGAGAAAGTCTTTCCGCAATGCGGGCATCTAAGTTCAGCCATGAGAAACCTCCTTATTCTGTCATAATCGAAACTGTCTGAATATAGAATATTATACAACACATCTCCATCGTTAACTTCTATTCTTCTTGGGTCCACTAGTAGACGAAAGGGGGTGCTCTTTATGAGCACCCCCCCACATACTAACTTATGACCTGTTAACGAATGAACAATCTCATTTACTTGTCGGGTCATTCACCACACCGACGAAAAGAGGTGCGCCGGTATCCGAGAATACCTCGAAGATGAAAGGACGGTCGAATACAAAGGTGTATTTGTCTGACGGAGCGCATTGTGCAACGGCCATTGCTATCGTGATAGCGGCACCTTTTACGCCTTCTTCATCGATCATGACACGAACATCCTGTTCCACCTGCTTAACATAGATCTTATCATCCGGTCCTTGATCCGTGATCGATCCGAAGTCTCCCCTATTCTCGTCAAATGCATCATGGACTCCAAGCTTCTGGAGTTCATCGATCATATCGTTTTTATACGATACATCAAACTTCGGAAGCGACAGGTCGACCATGGCTTCATCGAATGGATCATTGTGGGGGTGATTGTCATTCAGAAAACCGATAAAGTCTCCTTCTTTCATGAGTTCCTGAACAGATGTCCCCTGATCCGGGAGGATCAGCCGCATCTTACCATTGTCGGTGATCGGAAGTTCGATCGCTGTATAGCCATCACCGGTGCAACAGTAGAATTTTTCATATTCCATATTCATGAAGTCGCAGGTGACATCCCCGGTCGGAGCATGGAATGTCCCGGGCTTTGTCTCATCCTCATGAAATCTCATTCCCCACTTGCCATTGTAGTTGATCGTTGAGGCGACCATCAGAAGCAGATTCGGATCCATACCAAGTTCATCCACATAGTCGGTAAGAAGACCGTCTGTCTGGCGGTTGAGCCAGTTTCTGAATTCTTCTACATACTTTTCATCTTCCGGATCTCCGCTGAAAACAGAGGCGAGATATTCCGTCGCGATCCTCTCAACCGTATCGTTCTTATAATCGAACCTGTTATTCATCCAGATGGAATTGGCGAGCAGACATTTTCCTGCGCCGTCATCCACATAATTTGCCAGGAACAGTGCTTTTGAAGTGGAGCGGAGCGTCTCGATATCCGACACACCAAGAAGATCGAGGATCTCCTGCCTCGTATTGCCGTCGGCCGCCTCGGCAACCATACACATGCACAGATACAGGCTCAGCGGGGAATATACGAAGTTCTTATCTTCTGCCTCCTCGGCAAAAGTACCCGTACTCTTCTCCAGGAATTTCTTAAATCCATCCGCGTATCCTTCCGGCTGATTCCTGAATTCATCGCGGGATGCCCTCCACTTTTCAAATTGTTCGCGATAAGCATCAGGATCATAATCATCCCCTCGCAAAGCGGGAGAAACCGATTCCGGACATTTGGCCATCTCGGGATATACTGCTTCCGCCTTGACAGCTCTATTCTTCTTTTTATACAGCACCTTCGGAAGTGCGATAGCGAGCACAAGGATCACAGCTGCCGCTGCAATACCGATCTCGATCCAGAATGCTTTTCTGCTTTTTCCGGTCTTTTTATGTTTGACCGGGGCCGCACTCTCTTTCGCCTTCGGCATCTCGGGGATAAGTTCTTCATCGATCATACCGATCGCATCGAGTAATTTATCTTCGTTTTTCATTTTTCGAAACCTTCTTTCTTCAAGTATTTCTCCAGTTTCTTTCTGGTCCTGCTAAGAAGCATCTTCACAGCATCAGAAGTCATGCCGCAGTGATCGGCAATATCGGAGACCGGCATCATGTACCAGTACCGGAAAAGAAATATATGCCGGTGCTTTTCCGGAAGAGAAGAAAGAAAAGAATTAAGGAGATCTTTGAGCACGAGAGTATCCTCGATCGGATCTTCCGCGCCGATGCATTCGCTCAGTTCATCCAGACAGATCGAGGTCTGTCCTCCGCCGTGTTTCATGGATCGTTCTTTTCTGTACCGGTCGATCGCCAGATTCCTGGTGATACGTCCGAAGTAAACAGACAGCCGATTGGGCTTTTCCGGCGGGATGCTGTTCCATGAGCGGAGCCATGTGTCATTTACACACTCATCTGTATCCTCTTTGCAGTGAAGGATATTATGGGCGATCGCCCGGCAATAAGAGCCGTATTTTTTCTGGCTCTCCGTGATTGCCGATTCATCACGCTGAAAGAATAATTCGATAATGCTTTTATCTTCCATGACTTTTGCTCCTGTTCTTTCATCTCAATTATATAGACGGAAAAGAGAGATGGGAAGTAACGCACTTTTTGATGGAAGAGAGATTTTTATCTGATGATCATTCTTCTCCGATCTTCAAATCCTGTTTTGGAGCATGAGAAACCTTGGAAAGAAGCACTACCGTCTCCACATGCGTGGTTCCCGGGAACATGTCGACCGGGCAGATCTTCTTGATACCGTATTTCACGCTCTTCTCCTGCTGGAGCTGGAAAAAGCGCTGCAGGTCACGGGCAAGGGTTGCCGGATTGCAGGAAACGTAGATGATGCGTGTCGGGCCAAGGTCGAGAAGCTTTCGCAGGAGTGCTTCATCGCATCCCTTTCTCGGCGGATCGACGACGACGGCATCCGGCATCATGCTGCCGAAATCATAATCCTCCGCCTTGCCGAAGATGAACTCGGTGTCATCGATAAAATTCGATCTTGCGTTGTTCCTTGCATCGATCACGGCAGACTCTACCGACTCGATTCCGATCAGGTGATGGCAGGCATCGGAACAGAAGATGCCGATGCTTCCGGTGCCGCAATAAAGGTCGAGAAGTACTCTCGGCAGGAATCCGTCATAGCGCAGGTATTCCTTGATCTTGTTATAAAGCACGACCGCCTGCTTCGAGTTTACCTGGAAGAAGGAATCCGGTGAGATACGGAATACGCGGTTATCGAGGAACTCGCGGATCGTGGTCTCTCCCCAGATATTCGTCCATACGCCTTTGGGGTTCTTCCACTTGACTCCCTCCGGACGTTCCTCGGTCCAGATACTGATCAGGCGCATGCCATTCTTCCCCTGCTTTAAGGCTTCGTTGCAGTCTTCGACAAACTTCTCCGCATCGATCGTGACCTGCTTACTGATCACGAAGATGACCATCATCTCCTTTGACATCAGGCCGGTGCGCACCACGACCTGGCGCAGTGCTTTTGCCGCTTCAATATTCGAAAGATTGGAGAAGAATATCTGTGAGACATTCCGGACGATCTCTGCTGCAGGGTCAGCCAGGAAGCACTTCGTATGCTCCACGATCTTGTGGCTGCCCCTTTCATAAAGGCCGATATTGACGCATCTTTTCTCCTTGCTGTACTCGACCGGGTACTGGATCTGGTTCCTATAGTAATACTGGTCTTTCGCAGGAAGGATCCTCTCCATGCAGGCACGGATCTCATCCTCCGGGAATTTTCCCATGCGTACCAGGCAGTTTCTGACCATGCTCTCCTTCATCTGGAGCTGGCTTTCATATCTTGCGTGGAGGAGCTGGCATCCGCCGCACTTCGGAAACTCCGGGCATACCGGCTTGACGCGGCTCTTTGCGGGCACGATGTCTCCCGCCTTCTCACCGTAGGTCATGTTGTTTTTCCGTTCAGTGATGCGTACTTTTCCCTTCTCACCGGGGAGCATATCCGGAACGAAGATCTTCATGCCGTCTTCTTTGGCACCTTTTTCCTCGATCCTTACGACGCCTGCACCTTCGTTGGAAACGCCGACGCAGCGGCCGCTATACTCTTTATTATTCTCGAAAAGGCCCATTCCTTAAATCCTCTTTACTTTTAATATTTTCATTATATCGCACTTGTTTCTGCTGTCCAATTACAGATAAGGTACAGGTCCTTCTCTTTCCAATTACCCCGATTACTGGTATTATTAGTATGGATTTTTATTGATTCCCTACAAAAGGATCTGTAAGAAGGTACACTATGTCAGATAACCATCCGAACGGCAGAGCTTCCCGCCAGCCGTCCGGCACAAATAAAAACAATCAGAGAGCTCCCCGCACCGGCTCTGCACCGAAGCAGGCACCGGTCTCGGATGCGACTATGCCCAGATCTTCGTCCGGAAGCGCGGCTCCCGGAACCGGATACTCACGTGATCAGGTCTATGACCGTTCCCGGGCAAAAGCAGCTGCCGCTGCCGCTCAGAAACGCTCTACTATCCCCTGTGCTCCGGAAGACTCCGCCCTGGCGGATGAGCTCCGTTCCCGTCTGAAAGGAAAGCCTACCCGTGCCGCACATAACAGACACTGGTATGTCGAGGTCATGCAGGCCTGCCTCACAGTCGTGAAGACCCTGCTGATCCTGCTTCTTTGCGTCGCTTTTCTTATCGGCGGTTTCGGCGGCGGTATGCTGATCGGCTATATTTCCACGACGAACCGTCTTTCGATCGCGGATATCTCGATGACCGACTCCGTAGAGACTTCCTTCGTTTATGACAGCAACGGTACTGTCATTGCTAAGCTCACCGGAAGTGAGAATGTTGACCGTATCTATGTTGCCTATACCGAAGTAAAGAACACGTATATCGATGAAGCCATCATGGCGATCGAGGATGAGCGTTTCCTTGAGCACTCCGGTATCGATGTCCAGAGAATCGGAAGCGCTGTGCTTTCTGCCCTTTTTAATGGCGGTACGGCTTCCCACGGCGGTTCCACGATCACGCAGCAGACCGTTAAGCTTATCACCGGCCAGGACCAGAGATCCACCCAGCGTAAGGTGCAGGAGTGGTTCTCCGCGATGACGCTCGAGCAGCAGCTCAGCAAAGATGAGATCATGCAGCTTTATATCAACCTCGCTCCGATGGGCAATAACTATGTCGGTATCGAGGCGGGCGCGCAGAACTATTTCGGTAAGAATGCAAAAGAACTCTCCCTCGCGGAGTGTGCTTTCCTCGCGGGCCTTCCGAAGAGCCCGTCTTACTACAATCCTCTCCGTGAGTCCGGCAGAAGAAACGCCATGCGCCGTATGCGTATCGTTCTTACCAAGATGTATGAGCTGGGGAATATCACGCAGGAAGAATACGAAAATGCGCTGAACACGGAACTGGTATTTAAGACCAAGTCCACCTCCTCGGCAACCTCGATCAACTCCTACTTCGTCGAGTATGCCGTCTCCGAGGTCATCTCCGATCTCCAGCACGAAAGAAATATCAGCCGTACGCTGGCAGCTACCACTGTCTATACCCGCGGCTCCCACATCTACACCACTATGGAGGCGGATGTGCAGTCGGTCATGGATGAGGCCTTTACCACACAGTCCCTGTTCCAGACAGATCCGGAATCCCTCGAGGATTATCCGGAGAAGCCGCAGGGCGGTATGGTCGTCGTCAATGTAAAGACCGGAGCGATTGCCGGCATGCAGGGCGGATACGGCGAAAAGACCGTCAACCTCGGTACGAACCGTGCCGTAGATGCCAAGCGTCAGCCCGGATCTTCCATCAAGCCGCTGATCGACTATGCTCCTGCGATCGAGCTCGGCCGTATCACACCTTCCATGATCTACGACGATAAGGAATCCCATCTCGATCCTTCGAATCCGGACAAAGTCTGGCCGAAGAACTCCGACGGCAAATTCAAGGGACCGATGACCATACGTCAGGCGGTATCCTCTTCGAGAAATACGATTGCCGTAATGGTCTGGAACGATGTCGGCCCGGAGATGGCGCTGTGGTTCCTGAACGAGGTCGGTATCGACCGTCTGACCGAGCAGTATCCGTCTACTGCGATCGGCGGATTTAATACAGGTATGTCGCCGCTCGAAATGGCAGCAGCATATACGACATTCGCCACCGGCGGACTATATACGGATCCGTATGCTTATACAAAAGTACTCGACAGTGACGGAAATGTCGTTCTGGAGCATGTCGCTAACCCTCACCGCGTGTATCGTGAGGATACGTCTTTCCTGATGACCAGCATGCTTCAGGATGTTATCACCTCCGGTACTGCAAAGAATAAGGTTATGCCGATCCTTAATGCCAATGGGGAAAACATCGCCGTTGCCGGTAAGACCGGTACTACAGACGATAACGTCGATAAATGGTTCTGCGGATATACACCGTATTATTCGGCAGCTGTCGGGTATGGATACGACAACCGTCTGCGAACAACAGAGATCCCGAAGGGCGACAGAAATAACGCCCAGCTGATCTGGAACTTCGTCATGCAAAGGATCCACACGGATCTGCCCGGAGCAGAGTTTGTGATCCCGGACAATGTCACAAAGGAGACTGTCTGCACCGCGTCCGGCATGAAAGCCACCGACTACTGTAAGGAGGCAGGTACGGATCTGACAGATTACTTTATCGTCGGCAATTACCTGACACCGCAGAACGACTGTACCTACCATCTGGCACCTACGCCGACACCGGAGCCGTCCCCGACGCCGGATCCGAATATACCGCATCTTCCGAACACCTGATCCAGAAGAGACAGACTGTCTTTAAATGCACATCGATAATAAGCAAAAGAAAAACCCTCCGAGCGGTTCCGCCCGGAGGGTTCTTCTTTCGTCCTCATTTTACTATTGGTTAGAATGTAACTTTTACTTCGTGAACAGCGCCGTCGCTGAAGATTGGGACGCGTACGCCTTCGATCGGTGCGCCGTCGACGCTGATGGAGACGCCGTCTTTCGTTCTTCTGAAGCCCTGCGGCTTATCGACCGTGATGTGGTACTTCGCTTTTCCGGAAGAAACCAGGATATCCTCGGCAGTGTCATCCGGACGCAGGATCGGCTCTACGATCAGGGCATCGCTTGTGAAGTCGACACCGAAGCTCGTGAAGAGACACAGCAGGAGCCATGTGGATGTACCGGACAGCGTCGGTCCGATATTCTCGCCAGTCTCGGAGTTATTGTACTGGGTGCACAGTCTCGGGTTACCGCAGACGGTGAACGGAGACTTGAGTGTTCTGTACGGCAGGATGCAGTCGATGACCCAGAAAGCGGTCTTCGCGAGGCGCTCCGCCAGTGCCTGGTCATTTACGGACTTACTGGCCTTGAGCATCGCGGCTGCGGCCATCATGTTCGCATGCTTGAAGATACCGCCATTCTCACGGTCGCCCTGATAATAGAGTGCGACGTCGATCTTCGGAGCGATCTGCGGGTAATCCACACCGGTGCAGAGACGGAATCCGAAAGGTGTCCGCAGGTTCTTATCGAGGCTGTCGAGCATCGTGCTGATCTGCTCCTCGGAAGCACAGTCCGCCAGAACTGCCCAGCTGAAGGAATTCAGGAAGTAGGTACCTGCCTTGCCGTCTTCGATCACGAGGCCGTCGCCCTGTGCGCCGAGGTACTTAAGATTCGGCTTATCTTTTCTGTTAAAGAGCACGCGTGCGAAGTAGTCACCCTTCCATGCATATTCGTTGATACGTGTCTTCAGGTCAGAAGAAGCGCCCTCCAGGAAGGATGCATATTCTTCGTCACCGCAATTTCTGAACATACCGATAGCCGCATCTACCGCCACCTTTAAGAGGCAGCCGTTCATGACGGATTCGGAGTATTCGGACTCAAACGGGACCTCGCCGTACTTCTTGCCGGAAGTTTCGATCTGTGCCTTATAGGCCTCGATCTTATCGGCACCGCCGATGCAGTCCGGATCGACGCGCAGACAGTCATTCCAGTCTGCTCTGTCGATGAGCGGGATACCATGGGAACCGACGGAGATCTTGTAGGAATAAGTAAATACTGCCTTGATCGTCTCAAGGATCGATCTCTTCTTTCCTTCTTCTCCTGCGACCGGGAGTTCTTCCTTCAGGAAGTCATAGTCACCGGTCAGGCTGATAAAGCGGTCCAGCGCCTGAAGAAGCCAGAGCGCATCGTCAGACCACCAGCCGGGTTCTTTTCCCTTCCAGTAGAAGTTATGGTTCGCAAAACCATCCTCATGGATGTTGGAGATCCATTCGCGGAGCAGCTTCTTGACGAACTCCACTTCACCCATACCGGCAAAGTAGTACATCGATGCGAAGATGTCCTGGATCTCACGGAAACCGATCTCACGGTAGCCCTTCTGTGTCCAGTCGAGAGAACGGGATACGAAGGTCTGGTAGAAGACCTGGAACGGAAGATTGTTGTTTACATATGCTTCGAAGTCCTTATCCGCATGCTTGATCTGCATGTAGGAGGAATATTTCTTCGTAAAAGAGATCACCTTATCGAGGCAGGACGGAAGTGCGGACGCATCGGTGAAACGTGCGATGAGCGCTTCGAGCTCTTCCTGCATGGTGATATCTTCTTTATAGTTTTCGTTGACGCAGTCCGAAGACAGGCAGGTGAAGTTATCGATCTGGATCTTTCCTCCTGCCTTTACCATGAACGGAGCAGACAGAGCGAAGAATCCCGGTCCCTTTCTGGAATGGGAGTTACTAAGGACCGCCGCGAACTGCGGTTTTTCCAGTGTGCCGGCGCCGACGAAATCAGCGTAGCGTGCGCAGAACTGATCCGGGAATACGACCTTCCCATCCTGATGGACCATCAGGGTGTTATAGCGGATATTGCCCTTCGTCCACTTCGGATTCGGGTTAAAGGAGATCGCACGGATCTCGTCATTGTCGCCGTAGAATACTTCCGACTGTGCAACGACAGTGGAGAAGATAACATCCTCACGAAGCGCGTGTACTTCCTGGGTACCGAACATGCCGGTATAGACGATACGGAGATTCCTTTCGGAAGCACCGCTGTTTTCGATCTCGATGAGCTGTGCCTCGGATGCTACCGGGAGCTTGTCCTCCTGCGGGAGGATGAAGATCGTACGGCGTACCTTCAGGCCGTCCTTCAGGGTATACTCGATGACCGTTCTATTCTGGGAATGACGGCACAGTGCTTTTTCCACGGAATCCTGCTTCGCGGAACCCGAATAGAAGATCACCTGTCCGTTCTCCACCAGATAGAACTGGCGGTTTGCAGGGAAGCCGTTCTGCTCCGGCAGGTAGTCCCAGCGTGTCGCGAGGACCTGTGTGTCCGCATGGGAGCGGAAGCATCCGCCGCCGATACGGTCGATCGCACTTTTCGGTGTGCTCTGCAGCGGATGGTCAAATCCGATGCGGTTACCGATGAGAAGGTTCGTGTAGTAATGCGGGCCCGGTGCAGGAGAACTGAGATCACAGATCAGTTCACCACCCTCGTCGAGCTTGCCGCCCCACTCGGAGCAGTATTCGATGATGGATCTCGAAGAAGCAAGGAGTTTCTTTCCGTCTTCATTATTCGTTATATCTTCTACAGCGCCGCCCTTTTCAGTAAGGACACTGTAGTTTCCGTCCTTGCTGCTGATCAGGACGGATTTCTCTTCCTTTGCAAAAGCACTTACCACTCCGCAGACATCTTCGTCAGAGAGCAGTGCGGCGCATACCGGAGCCGGAAAAGAAAGTCCGGATACTCCGAAGAGCACGCCTCCGTTCAGAGTCGATATATACTGGGCGCTGACAGCATCCCCACATGCCCCGCCGAATCTCTCGCACAGCACTCTATCTGCCGGTGCGATCACAGATCTTGCTCTTTCGCTTTTCATCATCTTGGAACCTCCTAAAATAAAAATAGACCGGATGAATCAATAGAAGAATTCGTCCGATCCCCTTTCGCCGCCCGATTGTGTAATAGATGGATCCATGGCACGTGCCTGTGCCTCCCCATCCAGGTTCACGAAATCTCCCACCCCAAAGGGGTCTCGCGAACATGTCCACAATCGGGGCATGCGATTTTTCCGATCTCAAACACATATTCCGGATGCCGCTTCCATAAAATAAATCGTTCCTGCTTCTGTCTCCTCAAACAGACGGGCAGATTTATTCATCCAGTTATATAGAAAGGCCGCCGCACCATAAATATATGGCCGAGTGACGGATTCACCGGTCCGGTGGGCTTCGTCCAGAGGCACCGGTGAGGGATGCCGGAAAGTCCGGCTATTGCTCCCGTATCCCTTTTGGGAAGAAGAGGCTCTGTCTCTCCTTCCCAAAAGGGAGTACGTCAGCTGCTAATGTGTCAGCCCATTACGACTTCGACGTTATGTACGCCGCCGTCGAAAACAGGAAGAATATTGCCTTCGATCGCATTACCGTCCACGGTTACGCTCTTGATGCCCTTGCAGACATGATCCGGATTCTTGATCGTTACAGCATATTCCGCACCACGGTATTTTCTTGTGATCTTAAAGCCATCCCAGGAAGACGGGATCGACGGATCGATCTTAAGGCCGTCAAAGTCAGGCTGTACGCCCAGGATGTACTGGGAAATAGCTACCATGTTCCAGGCAGCTGTACCTGTCAGCCAGGAGTTCTTGCCCTGACCGAAGTTCTTGCCGGTTCTGCCGATATCGGAACCTGCGTCCTTACCACCGATCATCTGGCCGTAAACATACGGTTCTGTCTTGTGGATATCAGAAGTATCTTCTGTGAATGCAGGAGCGATCTCAGAGTAGTACTTGAATGCCTGGTCACCTTCACCTGCATATGCAGCCGCGCAGATGATCCATGCGTTGTTGTGTGTGAAGATACCTGCGTTCTCCTTATATCCGCCCGGATATGTGGAGATCTCACCATACTGGATGTAGTACTTGGTGAATGCAGGATTATTAAGAACGAGACCGAACTCGGTATTGAGTCTTTCGTCGATCGCAGCGAGGGTCTTCTTATCTGCGCCCTGCTCCTTGCCGACATCGGACATGATCGCGAAGCCCTGCGGCTCGATGAAGATCTGTCCTTCTTCGCATTCCTTAGAGCCCATCTTCTCACCATTTGCGTCATATGCACGGAGGAACCAGTCGCCGTCCCATGCGGACTCCATGATGTTCTTCTTCATCTTATCGATCTCTGCCTGAGCAGCTGCCGCCTCGTCGTCCTTACCGAGGTGCTTGAGGATCGCTACGTAGTTCGGGCCTGTGTAGGTAAAGAGTGTCGCAACCATGACGGACTCTGCTACCTTGGAGTAGCCACCCTCTGCCTTAAACTTCGGATTGGTGTATGTCTGGAAAGACTCACCCGGAGTATCGGAGTAGCAGGACAGGTTGATGCAGTCGTTCCAGTCTGCGCGCATAGCGAGCGGCAGGCCGTGAGGACCAAGGTTGTTTACGATGTGGTAGAAGGAGACCTTCAGGTGCTCGAGCATGGTCTGGGCGACACTCATATCGTTGTCGTAAGGAACCATCTCGTCCAGGATGGACCAGTCGCCTGTCTCCTTGATGTAAGCGGAAACAGAGAGGATCAGCCAGAGCGGGTCATCCGAGAAGTCACCGCCGATATCGGCATTACCCTTCTTGGTGAGCGGCTGGTACTGGTGATAGCATCCGCCGTCCGGGAACTGTGTGGAAGCGATATCGATGATACGCTCTTTTGCACGGTCCGGGATCTGATGTACGAAACCGAGGATATCCTGGTTGGAATCACGGAAGCCCATGCCACGGCCGATACCGGACTCGAAGTAGGATGCGGAACGGGAAAGGTTAAAGGTAACCATGCACTGGTACTGGTTCCAGATGTTGACCATACGGTCGACCTTA
>JAEEGH010021493.1_pt1 | contig 13327 bp, 4 predicted proteins | sample 9134181 | NCBI WGS metagenome assembly JAEEGH01 (sample SAMN16246544, study PRJNA631951) | gut metagenome | biome: gut microbiome; feature: rumen; material: DP-attached | host: Bos | place: Iran: Karaj | collected 2018-10
GGAATCAATTCCATTCGTCGTTGTCAGATTCTGCCCTGAATTCAGGGAGGTCGTTGTTCCCGCACGGCAGGCGTATTCCCACTGGGCCTCCGTCGGCAAATCAAACGTCAAACCAGTCTTCGCCTGCAATTTGCCCATGAACGACGTGGCGTCAACGGCATGTCCGTATGCCGGCCAGCCTGCGCCCGCCGTGGCAGATGTGCCGCGAACCATATCATAGGACACGCATTCCACCGGACGGCAGTCGCCTGTATAAAGCGAAGGATTGCTTCCCATGACCAGTTCCCACTGTTTCTGAGTGCATTCGAACACGCCGATATAGAAGCCCTGCGTCAGCGTCACTTGATGCGGAGTTATGTCAAGCCCACTATTATAACCCACTTCATTGGAAGGAGATCCCATGGTGAACGTACCCGGATTGACTTTACGAAGCCACAGCTCCGTCGTGCGGCATGTGTCGTTGTCAAGATTCGGGGCGGTTTCAGTATAGCGTACAGGATAGCTCGCCGCATCCGGCCCGCCAGACAGATCGACGACTGCATACAAATTTTGTTTGGGATGGCAGGCGACACGGAAGCCCTGCCACTCTTCGAAATACGACGGTACCACGCCGTCACGAGTTCCCGAACGGCAGCTCCGTGCGTATGCGGCCCAACCGCCGCCACGTCTCACACGATGTTCACCAGTCGGCTTTCCAACTGGATCCGTTTCAGGCGAAGTCGTGTTGATGGCTTCCTGCCCCCAATTCAGACACCATTCCCAGACATTTCCATGCATGTCATACAGCCCGAACGCATTCGGAAGATAGCTACCGACCTTCGTATGCTCCGAATAACCGCCTTTCCCGTCGGTCTTGTCATAATTATACCGTCCGAGTTCATTCAAGTTGACGTCCTGCCCCGTCGATGTCAGATTTTTCCCCGAATTCAGGGAGGTCGTCGTGCCCGCACGGCAGGCGTATTCCCATTGGGCCTCCGTCGGCAAATCGAATATCAACCCCGTCTTCTTCTGCAATTTGCCCATGAACGACGTGGCGTCAACGGCATGCCCGTATGCCGGCCAGCCTGCGCCCGCCGTGGCGGATGTACCGCGAACCATATCATAGGACACGCATTCCACCGGACGGCTGTCGCCTGTATAAAGCGAAGGATTGCTTCCCATGACCAACTCCCACTGTTTCTGCGTGCATTCGAACACGCCGATGTAGAAGTTCTGCGTCAACGTGACATTGTGCGGGGTCATGTCACGATTACTATTATAGCCCACTTCATTGGAAGGAGCCCCCATGGTGAAACTGCCCGCTTCGATTTTGCGAAGCCACATCTCCGTCGTGCGGCATGTGTCGTCATCAAGATTCGGGGCCGTGCTCGTATAACGAACTGGATATCTCGACGCATTCGGGCCGCCGGACAGATCGACAACGGCGTACAAGGCATCCTCTTCAGATTCACCGAAGGACAGCGTCCCTTCATTCGCCGTATAAACCTGGTAGCCTTTGCCGGATTCCAGTGCGAAGCCAGTGGCGGGAACCCACTTGCTGCCTGTATGGACCACGGCGCCGGCCGGCGATTGGATGCGGTCGCCCGCCGACCAGTCGCCGTTATGAATCAATTCCGCCGGTGTGACGGATTCCAGCAACGTCGAATTGGCGATCCAGTTCCAGCCAGCCACCAGCGGCACGGTCAAAGGCCCTTCCGCCTCTCCGCCGACAACCACTTCCACGTCATTGGCGACATAGATCTGATAAAGTTTCCCGTACTCAACCGTGAAGCTTCCCGGCATCCATGACGTGCCGGTGAAACGGGCCATGCCACTGTTTGTCTGGATGATGTCATTGAGGCTGAAGCCAGTCGTCCCAAGCACATCGCTCACCTTTCGGCTCTCGGGCAGATTCGTGAATCCGACCCAATTCCAGCCTGCGGTCAATTGGATGGTCTGTGCAGGTGCGTCCTCCTGAATCACCAGCGTCACGCCGTCGGGAACCGTCCATTCCTCCCATCCCATGTTCGCGGGAGCGTAGAACGTGATCGGCGTCGGATAGCTGTTGTTGCCCAATGTGGGTGGTGGTCCCATGAACTCAATCTCTTTCAATGAGTCGCAACTGTAAAAGGCGCAATAGTCGATAAAGGTTACAGTTGAGGAAATTGTCATACGCGTCAGACTAGAGCAAAAGCCAAAGGCATAGTTGCCAATAGACGTCACGCCTTCAGGTAGCGTCATGACCGTCAGTCCTGTGCAACTGGAGAAAGCTGATTCTTCAATGGTTCTCACTGATGATGGAATCGTGACGGTTGTCAGTTTTTTGCAATAGTCGAATGCACCATTGCCAATGGTCGTCACAGTGGTAGGAATGGAGTATTCGGTGCCAGGTCTGGCTTGTGGATAACGCAAAAGCGTTGTTTGGGAATTGTCGAACAGGATGCCGTCAACCGAGGCATAGCAAGTGTTCTCCACATCCACGGTGATGGAGGCAAGCGATGAGCAGGAGTGGAATATAGCGTCCCCGATGCTAGTCACACTGGCGGGAAGTGTAATCGTGGAAAGCAACGAACATGTGCTGAATGCATAGGAACCGATGGTCGTTACACCCTCTGAAATCGTCACGGACGATAAACGGCAACTACAGAACGCTCCATCCGCAATGGTGGTCACGCCGACTGGCGTGGAATACTGAGTTCCCTGCCTTTTGGCCGGATAGCACACAAGCGTGGTCATGGACTTGTTGAACAGGATGCCGTCCACCGACACATAGTAGTCGTTTCCCGCAGCCACGGAGATGGAAGCAAGCGAGCTACACCAGTAGAAGGCATTGTTCCCGATGGACGTCACGCTGGCGGGGATGGTGATATCTGTGAGCCTCGGACAATTGTGGAAGGCCCCGGCTCCAATGCTACCGACACCGTCCGAAATCGTCACGGAGGCCAGATAGCTGCACATGTAGAAGGCGTAGAGTCCGATGGATGTCACACTGGACGGGATTGTCACGGAGGTCAGACCAGAGTAAGCGAAGGCATGGTACCCGATGGAGGTAACACCTTCCGAAATCGTCACGCTTGTCAATTTTGAACAATATTCAAAGGCATAGTTCATGATGGACGTCACACTGGATGGAATCGTCACGGAGGTAAGGCTGGTGTTATTGTAGAAAGCCCTCTGCCCAATGGCGACAACTGGCTTGTCCTCAATCGTCGGCGGGATGGAGACATCCGTCTGGCTGCCAGTGAACTTTGTGATGGTCACCTGATTATTGGCAATCGTATATTCAAAAGCTTCATCAGGCGTGTAGGCCGCAGCATATTGCGACGCAATCGTCAACATAAAGAGAAAACACATTAAATTCCGCAAATATCCATTCATTTTCCATCTCCGATATTTCAATATTGGTTAGTTTTTTTATTTTAGCTTTTCGAGTAGTGGTGGGAGTTGCCGCCTTCGCCACCTCCCAAGGCGCAGGCGGGACGCACCGCGCCGCCTCCCAAGGCGCAGGCGGGACGCACCGCACCACATCCCAAGGCGCAGGCGGGACGCACCGCGCCACATACGTCATTTGACATACAGTTCCGTGAAATAGGACTCAGGCGTCGTGACCGGGCGGATGTACAGGTAGCCGTTGGAAGCGGCCACGCCGAGAGCGATCACCGCCTTGCCGTTGGCGACGGCGACCGTCTGCTCCACATTCGTCATCGTCTGCGTTTCAAGCGAATAGAAAACCGCCTGATAGGTGAAGACACCGTCCGTATAGCCTGCTTCAGCCGTGTCGAAAACAAGTTTGACGGTCGTGCCATCCGCGAAAGCACCAGTGATGATCGGGACGGAGACGGCGGGAACGACCGCGAAACGGAAGTCTTCGGAAGTGCCTGCGATGCAGTCATCTCCGATGGCCGTGATGTTCCAGATGTAGGAACCGCATTCCAGGCCGCGAATCGTGACGGCGGTCTCTTCGACCATCCCGTCGAAGACGACCGTGCCGTCGTACGCGGCGACGACCAGGCGGTAGTTCTCCGCGTTCCGGATGGCCGGCCAGCCGAAGGTGACGGCGAGGTTGTCGTTTTCGCGGAAGTTCCTGCCGTCGGCAGGGGCGTAGAGCGCCATATCCTCCGGCCATTCGGCGGGCTTCGCCACGGCACCATTTGCCAGAATCGTCTCGCCCGCGTCAAGGAACAGGACGCGGTTGGTAAAGCAGCCAGTATCAGCGGAACTGCTTGCGATCTTGTCAACCAATGGGAGATTTTCCGCAGGGGCCTGCAATGTGTATGTAATCGTCTCCGGAATGTTCGGAGCATCCCAAGCCATTCTCAGCACGCCGTTTCTGACATTGTCAGCATAATTTCCGACCACACTCCAGCCTTCAGGAATCCTCTCGCCGACGAACAGGCTGACCATGCTTTCCACACCGCTGATGGACAGCGTGACGGTCACCTGGACGTCCGCTTCGTATATGGCCGTATCGACGCTGCGGGCGATTGCGGCATCCGCGTCAGCGGCGCCGCCGCGTGTGGCGTTTTTCTTCCGGATCGACAGGACGTCGTCGCCGTCCCATGTGTACTCGTCATTGGCCAGAGCCAATGCCTTGACAGGACCGGCATATATAAGGTATTCAAGCCCGGATATCTTGCCGTCCTTCGTGACGCTGTCGGCAGGATGGTAGTTGTTCGTCAGGACCGTGTCTTCGACATGCAGGAGATGGCTCTCATAGTCCGCAAAGCATGCGGTGTCTTCGCTGTTGCTGGAGATGACATAACTGGCGGCGAGATTCTCCGCAGGAGCCTGGATGACGTAGGTGAATGATGAAGGAATGTCAGGGGAATCCCACATCACCCGCAGCACGCCGTTCACAACGGAGCCGGCGGCATCGCCGGCCACGGTCCAGCCTTCCGGAATCCTCTCGCCGATGAACAGGCTGGTCATCGTGTCGGTGCCGCTGAAAGCCAGCGTCACCTCAACGGTGCTTCCCGCCATGAACATGGGGGATGACACTTCTCGCGTGACGGCGAAACCGCCGCCACGTGTCTGCGGTGAAGCAAGACCGCGCGTGGCCTTGCGTGCAAAGGACAGGACATCGGAGCCGTCCCATGTGTACTCATAATTGCCAAGGGCGGCGGCCTTCACAGGGCCCGCGTATTCCAGAAACTCCAGGCCAGAGATGAAGTAGTCCTGCGTCTTGCAGTCCGCCGGATGGTATGGCGCATCGCCGCCGACAGGCGCGTATGCCGCCGTGCCGGTCTTTGTTTCGCCCGCCGCCAGCGTGACGTTCTGGCTGTCAGGGGCGGTATAGCCCTCCACGCTCTTGAAGGAAATGGTATGGCCGCCGGCAGTCGTCGTCACCGTCGCGCCGCTGTCGTTCCAGTCACCGTCGTCGATCCTCCATTGCGCACCGGCCGCGACCGCCGCGGCGGGGGACAGGGTGTATTTGACAGTCGGATCGTCAACGACGACAGGAATGTCTTGGATGGTGACCGTCGCATCCGTGGCGGCGCCGCCGCGGTAGGTCTGCGTGGGTGTCGCTGGAATCAGAACCACCTGGACCGTCTCGTCGCCTTCATTGAGGCTGTCATACAACGGTTCGATATCGAGCTCCACGCTTGTCTTGCCAGACGCGAAGGTAACGCTTGACGGGATGGTCTTGTAGTCCGTTCCGTTCGTAGCCGTGCCGCGGATGTCGAAATACACCGTCAGCGAGCCGGAGGAACTGGTTCGCGTGAACGTGAATTTGCCCTTGTTAGTCGCGGCAGCCGTGGCGGATGACGGCTCCTTCGCCGTGTCGTCCCCTTCGTTTGTCGTCGATCTGACGGCGACTGCCTGCATGCTGCTCTTCGCGACGAAACTGGCGGTGACCGTCACGTCGTATGCGGGCATGACGATGGTGGTGGTGGCGCCCAGCACGCTGCCGGTGAATTCCACATCCTTGCTTGGCGTCCAGATTTTCAGGCCCTGACCGGAGGGAAGCGTCGCCGCAATGGTGATTTCTTCTCCAGCCATAAACTGGCCGGTGGAAGATGACGTGCCGTTGATTGTACCACCGGACACCGTGAGGGTGTATTTACTTGTCCCGATGACATAGGCAGCTGATCCGATCTTCGCTTCGTTCGCCGCCAATGTGATAGTCTGGCTGGCAGGCCTGGCATAGCCAGCCACATCCTTGAAGGAAATGACATGGGAGCCGATGGTCGTCGTGACCGTGGCACCGCTGTTGTTCCAGCCACCGTCGTCGATCTTCCATTGAGCGCCGGCGGTCACGGCCTCGTCAGGAGACAACGTGTACTGGACGGTCGCGAATTCGGGATCTTTAATGGTAAGCGCCGCGTTTGTATAGGTACCGCCGCGGTAGGTCTGCGTGGGTGTCGCGGGGATCAGCACAACTTCCACTGTCTCGTCGCCTTCAATGAGTTCGTCAAATAACGGCTCAATCTCGCACTCCACGCTCGTCTTGCCGCTTGCAAAAGTGATGCTCGACGGAATGGTCTTGTAGTCCACACCATTTGCCGCCGTGCCGCGGATGTCGAAATACACCGTCAGTGAACCGGAGGAACTGGTGCGGGTGAACGTGAATCTGCCCTTGTCGGCTGCGGCCGTTGCGGACGTCGGCTCCTGCGCCGAGTCGTCCCCCTCGTTGGTCGTCGATCTCACGGAGACCGCCGGCATGCTGCTCTTCGTGACGAAGCTGGCGGTGACTGTCACGTCATGCGACGGCATTTTGATGGTGGTCGTGGCCCCAAGGACGCTGCCAATGAATTCCATGTCCGTATCAGGTGTCCAGATTTTCAGCCCCTGATTGGAAGGGAGTGTAGCCGCGATGGTGACGATTTCACCAGGGGCAAATTTGCCTGTGGTGGCCGTGGTGCCGTTGATTGTGCCTTTGACAACCGTGAGGGTATATTCGCTCGGCACGGCTTCCACATAAGTGACAGTGCCAGTATTCAAATCTCCGGCGGCTAGAGTGATGGTCTGATTTTCGGGTGTGGCAAAGCCTGCAACCTCCTTGAAGGAAATGGTGTGGGCGCCGACAGTGGTCGTCACCGTCGCGCCGCTGTCGTTCCACGCACCGTCGTCAATCTTCCACTGAGCACCTGCCGTCACAGCCTCTGCGGGAGACAGCGTGTAAGTCACCGTCGGATTCTTGACAACGAATGTGGCGGTAACCGTCACGGCCTTCTCGGGCATCTCAAAGGTTGTCGTGGTAGCCGTCGCATTGGCGATTGTCACGTCATCGGACATCCATTTGTCGAACACCATGCCTGCGTCGGGATTGTTCGACGTAATGGTAATCTCCTCCCCTGCGGCGGCTTCGGCCTTGCTGGCCGTGCCGTTCACAATGGTGATGGCGTATGTCGTCGGAGCAGGTGGAACGACATTCATGATGCACGGGGCGAATCCTGCCGCCGTAAAACCGCCATAGATTTCAGGCTTCTGCGGATAATTGGTGTCGAAATCCAGCGTCTTGTCAAGATCATATATCGTGTCGTCCACCGAATTCCACAATTTGAAGGTAAAGCCTGTCTCGCCGGACTGGCTCGAACCGAACAGGAGGCTGAAATAGTATTCGCCATCAATGTCGTCGTCCGGATTAGCGCCGAGTATCTCCGCCACGCCCCGCAGCTCCTCGCCATGGAACGCCGCCAGCAGGCTCCCTTCGGAGTGGATCGGCACACCATCGAGCTTCACACGCGCCAGAACACCCGTGTAGTTCGGGTAATTAACGACTTGCCAATCGGGGGCGACAGCCTGCGCCACGTTGCAGAACACACAGGCCAGCCATATCCAGGCCAGCGACCACATCATGTTTCGAGAATGCTTGCTCATGTTTTCTCCTTTTGATTTTATCAATACCATATCTTATATGTCACTGTCTATTTTCTTCATCAAGGCGCATCTTCGACAAACACTCCTATGGGAAGGAATCGTCATGGTGGCATTCGGAAGCCAATAGCATCCACTCTTGTTTTTTTCTAAACAAACAGGACTTTTTTTGACAATGGACAAAAAAAAACTGTGTTTTTTCACGACAGAGACAAAAAGTTCTCCATTCTTGAAATGGTGAAAACCTTATAAAAATAGAAGAAGCATCATGCAAATGCACAATTTGAGAAATATGTTCATGTCTCGCATTTGCATGAAAAGCTCAATGCTTCTTTTTTCAGCAAAGAGAAGCAATCATGGCAGGAAGACGATACGGAAGCCAAGAGCATCGTTGCCAAGCGAAGGGATATTGGAGCTTCGGCACGCTGAACGACAGCAATCCACATGACCACGCCAGCAGCCACCACGCTCCGTGCGACGCATCTCCACTATTGGCCCAGTCGGATCTTTTCGCGATGAGATACTATAATAAGATCTAGCATACCAGTCCAAACATAATTCATAGACATTCCCATGCATATCGTAAAGCCCCCAGGCATTCGGCTGGTAGCTGCCGACTGTTGTATGCTGCGAAAAGCCTCCCTTTCCATCTGATTTGTTCATCGCATACCGCCCCACTTCGTCCATGACGGCATCCTGGGCACTTGAAGTATGATTCTTTCCTGAATTGAAGGCGCTTGTCGTGCCTGCCCGGCAGGCGTATTCCCACTGGGCCTCTGTCGGTAAATCAAACACAAGTCCCGTTTTAGCTTGCAAGAGTCCCATGAACGACGACGCATCAACTGTATGGCCGTACATCGGCCAGCCGGCCCCAGCCGTGGCGGATGGTCCACGAATCATATCATAGGATACCGTTTCCACCGGGCGGCAGTCGCCTGTATAAATCGAAGGATTGCTTCCCATGACCAGCTCCCACTGTTTCTGCGTGCATTCAAAGACACCGATATAGTAGTCCTGTGTCAACGTCACATCGTGTTGAGGCTCACTGATATATCGCCCCACTTCGTCGATTGGCGACCCCATGACGAACGCCCCCTTCGGGATTCTCCGCAACCACAGTTCCGTTGTGCGACATGTATTGTCATTCAAGTCTGGAGCAGTATTAGTATAGCGCAAAGGATAGTTATCTGCTTCCGTACCGCCGGACAGATCGACCACGACATACAAATTTTCCGTGGGCATGGCAACAGCCGACATTTTCTCCACCGATGTATTCTCCGACACTTTCACGCCATACGTCTGGAAAATTTCACGGATTTCCTCCGTAGCAGGAAGCTCCTTCACAGTCTTCCCCTGCTCGTTCTTCCAATTGACATCCGCCCCGTTCTTTATCAGAAGCTCAACGATTTTCGGACGATTCTGCTCCACCGCCAGCCAAAGCGCCGTGGTCTTCTGGCCTCCACGAGTCTTTATAACCTCTCTTAATTTTTGTATTTTTGTATATTTGGGAATCGTGAAGACGGCATTGACATCCGCCTTCTTATCCACAAGCCCTTTCACAATGGAGTCGGATTTTTCATAAAACAAAGCTGTGGCGATGACATCGCTTTCTTCCGGAAAACTATCATACTTGTCCAATAACAGGAAGACAAATTCATCCTCCACCCCAGCTTTAAACGCGTTATTGATCGTCGGCCCGGAGCCATTAACAAGCGTGGGAGGCTTGGGGGCGTTCAAAAAAGCCTTGAACCATCTTCTACCCTTTTCCTTATCATTGCCATAAAAAGAATCGCTTTTATCACACAAATAATCTACGAGATAATACACTCCTCCATAGCCGGGAGGGCAGACATTCGGGTTCGCGCCTTTTTCAAGCAACATTTCGACAATATCCAGACTTTTCTCACGGAAAGCACAGGAGACGGGCATTGAATTAAGAGGATAGTCTTCTGCACCTGCCAATTCAACATTCGCATTGAATTCCAAAAGAAGCTTCACCAGTTCAACATCGCAGTTACAGCAGGCCATCAGGAGGATCGTGGCATCATTGCTGCAAAACATGTCGGGGCTCATCCCATTTTCCAATGCACTTCTGATAACAGGATAGTCCTTCTTTTCAATGCTCTGAAAGAAAAGACCGACTTTGCGCAAGTCCTCGGGAATTTCCCCTTTCACGTTTTTGAGTGTAGTGTCCGCCTGTGCCATCAACAGGAGCGGCTCAATCTGGAAATGCCCATATTTCAAGGCCAGATGCAATGGCGTCTCGCCCGCGTCATTGACCGCGTTGACATCCGCGCCCTCCAGCAGCATCAATGCCACAAGCCTGGCGGAGCCAATCTTGGCCGCATAATGCAACGCCGTGTTGTTTTGCTTGTACCGTTCGACTAGATTGTGCTTCAGACAAATAAGCCTTGCAACTAAATCTTCCAGTTTCAAGTCATGTTTCCCCATAGCCGACCTATATAAAGCCTGTGTGCCGAGCACAGGCAGGATGAATCCCGCCATCTTGTCAACGCCGCCTTCAGAAAGCACCACATGCCCAGCGTTGGAAAGCGCAAGATATTCTTTTTGAGAAAAACATGCTTCTGCATCTGCTCCCAGCTTGAGCAGTTCCCGTGCCATCTCCTCAGCCATTTTAATTCTCCCACTGAAGATACAGGATAAAATCGGGCCGGAATACCTTTGATAACGGGAGTCCACAACCTCCACATTTGGATTGACCTGCCCTTTCTGCAACTCGGCTATGAGTTCACGGCTGAATTTGAAATCATTACCACTGTATCCCCAATCAGTTTTCTCCGCCGTGTATTCCTTGAAGCGCCTTTGGAAATCTGCCGTCGCAGTTTCGCTGAATTGAGACACATCCAATTCCTTCGCACGACGACGTATCCCCATCTGCTTTTCAAGCTCCCGAATCTGGACTTTCCTCAGGCTGACTTTCAGTTCGTCAAAAGCCTCAATCATCCATTCCACATCCTGCCCGAACCGTTTGTCTTCCAGAAGTTCCGGCGGAGCATCGACAGACATGGACAATTCAGCCAGCTCCTTCTTTGCCAAGGCAAGACGTTCTTCCAGTGTCACGGCTCCATTTTCAAGCTTCAAATCCATATTTCCAGATGTAGCAATCGTCTCAGGAGCTATTGCACTCTTATCTTCTGAGTTGACAACCGATTTCACATCTTCCGACTTCAATTCCGCTTTTCCAGACACAGCCACCGCTTCCTGTTGCGCGACTGTCGATTTATTTAATTCGTTTTCCTTTTCCTTCTGTCTTCTATTGATGACAAACATTACCTGCAAAGCCAACACGGCTATGAGAAGCACAACAGGAATACCCGCCATCAGCATCCTGCTCCAATGCTTTTTTTGCGGGAAGCAGGCATCAAACCCCTTCCGCAATTCAACCACATTACGGAAACGCTCCGATTCACAGGCATTGCATGCCTTCAGCAAAAAACGGTTCAGTCTTTTGTAAAATTGTTGCGATTGCAATTCCTTTGGAAATGGCGACACGCCGTCCCATGTCCGAGCGTTCTCCGCAAAACAACGCAGGACAATGCCAAGAGCGTACAGATCCTGATCCACACCATCCAGACCGCCATTTGCATCATGACGTTGATTCGGTGGCACGAAACCGGTCGTTCCGCATGATTTCTCTATGACATCCTCCATATGGGTAATCAGGCTATAATCCGCAAGCTTCAATTTGCCTTTGACATCGAGGATATTGTCTGGCTTGATGTCAAGATGGACAAGCTTTTGGGAATGAAGAAACTCAACGGCATCAAGTAGTTGATGGTAAATATCGGCAATTTCATCCACCGACGGTGGCTTGTCCCGTTGAGCAATGCGATTGCTTAAGGAATCTGGCTTGTATTCCTCTCCGGCCGATGCGCAATTGTCGGCACATTCCATCGTATAACAAAAATAGTGTTCGGTCTCGAAACAGGAATAAATGGCAATCAGATGTGAATGAAGTGATTCATTGCTGCAAAACGTACGGAGTGCGACTATTTCACGGCGCATCCGTTCCGGCTTCCAAGCCTTGTAAAGGATTTTGATGGCTACACGCCGTGACAACCCATGGTCTTCAGCGATAAAAACACTGCCAAACCCTCCGTTCATATTCTCTTGCAATACATTGACATCCAATCCTAATTGACTGGCGACACGGCGCAGTTCCTCCGTGGCAAGCGGTGGGGGCATCCTTTTATCATGCCAATCTAGTTTTGTGAGCAAGGTGAGCGTCATAGCTATATTGTATAATGAATATATTATATTAACTATTCATTGAGGTTGGTTGACGTTTTGAAAACGCTGGCAACCGTCTGGCGAGTGACCTGTGCGCTTCTTCGGTCCGCTTCTTCCAGTTTCCTTATGACAACAGCCATCCTCTCGAACTCCTTCCTCTCCTCACACATTTTCTCCAACTGCCTGCGGCAACCAGGACATCCCATCAAATGCAATTTGACAAACGCCGTCTTCACAAAAGGAAGAGTTCCGTCCAGAGATTGCTCAAGTTCAATTTTAGTTACATGTTTCATATTTCAAAACCTTATCCCCTAGAATCCAACAGCAGAGAAAATGTCCAAGCCTCTCACTCATCCTTTTCAGAATACTCTTTCACCAACTCCTTTAATGTATCCATAATATCATTGCAGTAGTTGTATGCTGTCGCCAATGATATTTCAAGATCAGCTGCCACATTCGCAGGAGATTCTCCCTCTACCTTGCAACGTTTGAAACACTGCACACGGGTGCTCTCCATTGTCCTCTCCACTTCCTTCAACGCCCGTCGCAGTAAAAAAGCCTTCCACTCATAGTCGTCATCAGTTGTCTCAACTGGATATTTTTCAATGTCAATGCCGTTTGGGACCACAGGTGTCCGCTTCTTGATGATCTTGATGCATCGAGCAACCACAAGTTTTCTGAAATAATAACGGAAACGTCCTTTGGATGGATCATATTGAAATTTGCCTTGAACATTGAAGAAGTCAAGCATGACTTCTATAAGCAGATCCTGCTGTTCCGTCTCCGTAAGGCCATAATCGCTTCCCTTGAGCCAGACCAGACTTCTGTACTGTTCATAGAACTCCCGCCAGGCGTTTTCATCACCTTCTTTTATTCGTTCCAAAAGAGATTGTCTTGTCACACTTGGATACATATTGGTTTTCTCATCTATCAAGCAATAAGACAAACAGTTGTTTTATTCCAGCATACCATTTTTTAGTCTATTATTCACATTACTCGCTAAAATGATTTATTCCATGTCAACTCTAGAAAAAAACATCCATATATGCCTATAGCACCAACCTTCTCATTTTTCTAAAATTTGTGAAGTTTCGCATCCAATGAAATCCTCTTTATCAAAATTTACAATAAGCAAATAAATCTCCCTTTTTTATGACTTTCTACGATTTTTTATGACTTCTTATGACTTTCTTTGATTCTTTATGATTTTCTATGATTTATATCATTATATTTGATAAATAGTCATCATATATGAGTTTATTTTTAGTCAGATGCAGAT
>JAEEGH010021494.1_pt1 | contig 13327 bp, 10 predicted proteins | sample 9134181 | NCBI WGS metagenome assembly JAEEGH01 (sample SAMN16246544, study PRJNA631951) | gut metagenome | biome: gut microbiome; feature: rumen; material: DP-attached | host: Bos | place: Iran: Karaj | collected 2018-10
GCTCCTTGAAGGTATAAAATGTCAGTGCGCGACAGGGCAGGCTGAGCACCTGTTCCATCACACGCTCCGATTCAGGACCTTGAACGGCCAGCTGGCCGAACTCATCCACGTCCCAAGGACGAATCTCTGCATTCCATCCGTCAAGATTCTGGCGAAGCCATTCGATGTCCTTGTCGATATTGGCAGCATTGATGACCAGCGTATAAAGCTCATCGGAGCGTTTATACACCAGCAGGTCATCAACCACGCCACCGTTCTCATAGCACATCATTCCATAGAGAATCTGTCCTTTCTTCATCGGCATGACGTCGTTGGTAAAGATGTGATTGACGAAGTGGGCAGCGGCATGGCCGCAGATATCCACTTCACCCATGTGACTCACGTCGAACACGCCTACGTGCTGACGCACGGCCTCGTGCTCGGTAGTGATGTCCTTATACTGAATAGGCATGTCGTAGCCGGCAAAGGGCGACATCAGCGCTCCCAGGGCTACATGCTTGTCGTGCAGACAAGTGATTTTTGTTTCCATAGTTTATTGTATTAATAAATCGATAAAGTCTTCTTTGTAAAGATTCAGCACCACGTCATCAATGCGGTCGGGCAAAGCACGACTGATGGCAGCAGGGTTCAACGGCAGTCCCTTCAGCTTGTCAAGCAACTGACTGTCGAGCTCACCGATGAGGAAGTAGTCGCCTATCAGGTTGACACTTCGGATGATGCCGTCCTTCAGTTCTATACGGGCTTCCAAGTCGCCCACCCCTTCTATACGACGTTTCTTCACCAACGTGTAACGCGGGTTATTGCCGTAGATAAAATCTGGAGACAGGTACTGCTGTTCCAGTTCCTCTATGGCCTTCACGTCAGCAGTGGTCAGCAAGCGTTCTCCGTCACACATCTCGTCGTGGACAAACTGCAGGAACTCCGGCAAGGTCAGCAGGATATAGTCCTTCAGCAGGCACACCCGCTGGCGGACGCTCATCACTCCTTTGGACAACAGCTTGGTATCAGTAGGGGTTATGGATCCTACCATGTTGATCATATCCGTGTCGTAAAGCATCGTACTGTGTACCACACTACGCTGGGGCAAACGGTAGAAGGCGCTGCCCGACACTTTGCGGTCACCCACCAACACATCATTACGTCCAGAGACACGCGCATCGACACCGAGACGCTGCAGCATCCGGACTATCATCATGATGTAACGGTTGAAAGTAAAGTTGACGTTCTGCTCATTGGTAATGTAGCTGAACATCACATTGTTCATATCTGCATACACACAGCCTCCCCCACTCTTCCGGCGGTAAATGCTGATGCCATGACTACGGCAGAAGTCCATGTTCACCTCAGTCTCAATGAGTTGGTTACGACCGAAGATGACACTTGGCTCAACCTGCCACATGAAGAAGCACTCGGGTTCGTCCAGATGACGAGCCACATATTCCTCCATGGCGAGGTAGAACGAGAGTCGCCTGACTCCTTCTTCAGCGGGAAGCTGGATATATTTCATAGCTTGAGGTAAGTAAAACTACCCTTTATTTTGGTTTGCAAATATACGGAATAATTATGTAACCGCCAAGCGTTTTACTTTTTTTATATGTAAGTAGCGGCTTTTACTCAAATAAATTTGGTTTTTTGCTTACTTAATCGTATCTTTGTACCCTGATTGTAAAAGTACAATACTTGTGGAAGAAACGAAACAAAGCCTTTTAGGCAAGATACAATACCCCAAGGACCTGCGTCAGCTGTCAGTTGACGAACTGCCGCAGCTATGTAAGGAGCTACGTGAAGAGATCATCAACGAGCTGTCGGTGAACCCTGGACACCTGGCGTCAAGCTTGGGCGTGGCTGAGATTACCGTTGCCTTGCATTATGTATATAATACTCCTGAGGACCGCATTGTCTGGGACGTAGGACATCAGGCCTATGGTCATAAGATACTGACAGGACGACGTGAGCTGTTCTCCACCAACCGTAAGCTACATGGCCTCAGACCCTTCCCCTCTCCTTTGGAGAGTGAGTACGACACCTTCGTCTGCGGACACGCCTCGAACAGCATCTCTGCAGCATTGGGCATGGCAGTTGCCGCCCAACACTCAGCAATTAACACTCAACGTAAAGTAGTGGCTGTCATCGGTGACGGCGCCATGTCAGGCGGACTGGCCTTCGAAGGCCTTAACAACGTTTCTTCCAGTCCCAACGACCTGCTCATCATTCTCAACGACAATGACATGTCCATAGACCGTGCCGTGGGCGGTATGGAGAAATACCTGCTGCAGCTCGATACTAACGAGACGTACAACGACCTGCGTTTCAAGGCTTCGAAGTGGCTACATGCCCGTGGATTCCTGAATGATAACCGTAAGAAGGGCCTTCTGCGACTGAACAACGCGCTGAAGTCTGCCCTGTCTCACCAGCAGAACATCTTTGAGGGCATGAACATCCGCTACTTTGGACCTTACGACGGACACGACATCAAGGAACTGGTGCGTATCCTTCGTCAGATCAAGGACATGAAGGGTCCGAAGCTGCTACACCTGCATACCACCAAGGGCAAAGGCTATGAGCCAGCCGAGAAGCATGCTGAAATATGGCATGCTCCCGGCAAGTTCGACCCAGAGACGGGCGAGCGTATTGTCAAGGACACTACCGGTCAGCCGCCCAAGTATCAGGACGTCTTCGGAGAGACGCTCCTTGAGCTGGCTCGTCAGAACCCGCGCATCGTGGGCGTTACGCCAGCCATGCCCTCAGGCTGTTCTCTGAACATCATGATGAAGGAGATGCCCAACCGAACCTTTGATGTGGGCATTGCCGAGGGACATGCCGTCACCTTCTCAGGTGGCATGGCAAAAGACGGCTTGCAGCCTTTCTGCAACATCTATTCGGCCTTCGCTCAGCGGGCTTATGACAATATCATTCACGACGTAGCCATGCTGCGGCTGCCTGTGGTGCTGTGTTTTGACCGTGCCGGACTGGTAGGTGAGGACGGTCCCACGCATCACGGAGCATTCGACCTTGCTGCCCTTCGGCCTATACCCAACCTCACTATTGCATCGCCCATGAACGAGCACGAGTTGCGGCATCTCATGTACACCGCCCAGTTGCCCGACAAGGGAACCTTTGTCATCCGTTATCCGCGTGGATGTGGCGTACTGGTGGACTGGCGCTGTCCGTTCGAGGAAATTCCCGTAGGCAAGGGACGTTGCCTGCGTGAGGGCAACAAGCTGGCAATACTCTCCATTGGTCCGATAGGTAATACCGTGGAAGAGGCCATTTCTTCAATGGAGAATGGAGAATGGAAAATGGAGAATTACGATTACACCAAGAACTTGAATCAAGACGTTCAAGGAAATCATCATTCTCAATTCTCAATTCACAATTCTCAATTATCCGTAGCCCACTACGACATGCGTTTCCTGAAGCCTCTGGACGAGGAGATTCTTGACGAGGTGGGACGAAAATTCCAACACATCATTACTATTGAGGACGGCGTGCGCGACGGAGGACTAGGCTCTGCCGTGCTGGAATGGATGAACGACCACGGCTACCACCCGGAAGTGGTTAGGCTCGGTCTGCCCGACAAGTTTGTGGAGCACGGCAAGGTCAGCGAACTACAACAACTCGTCGGCATTGACAAGGAAAGTATTAAGCAACAAATATTAAGTTCCCTCTCTATGGCAGAGGATTAGGAGGAGGCTCACTATGAAAATTATTATCGGAGGAGCCGGTGCGGTAGGCACCCATTTAGCCAAATTGCTGTCACACGAACAGCAGGACTGTGTGCTCATTGACGAGGACGACGAGCGACTTAACGGACTGGATACCAGCTACGACATGATGACCATGCAAGGCTCGCCTACCAGCATCCGCACGCTGAAGGATGCCGGCTGTGAAGGAGCCGACCTCTTCGTGGGTGTCACCCCCGAGGAGAGCCGCAACGTGAATGCCTGCATCATTGCCCATGCCTTAGGCGCCAAGAAGACGGTGGCCCGCATTGACAACTATGAGTACCTGGACCCCAAGATGAAAACCTTTTTCAAGAACCTCGGCATTGACTCGCTCATCTATCCGGAAGTGTTGGCTGCCAAGGACATCATCAACGGTCTGAAACTCTCGTGGGTTCGCCAGCGCTGGGATGTTCACGACGGTGCCCTCGTCATGTTAGGCATCAAGCTCCGCGAGGGTTGTGAGATACTCAACCAACCGTTGAAAGACCTCTGCGGACCTGATGACCCCTACCACATTGTGGCCATCAAGCATGGCGACGAGACCATCATTCCCGGCGGTAACGACGTGCTGCAGCTGCATGACCTGGCCTACTTCATGACGACCCGCGAATATATTCCCTATATCCGTAAGATTGTAGGCAAGGAACACTATGCTGACGTGAAGAACGTCATCGTCATGGGAGGCGGCAAGACCAGCGTACGTGCTGCCTTGACGGCTCCCGACTACATGAATATCAAGATTATTGAGAGCGACGAACGGCGCTGCGAACAGCTGAACGCACTGCTGAGCGACACCGATACAATGGTCATACACGGAGACGGCCGCGACCTCACACTGCTCGAAGACGAAGGCATCCGCAACACACAGGCCTTCGTGGCTCTGACGGGCAATGCAGAGACCAACATCCTGGCTTGTCTGACAGCCAAGAAGCTCGGCGTCCGGAAGACCGTGGCCATGGTAGAGAACCTTGACTACGTGAGCATGGCCGAGGAACTGGACATTGGCACCATCATCAACAAGAAGAACATTGCCGCCAGCCACATCTTCCAAATGATGCTCGATGCCGAAGTTAGCAACATGCGCTCACTGATGATGGTAGAGAGCGACGTGGCAGAGTTTGTGGCTGCCGAGGGGTCGAAGGTGACCAAGAAACCTGTGAAGGCACTTGGACTACCTTTCGGTGTAACCATTGGCGGTCTGGTACGTAACGAGCAGGGTTATCTGGTCAACGGTAACTCCCAGATTCAGGCTGGCGACTCGGTGATGGTGTTCTGTCATGAGCACAACCTGAAGAAAGTGGAAAAGTTCTTTAAAGCCAATACGCTATGGTAAACTTCGGGCTGGTATCAAAGATTATCGGACAGCTGCTCTGTTTGGAGAGTTTCCTGATGCTGTGGTGTGTCGTCATGTCCTATGCTTACGGCGAAGACGACAGCATCGCTTTCCTGATGTCGATGGTACTGACCCTGACGGGCGGCATGCTCTTCCTCTACTGCGGACGCAATGCCGGCAGTAACATGAGCCGCCGCGACGCTTACCTCGTAGTGACCAGTACGTGGGTTATCTTCTCCGTTTTTGGCATGCTGCCCTATATGATTGGCGGCTATATTACAAATCTCACCGATGCATACTTCGAGACCATGTCGGGATTTACCACCACGGGAGCCTCTATCGTGAACGACGTGGAGAAACTGCCGCACGGCATCCTCTTCTGGCGTTCTCTCTCACAGTGGATAGGTGGTTTGGGAATCGTCTTCTTCACCATTGCCATTCTGCCGTCAATGGGTGGCGGTAGCGTACGTGTCTATGCTGCCGAGGCTACTGGTCCCATCCGAACGAAGATGCACCCGAAACTCTCTACCAATGCCAAATGGATCTGGACTATCTACCTCGCACTTACCATTGCATGCGCGCTCTGCTTATGGGCTTGCGGCATCAACTGGTTCGACAGCGTCAACTACGGCATGACAACCACCGCCACAGGCGGTTTCTCCACCCATAATGATAGTACGGCATTTTTCATCAATCCTGGCGTGGAATACGTTTCGGCCCTGTTCCAGTTCCTGGCAGGTATTAACTTCACCCTGCTCTACCTGACGCTGTTCAAGTTGCGTTGGCGCGACCTCTTCAAGAACTCTGAGTTCAAGGTTTATCTCGGACTTGTCATCATCGCCACCATCTGGATAGCGTGTCTGCTCGTCAGCAGCTTAGGCTACGACGTGGAGCATGCCCTGCGCTCTGCACTGTTCCAAGTGGTATCGTTTATGACTACAACGGGAATGTTCAGCGACAACGTTGACGCATGGCCGCACATCACATGGGTCATCATCGGAGGCCTTATGCTTATCGGTGCCTCGGCTGGCTCTACCAGTGGTGGTTTCAAATGCGTGCGCGGCCTGATGGTCTTCGAAGTGATGCGTAATGAGTTCCGCCGCATCCTCCATCCCAATGCCGTGCTGCCTGTCAAAGTCAGTGGACAGCCCGTGCCGCAGTCAAAGCTCACGACGCTCATGGCGTTCTTTGCCATCTATATCTCCATCTGTCTTATCTGTGCCATTATCATGATGGCAGCGGGTGTGGACAACGTCAACGCGGTAGGAATCTCGCTCGGCCTTATCAGCAACGTAGGCCCAGCACTTGATCAAGAGATTGGTGCATCCATGACGTGGAGCCAACTGCCCGACTATGCCAAGTGGGTATGTTCTTTCCTCATGCTTGTCGGCCGTCTGGAGATTATGAATGTCCTCGTGCTTTTCACAAGAAGTTACTGGAAAGATAATTGAAAATAATAATAGAAATGCAAAACTACTACAAATTTAAACCCGTATTAAAGACACTCATTTGGGGAACCGAAAGCTGGCAGCTCTCAGGCGTGACAGGCTTTGAAACGATGGTCATAGCACAACACTCGGGCCAGAAAGAACAAAGCCTCAATGAGATGGTGAAGGAACAAAAAGGCCGCCTGGTAGGAGAAGCCAACTACGAACGGTTTGGTGACGAGTTTCCCCTTCTCATCAAGTTCATCGACGCACGTAACGACCTGAGCATCCAGGTACATCCCAACGACGAGGTGGCCCACCGTCATGGTAAGCCTCGTGGCAAGAACGAGATGTGGTATCTCATGGAGTCTGCCCCTGATGCCAAGCTCTTCAACGGACTGGCAAAGCAAATTACACCTGCCGAATACAAGAAACTGGTGCAGAGCGATGCCATCTGCGATGCCTTGGCACAGTATCAAGTGAAGGAGGGCGACTGCTTCTTCATCCCCGCAGGTCGCATCCATGCCATTGGTGCCGGCTGCTATCTGGTAGAGATACAAGAGACCAGCGACATCACCTACCGCATCTATGACTATGGCCGCAAGGACAAGGACGGCAACCTGCGTCAGTTGCATACAGAGCAGGCTGCCGAGAGCATTGACTATCATGTGCTGCCCGACTACCGTCAGACCTACACGCCTATAAAAAACGAAGGGCAGCTCCTGGTGGAGAGCCCTTACTTCAATACGGCTGTCTATGACCTTGACGAGCCCATGTTGCTGGACTACTCGGAGCTTGACTCCTTCGTTATCCTCATCGGCATCAAGGGCGAGGGCGTGCTGGCCATCGACGACGAGGAGGAAATACCCTTCCGTGCAGGCGAGACCATTCTGCTGCCTGCATATATTAATAATGTACGCGCGAGGGGAACGTTTAAGTTTCTGGAGACGTACGTTCTGAGTTGAGCGTTGAGGGTTGAGCTAAGAACCGCTCCACGTCCAGCTGAATATGCTGGAACTCCGGGCATTGCATGTAACCCAGGTTTTTCTTAAGCATCTGACGAATGTCCTGCAACGAGTGTTCGTAGCAGGACATCTCGTTTCTGCGTTGTGTGTGGTGCCGGGCTGTACGCGTTATCTCCTCCTGACGCTCCATGCGCAAACGGTTGCAAACCTTACTCATTATGGGCACGATGACATTGTCAAACAACGAATGGCCCTGCACATAGAGATAGGTGGTCTGCGGGGTGACACCCAGCGCCTTGATGTCTTCCTTCACTTTCAGGTATTGTTCCTTGTTGTCAGGATACAAGGCCTGCAGCTGCCGTACCTTCGTCGCCACCTTATGGCGCAGGTGGTCAATGGAATATTGCGGATTGAAGACATTGAACCCGCCCGGATCAATAATCCTCGCAAGGTCGGTAAGCGTAAAGTCACGATAGTTCCCTGTACGGTAAGCCCATACGCTCCAGATGAAGAGCGGGAAGATTGCCTCGCTGTACCGCTGTAGATAATCTTCGAAGTCGAAGATGCGGTGGTCGTTCAGCGTCACCATGACACAGACCTCATGAAGTGAGGGAGCATAACACTGGATGTTCTCTATGGCATAGGCATAGGAGTGGAAGACATAGGGACTCTCCAGCATCTTCTTGGACTGGGGCGTCGCGCCCTGCAACAGATAGTCATAGTCAGCATCCACACAGGCTATCAGACTCTCCCCCAGCCCATCGACCAGCACGGCTTTCTTGCCACGCTCCAAGCGTTTGTGCGAAGGCAGCATCACCTCGAAGTAACGTTTGTCATTCTCGAAACGGCTCAGCACAGAGCGCCAGAAGAGGATGTCATCGTAGCTCTCCACATAGGCTACGATGCGACGACGCGCCGTCTTCGACTTGAGTCTGTTGGCGGCGTCGATGTAACTGCTACTGATGCTGTCGCGTAGTTTTTTGGGCATGGCCTATAAGGTGATGTCACTCACTTCCGTCACGCTGTCAAGCCAACCGTTCATGATGACGGCAGGCGAATGAGTAGTCAGGAGAATCTGTACGTTGGGGTTCAGTTCAAGAATCAGGTCAATAAGCTGTTTTTGCCACTCAATATGCAGACTGATTTCCGGCTCGTCCATGAACAGCACATAGTGCTGCATGTCCTCTACCAGCACGGTAAGCAGAATGGCTAGCATCTGCTTCTCGCCTGACGAGAGCTGGTAGGGTACAAGTGTCTCACCAATCTGGGAGAAGCGTATCTCGTTCTCCGTACGGACAATCTTCTTTCCCGTTTCGGCAAAGAGCTCATCGACGATGTCCTGGAAACGTGTCTTCTGCCTCGACAGCTGCTGGGCAGCATCAGTATGTCCTTGCTGCAGTTCACTGATGATGCGGTTGCCTATGTTTACCTGATAGTCCAGGTACTTGCGCTGCAAGTGGTACAGCTGAAAGTCAAGTGCCGACGAGATACGCGTATCCACATGCGTCATCGTGTTCAGGTCGAGCACGGGAGAGTCGAGCGAGCGAATGATGTCAAAGCGTACATGCGTGGCATCTTCCGGCTCAGCGGTGATGTGAACGCCTTTCAGCAGGTGGTTGATGATGTCTCCATTGGTATTGACGCTCTTGAACACCTTGTTCAGGATGGTTGACTTTCCCACGCCGTTGATGCCGCTCAGCACGTTGACGTGCGGATCCAACTGCCAGAGTATGTGCTTCTTGCCACTCCACAGCGAGTCAATCTCAATCTGCTTGATATAGTCCGCGTATTTTAGCATAGTTTTAGGGTTTTTAGTTATAGGAAAAGCGGCCGCTTACTCGCGGTCGCCTTTTTTCTTGGTCCAAAAGTCTTGCAGCCAGAGGTCAAATATCAGCGTGCTGTATGCCGGAATGGCTCCGTTGTCGCTGGTACCGTAACCTAACTGATAGGGAATGGTCACCCTCCAATGGTCGCCACGGTGCATGTGCAGCAGGGCGGTGGTGACACCAGAGATGAACGATGACGGCAGCGGCAGATAGTACTTTTTCGCGGTCGAGTTATACAGCATGGCGGGTGCCGTAGCTTGTGCATCGAACGTTCCACTGAAGCTGCGGTCAAACACATAGCCTGACGCATAGCTCGTTGAAGGAATCAGGTGACCGACGTAATTGATGCACACCGTGTCGTTGTAATAGGGACTCGTCGTGCCCGTGCCGTTCTCCAACTTATCTACGAGGATACAGTCCGTATGGCTGGGGGTGACGGATGCCACCATCGACCACTTGGGAATGATTGTCGAAGCGTCGTGCGCCTGATACAGTCTCTCGAAATAAGCCTCATTCTGGTTCTGCCAGTCAGGAAACTCATTCGTCGAGCTGTCTGTTTCACTACAGGAAACAAGGATAAATAAAAATAATAAAGAATAAAAAAGACTCTCCCCCAGCCTCTCACTGTGAGGGAGGGGAGATAATACCTTAAACAATATTCTTTTTATCTTCATGTCAATTCCTTATTTAATCTTTTTCTTTCTTTTGTTACCTCTCCCCTCCCTCACAGGAAGGGGTTGGGGGCTCTTCTTTTACTGCAGTTTCTTCAGCAGGCTGGCAATGCTCACCTTGTCCTCTATGATGGAGGCCAGGTCACCAATCTTCACACGCTCCTGCTCCATGGTATCGCGGAAACGCAGGGTGACGCAACCATCTTGCAGCGTGTCGTGATCGACAGTGACGCAGTACGGCGTACCGATGGCGTCCTGACGACGGTAGCGCTTGCCGATGCTGTCCTTCTCGTCATACTGGCAGTTGAAGTGGAACTTCAGGTCGTTGATAATCTCACGAGCCTTCTCGGGCAGTCCGTCCTTCTTCACCAGCGGCATAACGGCCAGCTTTACAGGAGCCAAAGCTGCGGGCAGGCGGAGCACGACGCGCGTCTCACCATTCTCCAGCTGCTCCTCGCAGTACGAGTGACACATGATGCTGAGGAACATACGGTCCACACCGATGGAGGTCTCAATGACGAACGGCGTATAGCTTTCGTTCGTGGCAGGGTCGAAATACTTGATGCTCTTGCCAGAGTATTTCTCATGCTGCGAGAGGTCGAAGTTCGTACGTGAGTGGATGCCCTCCACCTCCTTGAAGCCGAACGGCATCTTGAACTCAATGTCGGTAGCAGCGTTAGCGTAGTGAGCCAGCTTGTCATGGTCGTGGAAACGGTAGTTCTCAGCACCGAAGCCCAGAGCCTGGTGCCAGGCCATACGGGTCTGCTTCCACTTCGGGAACCACTCCAGCTCCGTGCCGGGCTGTACGAAGAACTGCATCTCCATCTGCTCGAACTCCCTCATGCGGAAGATGAACTGGCGGGCAACAATCTCGTTACGGAAGGCCTTACCAATCTGTGCGATGCCGAAAGGAATTTTCATGCGCCCAGTCTTCTGCACGTTCAGGTAGTTCACGAAGATACCCTGTGCCGTTTCCGGACGCAGGTAAATCTTCATCGAGGCATCTGCCGAAGCACCCATCTCCGTTGAGAACATCAGGTTGAACTGACGCACGTCGGTCCAGTTACGGGTACCGCTGATGGGGCAGACAATCTCCTCGTCAAGGATAATCTGCTTCAGTTCGTCCAGGTCAGGACCCTGCATGGCAGCAGCGTAGCGGCTGTGCAGCGCATCACGCTTCTCCTTGATTTCCAGCACGCGGGGCGAGGTGGCCAAGTACTGCTCCTCGTTGAAAGCCTCCTTGAAACGCTTGCGGGCCTTCTCCACTTCCTTCTGAATCTTCTCGTCGTACTTGGCAATCTGGTCTTCAATCAGAACGTCGGCACGATAGCGCTTCTTTGAGTCGCGGTTGTCAATAAGGGGATCGTTGAAAGCATCCACGTGTCCTGATGCCTTCCATATCGTGGGGTGCATGAAGATAGCCGAGTCAATGCCCACGATGTTCTCGTGCAGCAGTACCATCGACTTCCACCAGTATTCCTTAATGTTATTCTTCAACTCCACGCCGTTCTGACCATAGTCATACACAGCGCCTAAACCATCGTAAATATCACTTGAGGGGAAAACAAAACCATACTCTTTACAGTGACTCACGATTTTCTTAAATACATCTTCTTGTGCCATATTTTTCTTTATTGCTTTTATCCTTTTTTCTATATTTCGTGCAAAGGTAGTCATTTTCAATGAATAATCCACCATTTTTACACATTATTTAATATAATATGCCCATTCCACAAATAATTCGCCAAAAGTTTGGAACTTTAGAGATTTCTTGCTATCTTTGCCAGTGAATTATGTTGAACAAACAAGAAGAAAATTTAAGTAATGCCTAAAATCCTACTATATATCACAGCTAAGATTATTTGGCAATTTCTGTTTTGGAATACAGATTACAACGAAAATCGTGCACATGTACATGTAGGTAAACGTGGTACAGAACGGTTATGTAAGATATGGTTGGAGCCCATAGTAGAAGTGGCACAACAAGGCGACTTGACTGATGCACAAACAAAGGAAATCTTGGCTATAGCCAATGAATATCGTGATAAGCTTATCCAGCAATGGACACTCTTTAAGCAAGGCAAACGCGTAAAAATGATTACAGTAAAGAAAACTAAAAAGAAGAAAAATGTATAAGAAAGAAGGATACTGGGATGTAACGCCAAAAATTAAGCGGCTGTCATTCCCCAAACGTGGAAAATTTCAGGTAGACTTACAGGACGGTCGTTCTGTAACAATGCCGATTTCTGCATTCCCATCACTGAAGAAGTTGCCTGTTAAAGAACGCGAGAACTGGTATTTGATGGGCGGTGGAGTAACTTGGGATTCCTGTCCTGAAGTCATACATATTGAGCAAATCCTGGGCAACTATAAGAACTATGCCCACGAGTCTGCATAGCAGAAATAACAAAAAGAATGTCGAACCAAATAAAACAATGATGCCTATGGGCTGAGATTAATATAAATCGGACATATAGGATGAATATCCACTTTTAGATTCTTGTATTCTGACAATTGGGGAATTGAAAGAACAACATTCAAGAACGAAAGTTGGAGTTCACGCTGAATGGCGTGGGCTTTTACTCGTTTAAGAATGTTAGGTTATCCCCAATACCTCAGAATACGTAGACGAAGTAAATTGTCCACGTTTTCTTATCCCCCTTCCAAAATGACGTTAATTAAAAAATACTTATGAATAAAAAAATCATCTTTTTGCTTGCCCTATTGTTATTTATAGGAATGAGCGCAAATGCACAAGTAGTGTTTTCAAAGTTCAAATTTATTAAGGATAGCCCATTGGGGGCTTTTCCAACACGAAAGGCTACTGATGCGAAATTCACTGTTACAGGAAACAAAACCATCAAGACAATGAAGGTCCGTTATTCAGGTGTTGATCAGGTAAACGATGCAGTATGTAGTGACATTGTCGGTGCAGTTAATGCCAATGTAAAGCATACTAAGTATAATTACTTCATGGTTACTGGCCCCTATGAACCAGGCAAGACATATTCCCGTTGGGCATCTGGCTCTTTCTTTTATCCAACCAAAGTAACTGCTTTCCCACAAGAAATTGTTCTTGATTATATGGATAAGACTTCTGATACTATTTGCATTACAAAAGATAATATTTCGACCTATTTCCCAAAGTTGAAGTGGATCGATGTAGATTATGAGCATGGGTTCCAACCATCCAATTAATTGTACCGTTTAGTCATTTAGGTAATAAAAAGAAGGCGGGTCGGTTCTCCCTGATCCACTTCAATAAGGCCGTAAAGCATTGAACTTCAAATAATAAGCGCAGCATTTTGGCTGCGCTTATTGTCGTGCTAAAGGAAACAAGTGTTGCGTTGCAATGTTGCAATAAGCACCTTCCACCCCAC
>JAEEGH010021495.1_pt1 | contig 13326 bp, 10 predicted proteins | sample 9134181 | NCBI WGS metagenome assembly JAEEGH01 (sample SAMN16246544, study PRJNA631951) | gut metagenome | biome: gut microbiome; feature: rumen; material: DP-attached | host: Bos | place: Iran: Karaj | collected 2018-10
TTCTCACCATTGGGAGATAAGCCTCGTGTGTTGACTGAGCGACAGAGAGCGCGTATTCAGCAAATCGCGCACTTGTTACCTCTGATGCAGGGTGAGGTGATATTGCCCAAGCTCGAAGCACGAGGGCGTGAGTGGCTGGAACAGATCCGCTTGGAAACCATGAAGAACGACGACAGGATCAAGGCTCGACAGCGCCTACAGCATTGCGTTCCCCCATTCAACTGCAATTAACGTCAATAAGAAGAAGCCCCCACCCTGTAAGCACTTCGTGCCTCCTTGGGAAGGGAATTGAAAAAGAAGAGCGGCAAACACCGCTCTTCTATTCTTTATGTCCCTATCGTTCAATCAATGTTTGATGATGTAATCATACACACAGAGCACATCCTGCGTATCGACGAGGCCGTCTCTGTTCACATCCTCAGGCGTAGAAGCGCCAACAGCCTTTCCCTGAACAATAAAGTCGTAGATGGCCAAGACATCCTGCGTATCGACCGTACCGTCGCCATTAACGTCTGCAGCCTGCGGAATAGCCACATCTGTCATTTCTATCAGCCACAGACGATTCTGGCCAGTCTTGTTCTTCTCAGTATCTGTTGAATAACTGATGACAGTCGTACCGTTGGTGGTGGTTCCGCCATTGAGGTTCATGGTACGTCCCGACTTCTTGTTGATGAGATTGTAATAGCCGCCATTGCCTTGCGGCACAATCGTCCAAAGCTGACGGGGGTCTGTATCGTTGGTTTTGGAGATATTGAGTTGCACCACAGTGGTAGATGTAGCAGATGTATTATTAGGAGAAGGGTCGTTGAGCGCATACTTCAAGTCGTTGGTCAACACCATATAATAGTCGTCAACAGGTACGAAAGCCCAATATTGAGTGGGATGCGAATCTGTTTTCGTATACATGCTGACCAAAGAACCCTCGCTGATTTGCTGCGTTGTGAGGTCGACAGCAATGTCGGCCCTCGAACTGATGATGCGGTAGTAATGCTTCTGGTCAGAAACGAATGGAGGGGTTGGTCCTGTAGCAATCTTCTTCTTGAAGGCTGTCTTCAGATAGTCGCAATGAGCCTTGATATAGTTGCGCAGGTCGTTCACATATTCGCCGTATGTATTGTGGAACACACGCTCGTTATATTCGGCTGTACGAATACCGTATTTCTTGAAGTTGAGGGCCTGCGATTCATTCAGCAGCGTCGCTATACTATCCACTTTTGCCAGCAGGAAGTCTTTCACGCCCGCATCGTAAATCTCGTTATAGCGGCGGTTGATGAGTTGCTGGAACCATGGGTCTTCCCACATACGGTTAATCCACGAACCTGCACGGTCCAACTCGAATGCCACATCACACATCAACTGCTGAGAGGTGTCGCCGCGACGCGAATCGTTACCGTAAGCGATGTCATAGTCCCAGCACGGACCGATGTAGAGTTTCGGATCGCCCGCCTTGCGATAGAAGTAAAGACTCCAGAAACAGTCGAGGTTGCCGCATATCTCGATGGTGCAATACCAGTTGGCAAGTGTCACACTGTCAACCAAAGCCCTGTATCCTTTCTCAGGATCGGCGAAATCTTTGCCGAAGAGGGTTGACTCGAATTTATTGACCAGATTTTCTGCGTATGTCTTCTGTGCTGAAGTCAACGACATTGGATAGTGAATACGGATAGGTACTTTCTTCGTCGTGGTATTGAAATAGTTATGCTCAGCATATCCGTCGCACTCCAAGAAGTAACTGACGTCTGTGCCAGTGGTTCCCAATGGTACTTCTACACGTTTCTCTCCCACCTCGGGATGGTCACTGATATGATAGGTTCCGATGTATTCGCCATTGAGCGTCACATCGACATATTTGTGCGCCACATTGAACTCCATACCGCAGAACTCGCTCAACTCGCTGGTCAGTCCGTTTCGCATCAGTGTCTTGTCATACGTATTTGCCATCAAGGTCCAGTTGCGAGCGTTGGCATATTCAGGTCCTAAGAACTCTACAGCCTCAGCAAACCTGATACGATAAGGTTTCTTTGAAGGGTTGCGGTTCCAGGTAGAATTACCACGTCCTCGAATCTGAAGCGCATCATAGTTGGTAACAACGTCGTTCTCATCTATATATAATAAGGTGGCGTTGACCCAAGTCTTCTTACTGGTAATGGAAACCCCGTTCTTGGTGTTGATATAGATATGAGGCAGGTTCGACAAGCGACGGATAATCGTATCGTTCTTGGTAGTATCAACCTGCACAGAATCTGCCACATTGCCATTGATGGAATCGCCTGCTAAAAACCTCCATTGACGGTTTTTGCTGGTTGAATTGGAACCATCCGACTTGTAACTGATTATCTGCGTCCCATCAGCATTAGTTCCGCCATTGAGGTTCATCGTATGCTGGGTGTGCACATTGATGATATTGAAATACCCATCGCTCTGAGGCACGATATCCCACAACTGACTTTGTGAAGTCGTATCAACTTTCGCCAGATTCAATTGGGTGCCCGTATTCGTCGTTGCCGTCACTTCTCCAACTGTTGGGTCGTTGATGGCCCATCCACCATTTCTTGACAGGAACTGATAGTAGTTACCTACTCGTTTGACAATCCAGTCCTCCGTCGTACGAGTAGGAATATTTGACCACAGGCATATCAATTCGCCCTCATACGACTTCTCTCCTGCGATATCAAGACAACGCGTGTCCCCATTCCGGGTGATAATACGATAGTAAACACTTGACGAAAAGACAGGTTCGTCAGCCAATACTGTTACCAATGGCAACACCATTAAAAACAAGATGCCAAACAGGCGCTTCGTAAGATTACAATTCATATTAGGTATGTTTTAGTTATTGATGTTGCAAAAGTACAAAAACTTTCTGAAAAAAAGAAACGAAACTCCATCTTTTTTACCTCTAATTGAGGCAAAAACGGGAAAAAACACAAAAAAGTCACAAATTTGATAGTCTTATTATCAAAAAAAACACTTAAGTACATTGAAAAGTTGTAACTTTGCACCGAATTAGAAGGGACGACCCTTTAGGGTCACTAATACCGATTAAATCAAAGGATTATATATAAACTTTTTACAAACAATTAATTTAAACTTTAACGTATGAGAAAATTATTTACTCTTGCATTAGCATTGTTCGCTACTGCTGCGATGAATGCGCAAAATGTAGATACCTCAAATTGGAATGAGGGCGACGACATCGCTGCTTATCTCAACTGGGGTGACTACGATGGCTCATGGTCTGGAGAAAAACCTGCCAACAATAATGGCGACTACTCTCCATCCGACATGGGTGACTGGTGGAAAGGCTCTATGCCGACAGAGTGGAATGAAGTTGACGGAACTGCTGCCGTAGGTATTTACTACGACGGACATGCTCAGGAAGACCTTATCAACATCTATCAGGTTGTTTATTTCCCTGCAGGATACTACACCATCAAGGTGCAGGCCCTGTATCGTGAAGGTACTCCTATCGATAACTTCACAAACCACTTCAACAAAGTGATTAAGAAGAACGCTTGGCTCTATGCAGACGTTTTGACTTCTGAGGACCCAGAATCTGAGGTTGTGGACTCTTATCAGACATTCATCCGTTCACTTGCTACCTCAGAGCAGACAGAAGGCCGTCTTTATACATCATCCGATTGGAAGAATGACTATCAATATGATCGCAAGGTCAAGAACGAAGAGACAGGTGAAACTGAGGTAACATCTTATTATTGTCCTTGTTGTCTTCCTGGTGCCATCGCATACTTTGCTGCTGGCAAATATGAAAACTCACTCAATATCATCTTAACGAAGGGTGCATACGTACGTCTCGGCTTCCGCAAGACTGCTAACATCGCTCAGGACTGGCTGGTATTTACAAACTTCCGTGTGATTTACAATGGAGAAGCAGATGCTGACGCTCAACTCGAGATGGCAGTCAATGAATATAATGAATTGAGCCTTTCTGTTGAAGACGTACAGAACGATATCGATTCTAAGGGTTATGGCGCTCTTGCAGCAATCGTTGGTGACCAATTGATGGCTATTGACGACGAGGTTGAAAAAACTGACATCGCTTCTGTTCAGGCAGGTATCGACAAACTGAATTCACTGGTTGAGAATGCAAACAATGCATTGCTTGTTGCTTATAATCTCGCCGACCTTATCGAGTCATCACACGATATGGTTGTTTCTACCGACTTCCCAGGTAAGGCACAATTTGAGACCGATCTTGACCAAATCGAGGCAAAAGCTACAACAGATGACCCTGAAGAAATCAACTTTGATGTCAATGCTTACAACGTAATGTATGAAGAATTGGCAAAGGCTCGTGCTGATTACCTCAACACAGGTGAACCTGATGAGCACGGAGCAAAAGACTTCACTTCATTGATTAAGTATCCTTGGTTCGTAAATCCTGAATATACTCCTACAGAGAATGAAGACGGAACTTGGACCCTCAAGGAAGAAACATGGGCATGGGGTGATGTTCAAAACCCAGGTGCTTATACTGATAAAATAAAGAGAGACGGTCAAGCAGATCGTACAGATATTTCAAGCAAAGTAGTCCTCAGTGCAGACGAGACTGTTACCAACCAGTGGTTCAAGGTGGTTAACAACACCTCTGGATGGTCTCCAGGTCTTAACCTCTATTATATGGGTGGTCTCGTTGGTGTATCTGACGGATGGAACGGTGGTCTGATCGGAACTCAGGAAATCCGCCAGCAGCTGGTAGGTCTGCCTAAGGGATACTACAGCCTCAAGGCTCTTCTCCGCGGTAACGGAACTGACGCAACAAACGTATGGAACGAAGACAAGCTTCCTCCATATCACAATATCTTTGCACAGAACTCTGAAGAGGTTCGCGTAGCATCACTTCCTGGACACACTGACAGCTTCAAGTCAAGCAACGGTTGGTATGAATGGAATCCAAGTACTTGGACAGAGCACAAGACCGGTATCATTTCTGCTCTCGACGGACGTCTGCTCATTGGTGGTCAGTCTTCAATGATTGCATGTTACACTGGTTTCCGTCTCCTCTTCTATGGAGAAAATCCTGACTTCAGCAAGATGGTACAAGAAGACATTGACGCTGTGCTATCAACCATGAGATCAAACAACCTTACATTTGCCGGTGATACACTCCACGTACTGAATCTCATCAATAGCATTCAGTTCCCTGTAACTGGTGACGAGGCATACAAATCTGCATTTGCAACAACCAACGAAGCAAAGGAATACATTGCACAAGCTGCGCAAGTCATGAAGGGCTACACACTTCCTGCTGACTATGACAAATTGTATGCACGCTACACTGATCCTGATACAGAAGGCTATTTCGAAGGTCCTACTCAGGCAGACATCCTGTTGCCTGCTATGATGTACGTGGCAGAACTTGGAACTGCTGATGCAGATAACTACGAGAAAGTGGCTCCTGCAAAGGACATCTTCAATGCCTATAAGTCTTATCTCTCTACATTCGACAAGGCTACACAACTTGATAATGCAGAACTCAAGAGTGTAATGGACGAACAGGCTGCAGCCTTGAAGGCAGGCTATAGCACTGTAGAGAAACTTCAGAGCTATGAGACAAAGATCAACTTCCTTGTTCAGCGTGCTACAATCCTCGCAGCAGGTGGTAAGAACGCATCTGAGGCAAATCCTGTTGATATTACTTCTCTCATCAACAACCCAGACTTCGAAAATAGCGCATCAAGCGGTTGGAGCGGCAACACAGGTACTTCTAACGAGTATGCTCGCGGCAACTCTGAAATCTGGAACACCAACCCAATCGACATGTATCAGGTAATCAAGGGTCTGCCAGCTGGTAAGTACGAAATCCGTGTTCGTGCCCTCTATCGTGATGCACGTAACGTTCGCGACAACTCAAGCCAGAGCTGGACAAGCTATTGGACTGATGCTAACGGTGATGTAAACGCATGGGAGCGTCACTATGCAGAGCTCTATGCACGTACAGTCAACGGTAACGATACCATCGAATCTGCTGCATACGTGAAATCTATCTGCGACGGCAAGTTCACAAAACCATCGTTCACCAAGTATTATCGCAATAACAGCAGCGACTTGGTTGAGGGCGACATGATTGTTGATGAAAACGGCAACGAAACTGGCGTATTTGCTACAGATACCATCTGGACTATTGCAGTTCCTGAGGATGACCTCTACGATGAAGAGACAGACGAACTTATCACAACATGGACAGACGAAGACGGTAAGGTTTATTCTGTAGTTGGCGACGGCCCAGAAAACCGCTACGCATTCAATGACGAGAACGGTGTTACTAAGTTTGCATGGCAGATTGAACACACTTATCCATTCGATGAGCGTATCAAGACAAGCGAAGGCGTATTCTACTATCCTTCTTCAATGCTTGGTGCATACTATCGCTTCAACCAGAGTCCTGAGGCTTATTGCAACACCATTCAGATTGAAGTACCTGCAGGTTCAGACCTCCGTCTTGGCTTCCGCAAGAACACTTCAGTATCGGGTGACTGGGTAATCTTCGACGACTTCCAGTTGTTCTACCTCGGTGGCGACCTTGACCAGAAGCCAGAAGTTCCAGAAAGCATCAACGAACTGGCTGCTAACAAGGCAAAAGCACCTGCTATCTACAACCTCGCTGGTCAGAGAGTCAGCACTCTGCAGAAGGGTCTCAACATCGTAGGTGGAAAGAAGGTCTTGGTAAAATAATATAGTCCTACAAGGCATATAGGTCGTATAAGACCTTTATGACCAATAGAAAGAAGGTGCCTGGAGCTTCAAGCTTCGGGCACTTTTTGAAAAGCAGATAATGACACAGAAAGATTTAGGAAAAATATTGAGAAGGTATTACCAGTACCTGAAATTAGAGAAGTCGTTTTCACAAAACACGATTGATGCCTACCAACGTGATCTGCTGAAATTCTTCCGCTTCATCGAAGAAAAACAGAAGAATCCCTTAGAGGTTGAGTTGGAGGATTTCCACGAATTCTCGGCATTGTTGCACGATGTAGGGATTCACCCCACATCACTCTATCGCATTTTAATGGGGGTTCGTAGTTTCTACAAATTCCTGGTGATGACCTGTGAATTGGACAATGACCCAACAGAATTGCTCGACTTACCTCAAAAGCCGCAACACCTGCCCGATATCCTTTCTGTGGAAGAAATTGATACGATAGAGAATGCCATCGACCTATCGCAGTCGGAGGGGCAGCGCAACAAAGCCATGATTGAGGTGATGTTCAGCTGTGGATTACGAGTCAGCGAACTCTGTAATTTGAAACTATCAGATTTATATCTCGATGAGGGATTTATTAAGGTAACGGGAAAAGGTTCAAAACAGCGCCTAGTACCTATTTCCTCGAAAGCTGTGAAAGAACTCAATCTGTATTTTGCTGATCGTTGCCAAATCGCAGCAAAGGAAGGCTATGAAGACTATGTGTTCCTAAGCCAATTGCGCAAAAAGAATCTGTCGCGCATCATGGTGTTTCATGTAGTGAAGGAACTCGTAGAAAAGGCAGGCATCAAGAAGACAGTGAGTCCCCATACGTTCCGACATAGCTTTGCAACAAGCCTGTTAGAGGGAGGTGCCAACCTAAGAGCCATTCAGGCGATGCTGGGACATGAGTCGATTTCAACAACAGAAATCTATATGCATATCGATACCACCCATCTGCGTGAAGAGATACTTACCCATCACCCAAGATATCAAAAGAAAAAGGAATGACAATGCAACTACCCGAAGACCCCATAATGCTCATGAGTTTCGTGAATATGAAACTGCGTGATGACTATGATTCACTCCAAGCCCTATGCGATGACTTGGATCTTGACGAGGCATGGCTAACTACCAAACTGGCCGATGCAGGTTTCGAATACAACCCGCCAGCCAATAAGTTCTGGTAAAGTATTTTGGGGAAGTGGAGCATGCGAGACTCGAACTCGCCACCTCTTGACTGCCAGTCAAACGCTCTAGCCGGATGAGCTAATGCCCCGTTTGGTGTTTCGTTTAGAATTTAAGGTTTTTAGAGTTAATAAGAGGATTTCCCGAAATGGGCAACCCTCTTATTCTTTTCAGCCTCAACGTATTACTTACGGAGACCAAGAGCCTTAACAATAGCGCGGTAGCGCTCAATGTCCTTGTTCTTGAGATAGTTCAGCAAACTGCGACGCTGACCTACAAGCTTAACAAGCGCTCTGTTTGTGCTATAATCTTTGTGATTGGCCTTGACATGCTCGGTCAAACGGTCGATACGGTATGAAAATAAAGCTATCTGGCTCTCGCATGAACCAGTATCAGTATTAGACTTTCCGTACTGACTAAAGATTTCTTGCTTCTTAGCTGAATCTAAGTACATAAATGATAAATTTGTTTGTTAATGAATGTTTTTTCGCATAAAGCGGATGCAAAGTTACGAAAAAGTTTAGAGTTGAGTGTTCAGAGTTGAGTGTTTTTTGTTTTTTGAGCCATTTTTTTTGCTATTTTCACCCTGATTGCTCTCAGACTCTATGCCGAATAGACCAAATATGCGTAGTATGCAATCATACAAATGGTCAGCACAGCACCTTGCCATCTGCCGATTCTATGACGTTTACCAATTACACAGAATGCTGTAAGCAGAAGGATGCTTAAAAGCAGAATCTTGAAGTCGATAATGCTTATGTTCTTTGCTTCAATCGGATGAATAACAGAAGCGACACCCAGGATGAACATAATGTTGAAGATATTGCTACCCACCACATTGCCCATCGCCATATCTGTGTCACCCTTTCTAGCAGCTACTACTGAGGTAGCCAATTCAGGGAACGAAGTGCCAGCCGAAACGATAGTAAGAGCTATAACTGACTCGCTCACACCCAGCTCTGCTGCAATGCCTGCTGCACCATCCACAAACCAGTCGCCACCAAATACGAGGGCTACTAAGCCTAATACAATCCACAGGATGGCTTTCCACATCGGCTTTGGCGCTTCTACGGGAGTTTCCTCAATGCGTTTTGAAGATTTGAGTGATGTATAAATGGTAAATCCCATGTAGATGGCAAAGATGATAAGCAGTGTGATACCTTCCATACGGGTCAATGTACCAATACCGTAGCAATAGTAAACCATCACAAACAGCGTGCAAGTTACCAGCACATTCACTGGTATATCCCGTAGCAGCAAGTCTCTTTTACAGACAATCGGGCAGAAAAGGGCTGTCACGCCCACAATAGCCAACGTATTGAACAGATTGCTACCCACCACGTTTCCCAATGCCATATCGCTGCTGCCTTTCATGGCTGACACCGAACTGACCACCAACTCAGGCAGTGAAGTACCGAACGACACAATTGTCAGACCAATCAGCAACGTAGAGACATTGAACTTGCGTGCAATCGAAGAGGCACCATCGGTCAGGAAATCAGCCCCTTTGACCACCAAGAACAATCCTACGAGAAACTTAACAATGAATAGCCACATATCTTTTCTTTTTAGCTGTTTAACGGTTTGAATGCTCAACCGACTGACTTAATCCGCTGCAAAGGTACGAATAATAATTGGTTAAGCCAAACTGTTTCGCTTTTTTCCTCCGTAGTTATGAAAAATTTTTTCTCTAACTACTCCGCAAATCGTTTTTCATTTTGGCCAAATGACCTTGACTACTTTGAGCACTTGAAATTATGTAAGAAAAAAAGCAGGTCGGGAGGAATTGTAACTTCCCGACCTACTCCGTCTTATGTTCATCAAATCAGAGTTTGATGGTGAGCATCATAAATGAATAAGGTGGAAGGTCAAGATTCATCTTCTTGCTGACCTTTACTGTTTCCTTGACAGGGGCAATGGGCTGCTGGTCGAAGTTGTTCTCGTCGGTTGGCTGACCTGAAAGGGTCGTCTTAGTAGCCTCAGGCTTCAACGTCTTGAAACGTGAGAGGTTGAGGGTAGCAGTCTTCTTGTCGGCTGTGTCGTTACAGATCTTGACAAAGAGTTGGTGTGTTATCACGTTGAGCACAACTGACTGACCATTGAGTTTCTCATCAGCATCCTTAATCGTGACACAGTCGCCATAGTAATACTGACCTGCCGACTGTCCAAACATCTGCTGCACATAGTAGCTGCAGGTGAGGAACGGACGCTCGTTGTCGAAGTAGATGAGGTCGGGGTTCCAGTTGGTTGCATTCTTGCGGGCAAACAAAGGTGCATAGGATGTCATGCATACCACATCACCATTACGTTCTACGTGTAACAGGTAGAGTGCTTCAGCCAATGCATCCTGCAACTTCTTGTCCTTTGCTGCGTATTCGCCCAAGTAGACCTTGGTCTTGCGGTCGCGTGGATAGTTGTCATACTGGCGTGAGTTGATAAAGTACTCTTTCTGCTCGTAGTAGTGCTCGTCCATGATAGGCATACCTGTCTCTTCAGCCAGTTTCCAACCTGCCTCATAGTCGCCGTTTCCTGGGTGTGAACCCGGACCTGCAGTACCTACGATAATGATTTCCGGGTGTGCCTTTGTCACCTTATTATATATATACTTGAAACGTTCGATGAATTCGGGAGAGATTTTCTCTTCGTTACCTAGTCCAAGATACTTAAGCATGAATGGCTTTGGATGACCTGCATCGGCACGGATTTTTCCCCACTTGGTATTCACGTCGCCATTTGCCCACTCAATGAGGTCAAGTGCTTCGTCAACCCACTCGTCCATCTCGCTCATAGGTACGACATCCTGAGCCTGACCACGCATGCTCCATCCACCATTTGCTCCCTGACAGCTGACACCACATGGGAGGATTGGAAGTGGCTCCATACCTAAGTCTTCGCAGAACTGGAAGTACTCGAAGTAGCCTAATCCGACTGACTGATGATACCCCCAAGTGTTCTTCTGCTGCTTACGTGTTTCCTTAGGACCTACTGTCGTCTTCCAACGATAGGTGTTCCAGAATCCGTCGCCGCCACCATGAACCACACATCCACCTGGGAAACGCATGAAGCTAGGATGCAGGTCGGCTAGAGCCTGAGCGAGATCCTTGCGGAGTCCGTGACCCTTGTAGGTGTCTTCTGGCATCAACGATACCATATCGATATCCATATCGCCGACCGTCAGGCAGAGAACCTGCAGGGATGCGTTGTTGTTGTCGTCAAGGGCTGTAATCTGTGCCTCGAACTTCTTCCAACCTGTATTGTCAACCGTGAATTCGACCTCACCCAGCGATTTCAGTTGGTTCCATCCAGCAGAGGCTGTGAGTGCTACGCGTATCTTCTTCGCATCTCCCTTCACGTTGCGCATAAAGGCAGAGAAGTTGTATTTCTCACCTTTCTTGATGAGGATGCCATCGAATCCTCGGTTGGAAATACCGAATCCTGTCCAACCGTTGTAATCGTAATACTGATTTGCACGTTCTGTGTGCAGACGCATGTAGTTTGGGTTGTTGGGATGAATAGGGTTTGCCTGCATGGGTTGCATATAACCTGTAGAGTGACCTGGACGTTCCATGCGCCAAGCGGTACCTGGTCCCCATCCGTCGCGTTCAACAGGACTGAACTCGAAAGAACCGTTCTGAATTAACTCTGCATACAGACCTCCATCGGCTGAAGAGCTGATGTCCTCGAAGAAGATTCCAATCAGTTCGTCGCTGATAGCTTTTCCGCCAGCTGGTGCTGTCATCCATTTCTGAGCCGAGAGGCTCATGGTTGAGGCAAGAAGTATTGCCCCAAGTGAAAGAATTCTTTTCATGTTTCTAAATTTGGTATTATAAAATAATGTGTCATCTCAGAAATGTTTGGCATATAGGGAAGAGTGTTTGAACCACTATCCGCTATCTCATTTTCTTTGCAAAGATAAGAAATAATTACCATTTATCATTACCTTTTCTGTATTTTTATCGAAAACTGACGGCAAACACTGTTTTTCACGTCCATTTCCCGCCTTTTTACAGCCGTTTTTAGCGAAATGTATAAAACGCCTATTTTGCATCATTTTTCGCTGTTTTTCGTGTGTGTTCGACTACAATAATTGATTTAAATCAATAAAATGCGATTTTTTGAATAAAATGCATATAAATATTTTCCCTGTCCGGAAAAAGTCCGTAACTTTGCATCGTCAAAAGGAAAACAGAGGTTTTTCAGACACCAAAAAGAACGACATAGGTTTTAGTTAAAGTATAAAGGTTTATTGTTAATAAGGATATCAATAGGTATTAAGTAAGGTAATTTTTTAGTAAGTATTAGTTATTGGTAAAAGATTGTAAAAAGGATTTGATTAGGTATTAATTTTAAGGTTAGTAATGACGAAGAGGTGCTAGTGATAGTCCCTCTTTTGTGTTTTTTATCGGCTCATCCCCTACTGTACCACACGAAACAATGAAAGACAAAAAGAAACCTGCTCTGCAAAAGCCAGAACAGGTTCTTTTTTGTGCATTAACGATAATGGTTAGAACTTGTAAGAAGCGCCTACACCAATGAGTGAACGATCCCAGAACTCGTTGCTACCTGTCTTATAGGTGAATTCCAGATTCAACTTGATTTTCTCAGTGATAGAGTATTCAGCACCTGCACCTACATTTGCTCCGAACTTAGACTCGCTGTCTCCGTAATCGGGACTTGCGCTCTGGAGTGATACTCCTGCAAATGGGTAAACTCCGAACTCACCAAAAGTGAATACATACTGAACATTCAGGTTAATGTCAAACTCTGTCACGTGGTCTTTCTTCAGGAAGTAGTTGAAAGAAGCTTCACCACGGATTTGATCTGTGAAACCATACTGACCTTTCAGACCAATACCTGTGCTCTTTGGGTCATCAAGACCAAACTTAAAATTCACGCCGAGGCTCTTTTCGCCCTGCTGAGCAAACATTGCAGCACTGAACAACATAGCGCATGCTACCATTAAAATTTTTTTCATACGTTTTTTGTTTAAGTAGTTAATAATCTTTGATCATACTAATCAATCAGTTGCAAATGTAATACTTTGTTTTTAAACAACAATGAAATTTTGTTAAGAATTTCGTTTTTTACCACATAATTCAAAGAAAATGGCCGACTTTGCACACCTTCATAAACAAAATGCAATTCTAACTTGTTCAAATGGTTTAACAGAGCAGACCCTTTCGTCCTTGCTTCTGTCGGCGATGCTGCCGCCGCTGCCTCCATCAAGAGGAGTGGTGCAGCCAACCCAACTTTTCAGTTCCGCCTTGGTACTGGGCTACTATCTTATGGAAAAAGGTCGGATTCAGGTTAACAAATTGACAAGTCCACATCTGTCGCAGTTAGAAGGTCGCGCGAGGGGGGGGGGGGGGGGGGGGTGGTGTATAATCCCGGGAAATGTGCTGGCGGCGGGGCGTGGAGGCACCTAAAGCCAGTCC
>JAEEGH010021498.1_pt1 | contig 13322 bp, 8 predicted proteins | sample 9134181 | NCBI WGS metagenome assembly JAEEGH01 (sample SAMN16246544, study PRJNA631951) | gut metagenome | biome: gut microbiome; feature: rumen; material: DP-attached | host: Bos | place: Iran: Karaj | collected 2018-10
ATCTTCCCATCATCACGGAGCCGTGGGCGTATGAACTTGGAGAAGAAGCACATACGACATATCCTGATGGTAAGTCACGCCTCCTTTCCGCCATGCCGTCCATCTACATGGGGCAGAAGGCGCATCGCGGGATGGACATTGAGGAGTCGTTTGAGAAGATCGAAGGCTTTAAAGGACGCCAGTTCAAGGAACGCTATCATGCTATCGCGGAAGGACTTGACGGCATGCTCGCGAAGCTCGGCTATGTGCGGAACGACGATGGTTTCTACGACACGGTCGCGCTGAACGACCGCCATGTCGCGCTGTTCTGCCACGCTGGCATGATGCGCGTCATGCTGTCGCATCTCTTCCATGTTCCGTATCAACTATTTGCGGGCACATTGCAGACGCATTTCACAGGCATTACCATCGTCCATTTCGCGACGAAACCAACCTACGCGACTTGCGAACGGCCTGGCTTCCAATACACGAATGACAATCTTGACGAGATACCGGATGTCTTCCCTTGCCAGCCGTGTCTGGTTTCTTATGGCGATATCGGTCATCTATATACGGATGAGAAAAATTATCCTGTACACTATGTACATAGGGATAAATTCTAACGCACTTCAAATGCGAAGATGTGGCACTTGCCAGAGCCGTATGTGTGATACAGACGGGAGCTGTGCCATGTGGCTTTCGGGACGAGGCGGACGGCGCGTGTTTCGGCGTCGATTTCGCCGCGAATAAGGCGTTGGATGTTGTTAGTTGCTTCGAAAACAGTCCGCCAGGAGCCATCGTCTTCCTGTACGTCAATCGTGAATTCCTTCAGAATGCAGGTTGGGAAGCCGAACGTCGTGTGTTCGTAGGAGGCGGCGAAAAAGAGCGGCATAGGAATCTTCATGAGATTCGGATTGCCTTCCATGTATTCGCGGTCGAGATCGCTATCAACGACGAGACGGAAAGACGACACACGCCGTTTTTCAGGGAATGTGCAGACGATCGGAATGTTCAATTTACCGAAATAGCCGTTGTCGATACCGTCATAGACGCGGTCAATGCCGTTGAGAAGATTGGCCGGATTGCCAGTCGAAGTCCATTCAGCATCTTTGCAAATCGCAGGAATGGAACGTTTGACATGCGGCAGGAAGCAATCGTCATCCAACAGGAGATTTTGTATTTCACGGATGTGCTGTTGGCCTGTTTCGCGCGGATTCAAACCATATTTCAATGCGACGGACGCGGCGGTTCCGACGGCCTGTCCCATAATGCCGCAAGTGCCCATGACACGGGCACTTGCGAATGCGATGTGAGACGCGCTCAAGTTGCGGCCCGCGAACAGTAAGTTGCTGATATTACGTGAATAGAGTGAACGGAACGGAATGCCATAGGCTTCAGTAAGGCGGCGTTTGAGCAGATGGCCGCCTTCATGACCGTTCATGAAGAAACCGCCTGGAAGATGGTTGTCGATCTGCCAACCGCCGTAGGCGACTTCGTCGTCGAAGGCTGCGCCGCGTTCGACGTCGTTCTGCGTCAACGTATAGTCACCGACATAGCGGAGCGATTCGCGCTTTCCAGGCAGGAAACCGACCCATTCCAACTCCCAATTCTCAGCACCGTGGTCGCCGTGGTTTTTCATGTGATCCCAACAGCCGAAAGCGATTTTAAGCAGTTCATCTCGAACGGTTTCCGTATCGTGGATGGTATCTTGTAAACCGCCCAGTTCAATCCAATAGAAATTCGTATTGAGATCCTGCAGCATCGTGTGCGGCTTGTTGTTCATCTCTTCATCCGTTTTGAAATCGTAGGCCCACGGCGGTGGCGTGTAGGCGACGGGATGGTCGGTTTCGCGGCATTGGAGCATGAGGCTCATGCCCATCGTGTAGGGATCAGCCTTGTCGAGACCGAATTCTTCATTGAATTCCGTCTTTGCTTCGCGGCCGACGCGTGTTTCAGCGTCTGATAGCGGGGCGAGAATGGAATCGCCTGAGCAGTCGGCAAAGAGCTTCGCACGAACGGTCTGCCATGTATAGGTTGTCAATTGGAAACCAGTGACTTCCGTGATGCGATCGCCGTCTTTTTTCGCCTGGCAGCATGCGCAGTTCAGAAGAAGCGTGATGTTTGGTTCGAAGCGTACTTTTTCATAAAGGAGGGCGTCCCACGTCGTGTAGTTGCGGGATGGATTGCGATACATGTTTTCGAGAGCGATCTCCTCCATGATGCCAGTCTCCTGTAGATAGGGGACGCGCGTTCCTGCGCCGGAAATCCACATGCGGATTTCGGATGAGGCATTGCCGCCGAGCACGGGACGGTCATGCATAAGCACGGTTTTCACGCCGTGACGCGCCGCTGAAATGGCCGCCAGCATGCCCGCCATGCCGCCGCCGACAACGCAGAATTCCGCTTCGATGATATTGTGTTTCAGTTCGCCCATGGTAAGAAATCCTCTATGATAAAAACTTTTATGGCCAAACCATAATGTAGTCTTGTTTTGTGTGCAGTGCAATCAAAGGCGGAGCATGTCTGGCGGTTTGTGTTTTTTGTTGAAAATGACGATATCGGCATTAAGATAATGGAAAAACAGATTGACCATGACATAATCCAGAGGATGGAATAATGCTGAAGAAAATGACTTGCTGTTTGTTGGCGTGCGTCGGACTTTCGGCGATGGGGGCGGAATGGATTCTGAACATGAATCCGTCCGGAAATACAGAAATCCTTCTGGGAGAAGAGAAAATCGGTGAAATCCGCGCAGTTGTGTTTCGTCCGAATTGGCAAGCGAAACAATTTGCTGTGATTGCGGACAAAGCGAAGGAGCCTGGAAAGGTTTTCGCGAGAAGCGGTCATGACGGTGCGGCTACGTTGGATTTGACCATGGCATATGAACAGAAGGCTCCGAACGCTGTGTTGTTCAGCTATTCATTCAAGCCGCAGGGCGACATGGAGGCGAATTCCATCAATGCGCAAATCGTGTTGGAGACGGCATTTACGGCAGGTCGTGCATACGAGACGGACAATGAAAAAGGCGTGTTTCCGCCCAATCATGGCGAAATCCATCTGCTTCGGACGAAGGCAAGCCAATTGACGGCTGATACGGCATTTGGCAAAATCAGTCTTAAGTTGGATGGCGGCAATACATTACTAATACAGGACAACCGTCGGTGGAGCCATCAGGAGTTTGAAATCCGCATGAGCGTCACGCCGAAAAACGCAGAGATGTCGGAAGAAAACGTGTACGGATGGAAGGGCGGCGAAGAGTACGTCGTGTCGTTCACGGTAACGTTTCCGGAAGCCGTCAAAATCATACAGGACGGGCCGGTCGTCATGAAAGCGGACGGTGAGACATGGATTCCGTTGGTCAACAAACTGGAGATTGAAAAAGGCTCCGCGATTGATTTCACAGATGTTGTCTCGTTGGATGCTCCAGCGGGAAAACATGGCTGGACGAAGGCCGTTGGACAGAATTTCGAATTTGAAAAACTGCCTGGCAAGCCGCAGCGTTTCTATGGCGTGAACCTCTGCATGGCGGCGAACATTCTCACCCACGAACAGAGTGACATCTTGGCGGATCGTCTGGCGCGGTTCGGCTACAACACGTTGCGCTATCACCATCATGAAAATCGCCTTATCACGAATGATGCGAATGATTCGACGATTCTTGATCCGGAAAAGCAAGACAAATTCGACTACCTGTTCGTGGCGTTGAAAAAGCGTGGCATCTATTTCACGACGGATGTGTATGTCTCCCGTGATGTTCGCGCAGCGGAAATCTATCCGGGCGAGAAAGGCAACATCGCCATGGATGAATTCAAGAATCTCCTGCCTGTTAATGCGAAGGCGATGGAAAGTTGGAAGGCGTTCGCGCGCAACTTCTTGGGCCATGTGAATCCCTATACGGGACTGACTTTGGCGGAGGATCCCGCGTTGAATTTGCTGTCGATGGTCAACGAAGGCGTCATTTCAGGGCGCGGCGGCGGCAATTTTGTACCGAAACTGCGTGAGCAATGGTTGGCGGCGTTCAACCAATGGCTTGCAGAGCATTACACACGGGAGGAAATGTCTGAGAAGTTGAAAATTAAGGACTTCCCTGTGAAGGAATTGCCTGGAAATGGGACGACGGAAATCGGCAGTGCCTTCAACCATTGTCGCTATGACCTCCATCAGAAGATGTTCAAGGAGATGACTCGTTTCCTGCGGGAGGAATTGCATTCGAAGGCGCTGTTCACGGATATGAACAATTCGGGCCGCGAAATTTGGGCACAATGTACACGGAGCACGTTCGATTATGTCGATGATCATTTCTACATCGACCATCCACGCTTTTTGCAGACTGCGTGGCGGCTGCCGTCAATATGCGAAAACAAATCAGTCATCAAGACAGGCAATATCGGCGGCGCGTACTGCGCGTTCATCCGCAACTTGGACAAGCCGATGACCATCACGGAATGGAACTATTGCGGGCCGGGTAAGTATCGTGGCATCGGCGGCATCGTGACGGGCTGTCTGGCGACGCAACAGAACTGGGCAGGCCTGTGGCGGTTCACCTACAGCCACAGTGCAGAGATGTTCAAGCCGAACCGCGGTGCGTCCTACTTCGACTTAGTGGCCGATCCGCTGAATCAACTAAACGAACGCGCCATCATCTGCTTGTATTTGCGCGGCGACATGATGCCTGCGGAGCACACGGTGGCGTTGACCATCGACAAGGCGTGGACGGCGGACAAGTTCGCAAAGGACATCAATTTCAGTCCCGCTTGGTACGGCTACTCGCTAGTCAGCAAAGTTGGTGTGTTAGTCGCTGATTCGCAAGCGGATGTGAAAGCGGATGTCACGCTTCCCGTGACGCCGAACGCACCTGTCGGCGGAACGGTCATTCGCGTGAAGAATCCGATGGATCCAGATGAGGCGGGGCTTGCGTTGGAAAAGATCATCCGCGATGCGAAGTGGCTGCCGGAAGGTAATCGTACGGACTTGAAACGCAAGATCTTCCAGACGGCGAACAATCAGTTCATGATCGATGGCGAGACAAACAGCATGGTGCTGAACACGCCGATGACAGCGGGTGGTTTTGCCGAAAAAGGCGGTGTTATCAAGACGGATGTCGCGACGTTCAGCGTGCGCGAAGCGGACGCAACGGTGTGGGTCTCTTCCGTGACGAAGGAACCAATCGCGACGAGCCGTCGCATGGTTCTGAACCATGTGACGGAGCTTCACAACACGAACCAACTGTATGGCGATCGTGCGCGGAAGATCGTGCAGGCATGGGGCATGACGCCGCATATCCTGCGCAATGGAGCGGTTGATTGCGAGTTGAAACTTGCTAATCCGGAAGACGTTACGGTGTATCGTCTGGATGTCGGCGGCAAGCGGTTGGGCAAAGTCGCGACAGCGGTGAAAGACGGGAAACTGTGCTTTGAACTGCGTGTGAAATCGCCTGACGGCGCACAACTACTATACGAACTGGTGCGGGAATAGACGTTGTATTCAAAAGAAAAATTGCAGTGACATTGACAATCCAGCCGAAGGGCATTATTTTAGATTTGTTTTACTTTTAATAATAGGATTTTTTAGAATAAACCAACCATAAAAGGAGCCATTGAACATGAGTACATCCCGCCCTGATTTCAAGAAATTGGCGAATCCGAAACGTTCGTTCCAGGAAGCGGACAAGACCATTCTCGGGCAGGTCCCGACGATCGCTATTACGCCCGTATCTGACGGACGCAGAGGCGCTTACGAAGACAACGTCATTAAAACGTGGGCGATTGTCGAAAAGGTCTATGATTTGATCAAGAAGAACGTGAAGACGGTCGATGGCGGCGAAATCAACGTCGTCGTCGCTCCGGAAATCGTCTATGGCGCGCGTACGGCGGCTCGTGCGCAGGCATACTATGCGACGCAGGGTGTAGGCGCGAACATCTGGGTCGGCCGTAGCTGGTCGTATTCGGATGAATTGATGGGCGCGATGATGGGCATTGGCTCCACGGAATGGCAGCAGTGCGCATACGGTTTGAATCAGACGGACCGCCCCGGAGCAGTGTGGTTGAAGGCCTTCACGGCGGCCATGGATGAAAAGAAACGTCCGATTTTCTGCGTGTATTCGCCAGATTTGGAAGACGAAGACGGCCCGCTGAACGATTTCGTGGCGACGCGTCTGCTCCGCTTCGCGCGTTGTGCGGCGGCAGTCGCTTATCTGCGCGGCAAGAACTACTTGTCGGTCGGTGGCGTGGCGATGGGTATCATCGGTTCGGACGTCCGCCGCAACATGTTCCTTAATTATTTGGGCATGGGCACGGTTTCCGTTGACATGAGTATCATCACAGGCCGTATCAAAACGAACTTCTTCGATCCGGAAGAAGTGAAGAAAGGCTTGAAGTTCCTCCGCCAGTTCAAACGCGTCCACAGCAACAAGCCGAGCGAACGCCGCACAGGCATGTCCAACGAAGAACTGGAAGAGTTCACCATCAAGATGAGCTGCATCGTGAAAGACTTGATGCACGGCAATGCGAAATTGGCGGATGCCGCCTACGGCAAGAAGTGTGGCTTCGTGGCGGATGTCGAATACGCGCAGGGCGTCAACGCCATCGCGGCGGGTACGCAGGGCCAGCGGCAGTGGACGGACTACAATCCGAACTTCGACGTGACGGAATCCATGCTGAACTCCTCCTTCGACTGGGATGGCTTCCGTGCACCGTACGTCGTCGCGACGGAAAACGACTCGAAGAACGGCCTCGGCATGATGATCGGCAACATCCTGACGGGCGGCGTCCCGCAGATGTTCGCGGATATTCGCACGAACTGGACGCCTGCCTCCATCAAGAAGGCCACGGGCGTCGATGTCTCCAAGATCTGCCCGAACGGCATCATTGACAAACGCAATTCCGGTGCGGCCGCTTTGGACTACGCCGTCGATATCTTCAAACTCGTGAAGGGCAGCGAGAAGATGAGCGTGAACGAAGTCTGGAACGTCATCAAGGCTGATAAGAAGTTGCAGGCCAAGCTGATGGAACTTGCCATCGCGAACACGACGTACATGAACGCCGCGTTGACATACTTCCCCGGCGATGGTCTCTCCAGCCATTTCACGACGCCTGGCGGCATTCCGATGACGTCTTACCGCTACAACATGGTCGGCGATCTGCTGACCTGCTCCGTGGTCGAAGGCGAATCCGTCGCGCTGCCGAAGAAGGTCGCCGACCATATCAGCAAAGTGACAGATCCGACGTGGCCCGAAACCTATTGGACGCCGCGCGACATGACGTCACACGAATACATGACGAATATCGGCCCGAACCATGACGGCAGTTCCTTCGGTCTCGTCGGCGCGGATTTCATCACATTCAACGCGATGCTGCGCATTCCCGTTGACATGACGAACGTCGATAAGAAGGACATCTTCCGCCCGACGATGTGGCAGCGCTTTGGTCAAGACGACTACCGTGCCTGCGCGGCTCTCGGACCGATGTATATGTAAGCTGAAAGCCTAAAGCCTAAAGCTTAAAGCAAATGCGAAGACTAATAGCTTAAAGCCTAAAGCTTAAAGCCTAAAGCTTAAAGCAAATGCGAAGACTAAAAGCTTAAAGCAAATGCGAAGACTAAAAGCTTAAAGCAAATGCGAAGACTAAAAGCTTAAAGCTTAAAGCTTAAAGCTTAAAGCAAATACAACGGCTAAAAGCAAATGCAGAGGTCTTTCGGCTTCTGCATTTGCCATGTTTTGGAATGCGATTTGCAATCAGACCGCGGGAGGAAGTGATTGTGAGACTGTTTTTATCGGTGGTTCTTTTATTTGGAGCAATGGAAATTATGGCGAAACATATCGCATATATCGGCACTTACGCGAAAACGGACGGCGGCGTACACGTGTTGGAAATCGACGGCGAGACGGGTGCGTTTCGTGAACTGCGCGTCGTGACAGGCATTGCCGATCCGACGTATCTTTGCATGAACAAGGCGAAGACGAAGGTCTATGTCGGTTGTGGAAAAGTGAAAATCGCGGGGGCTCCCGAAAACGACGGCGGCGTGGCCGCATTCGATGTGAAAGGCGACAATCTCGTGTTCACGAGCTTCCAGTCCTGCCACAGCGCTAAGCCCTGCTATGTGTCGTTGGATCGAAATGAAAAGTATCTTTTCGGTGCAAACTACGGCGAAGGGACGGGCTGCGCGTTCAAATTGGACGCGAAAGGCGAGCTCGAGAAGGAAGTGAAGCATTTCGTCCATACAGGCCGTGGCCCGCATCCGACGCGGCAGGAGAAGGCGCATGTCCATTGGTGCGAGACGACGCCGGACAATAAGACGCTCTATTTCGTTGATTTGGGGCTAGATACGGTGAAGGCCTATAATTTCGACAACGGTAATGGCGATTTCTCGCCGATGCCCGGTCTTGATCTGAAGGCGGAGCCTGGAGCGGGGCCGCGCCATGTGTGGTTCACAAATGGCGGAAAGCGCATCTACGTCGTCAACGAACTTGCTTCGACGGTTACGCTGTTTGAAGAATCCAACGGCGGTTATGCGCGCATCCAGACGGTCGCGATGCTGCCGGACGATTATCCGAACAAAGACAAAAACACGGCTTCCGCCATCCGCCTGACGGCGGACGGCACGCGTCTTCTGGCGTCCAACCGTGGCCATGACAGCATCGCCGTCTATGACGTTGATGCCGCAACAGGCAAGCTGACGCTGATGGCCATCAATCCTACGCTTGGCCGCGGCCCACGCGATTTCGAGTTCATGCCCGGAGAGAAATTCGTCTTGGTCGCGCATCAATACACGGATAACGTCGTTTGCTTCGCGTTCGATCGCGAAACAGGCAAAATGACGCCCGTTGGCGGCCAGATCATCGTTCCGAAGGGCGTCTGCGTGAAGATTGGACAGGAAATCAAGTAATTAATAAGGCTTTGAAAATGAACATATTGCTTATCGGCGGCGGTGGCCGTGAACATGCGTTGGCGTGGAAGATGCGCCAAAGTCCTTTGGCGGAGAAAATCTATTGCGCTCCCGGAAATCCGGGCATGAAAGGCGTGGAATCCATCCCGCTTGGAACGCTAGAGGAAATGGCCGATTTCGCTGTGAAGAACAACGTCGGTCTGACGATGGTCGGTCCGGAAGCGACTCTGTGCGAAGGAATTGTGGATATCTTCCGTGCCAAAGGATTGCGGATTGTCGGGCCGGACAAACAAGCCGCGCAGCTGGAAGGCAGCAAGAGTTTCGCGAAGGATTTCATGATCCGTCATGGTCTGCCGACGGCGAAAGCGGCAGTGTTCGATTCGGAAACTCCCGCATTGGAATATCTTAAGAAAAACGGTGCGCCAATTGTTGTAAAGGCCGATGGTTTGGCGGCGGGCAAAGGCGTCATCGTCGCGATGAAGGCTGAAGAGGCCGAAGAGGCCATAAAGTCTTGTTTTGCAGGAACATTCGGTCAGGCTGGCGCTCGCGTTCTATTGGAAGAATGCCTGATTGGTGAAGAGGCTTCCATCATCGCTTTATGCGATGGTAAGACCATTAAGCCGTTGGCGAGTTCACAGGACCATAAGCGCGCATTGGATGGCGATAAAGGCCCGAACACAGGCGGCATGGGGGCCTATTCTCCTGCGCCAGTCGTGACGGATGCGATGTGGAAGATCATCGACGAGAAGGTGTTGCAACCTTTCTTGAAGGGCGTCCAGAAGGACGGCCTGAATTTCCGCGGCATCATCTACGCGGGGCTGATGATTACAAAGGACGGTCCGAAGATTTTGGAATTCAATGTTCGTTTCGGCGATCCCGAAACGCAGGCGATTCTCATGCGTCTGGACAGCGATTTGGTGGAGGCGTTGTGCGCCGTCGCCGACGGTCGATTGGCGGATGTGGAACTGCGTTGGTCTGCGAAGCCTGCCGTCTGTGTCGTCATGGCATCTGCTGGATATCCAGGCAGTTATGAAAAAGGAAAAGTCATTTCCGGTCTGGATGAAGCGGAAGCGACGGGAGCCGTCGTGTTCCATGCTGGAACGAAGCTGAAGGACGGACAAATCGTGACGTCCGGTGGTCGCGTTCTCGGCGTGACGGCGTTGGGCGTGGATGTGGCGGATGCTGTGAAGAACGCCTACAAGGCGGTTGCCAAGATCAATTGGGAAGGCGTGCAGTATCGTAAAGACATCGCGCACAGAGCCCTTAATCGGTAATTGCACTAACCACTAGCCACTAATCACTGACCACTATAACCATCGGCCGCACTGGAGTGCAGCTCTCCCATTAATAATGAACGTATATTTCTTTGAAGCTTTTGAAGAGGAACGCGCGGCATTGTTGAAATATGGTGCCGAATCGCTGGACGCGGGATTCACGTGGAAAACCATTCAGGAGGCGGGCATGACGGAGCCGCCTGCGCCGATCATTTCGGTGCGGACGCAATCCGCCATTCCTGTTGAATGGGCGCCGAAACTGAAAGGAATCTTAACGCGCAGCACGGGTTACGACCATTTGAGCCGTTACCGTCTGGCGAGCGGTCATGCGGAACTGCCATGCGGCTATCTGCCGTTGTACTGTAACCGTACGGTCGCGGAGCAGGCGTTGCTGCTGTGGATGGCATTGGCGCGAAAACTGCCTGTGCAGACGCGTCAATTCAAAGCCTTCAATCGCGACGGTCTGACGGGCCGTGAAATTCTTGGAAAGAATCTGCTGGTCATTGGAGTCGGTAAAATCGGTACGGAAATCGTGTCGATTGGACGCGGCTTGAGTATGAACGTGAAAGGCGTCGATCCCGTCCATCGCCTTGATGATTTGGAATACGTGAGTTATGAAGACGGTGCGCCATGGGCGGACATCGTCGCGGTGGCAATGAAATTGACGCCTGAAAATACGGGTTATTTTACGATCGACCGCCTTAACTGCCTGAAACAAGGCGCGTTATTGGTCAATGTTGCCCGCGGCGAATTCACGCCGTTGGTGGCGATTGCGGAAGCCGTAAAAAGCGGTCGTCTGGGCGGCGTCGGATTGGATGTTTATGAGACGGAGACGAAGCTCGGCCCACAATTGCGCGAACATCCAGAAAATTGGGAAGGTACGCCGTTGCAGTATTTAATGGATGCGGACAACGTCATTCTGACGCCGCACAACGCCTTCAATACGAAAGAGGCCGTCGAACGGAAGTCGGAACAATCCGTCCGTCAAGTGACAGAATTCCTGAAGAGCGGAAAATTTATCTGGCCGATTGAATGAGTCAGAGGGGTAGCAAGGCCGTCTCGGCCTTGAGCTTATCCAAGGCCGAGACGGCCTTGCTATCCCTAGACAAACTCTATATATCCATCACTTTTCCTGTTCTGCGGGATTCTTCCGCAGCGAAAACCATCAGATGACTTTCGAGTGTTTCATCCGTGCCAGAGAGGATTTTGGATGGATCTTGCTCTGCTACGGCGGAAATGAACGCGTCCATCAAGCCGTTATCTCCACCGCCATGGCCGCTCAGAATGCCACCGTCATTTTTGATGGCGGTGTCGATGACGGTCTTCTTGTCGGTCAGGAAATCGAAAAGCGTGATGGTATTGCTGTCGGTGTCGATGGAACCTCTCGTTCCGAAGATTCGCGTCAATCGACCGCCGTGCGAATTGAAGGCGGTCATCGTCATGGAGACGGTACTGCCGTTGTCGAAAAGCATGTTGACGATTTGGTTGTCCACGACGTCGTTGTCGCAGGCATAGACGCAGCGTCCGTACGGCCCGTTGCGCAAAGCATCCGTGATGGTCTCCCGCGTAACTTCATGGGCGAGAACATTGACCGGCCAGCCGGAATGCCCTTTGTCCAAGCGGTCGCGCAAATAGATTTTGATGGCGGAATAGGGGCAGTTCTTCTCGATTTCCGCAGGGCAGTCCGTGCAACGCGCGGCCGCTCCCGCCGGAGCGCAATCGGGGCGGAAATGCTTCAGCGTCCCGAAGGACTGGACTTGACGGCATGGACGGTTCATCACATAACGGAGCCAATCCACGTCATGGCAGCATTTTGCGAGGAGCATGAAGGAGGATTCCTCTTCATTGCGCCAATTGCCGCGCACAAAGGAATGGGCCTGATGCCAATAACCGACTGGTTCCAGATGCTGGATGTTGATGATTTCGCCGATGGCTCCGGAGGCCAGTACTTCCTTGAGTTTTCTCGTGTAGGCGGTGTAGCGGAGGACGTGGCAGACCGCGAAGAGGACGCCCGCTTTTTTCACGGCGGCGACGATTCGGCGGCACGATTCAGCAGTCGGAGCCATTGGTTTTTCCAACAGAATGTCGTAACCCAATTGCGCAAAGGCGATAGCGGGTTCTTCATGCATTTGGTCCTGCGTGCAGATGAGCACCGCGTCGGCCAGACGCGGGAGGCGTGCGACATCCTCCCAGCTATTGAAGCGATATTCCGGCGGGACGTTGTGCGCATCCCCCACGGCGTTCCGCCGTTCGGGAATCGGTTCCGCGATCGCCACGACTTTCGCGCGTTCCGGATTGCCCAGAATAAATCTTCCGTAGCCTGAGCCGCGTGCGCCGCAACCGACGATGAGTATTTTCACCTGTTTCATGAAATGACTCCTGTTCTAAAGGGTGTTAACACAGCTTCTAATTCACTGGCCATGCCGCCTGCAAAAGCGCCTAGGCATAGGAAGAAAACCACGAATATCAAAGTGCCGAGGATAATGCCGACGACCAAGAAAATGAGATTGACTTTCGCCAGATTGGCTCGGCTTGGCTTGGTATTGTCCATGGCATAGACAATGAGCATCACAAGATTCACGAATGGAATCATTTGCAGAATGAGATAGATAAACCATTCGGTCTTGGTGACAGTCGGGCTGAGGTCATTTGGCGGTTGTACAAAGACCGGTTGGACAGGCGGAGGGCACTGGGAATAGGGGGATTGCTCGGACATGTGGCTTTCCTTTTTGAGACAAAGCCCGAAACCGATTGGCTTCGGGCTTTGTCATGTTATTGGAATTCAATAATTAGCGGCGGCCATAGGCGAAGCCGGCCTGATTCATGTAGATGTAGGAGCGGGTGAGGGAGACGACCATGTCGTAGGGGGAGTTGTCCAGTTCGACGATGATGTTGTCGATGGATTCCGGAGCCTCTTCGAGGATGTCGCGGATGTTGAGCTTGCCTTCGCCGAGCGGGCGGAGCGGGACTTTCTGCTCGTAGGTGCCCTTCACGATGGTCGGGTTGAGGTTGGGCTTTTCGGTGGTGCCGTCTTTCATGTGGAGAAGGATGATGCGATCATAATATTTGCGGACCATTTCGGCGGCGTTGTTGGCGCCGAAGTTGGACGACCAGTAGGCGTCGAGCTGGAATTTGATGTCCGGGCAGTACTTGAGGTAGATGTCGTATTTGAGTTCGCCGTCGAGG
>JAEEGH010021499.1_pt1 | contig 13322 bp, 8 predicted proteins | sample 9134181 | NCBI WGS metagenome assembly JAEEGH01 (sample SAMN16246544, study PRJNA631951) | gut metagenome | biome: gut microbiome; feature: rumen; material: DP-attached | host: Bos | place: Iran: Karaj | collected 2018-10
ACATCACTGCACACTGCTCATCGCTAAATGTCTTAAGTGTCATGTCAAGCATAGCGGAAAGCTGTGCTGTACTCATAGCAGCCAGCTGTTCCTTAACCTGCTCTGAATACTGTGCCAGAAACTGTTCCCTCATGGAAGTCTTAAACATTTCCGTTAATTCTTCTTCACTCATGTTTGAAAGGTATCCGGCGATCTGTTCCTCTTTCATGCCTGTCTGCGCTATAGCACCTTGTATCATCTGCTGGAGCATGGTATCCTTATCAAGACTTGAAAGTGTCTGCTGGATGGTCTGGTCTATAAGCTCATCGGAAGGAGTGCTGGCGATCTTTGTATAGAGAGCAGCTCTTCCTTCTTCATCAAGGCTGTTTACATATTCGTGGAATTTAGCAGCTTTTTCTTCTGTTGTAAATTCATCCGAGCCTTTGAAGGGAAGTCCTGTAAGGACATCGGTATCCTTTGAAGCAAGCTGGGCTTTTACAACATCAGATTCTTTTGCATGATCGATAATATAATCGGTAAGGAGTGAGGTATAACCGATATGACCGTTTTCCTGAACACCGATCGCATTGTCCGAAACCTTGGCGACTCCGCATACCTTTAATGAAAGTCCGTTATCATAAAGGTACTTAAGACCTGTGGTGGTTTCCCTTAAGTCGGAATATGTACCGGTTGCTTCATCATAAATGTAAGCATCGCAGGGAAGTACGGTCTTAAACTCTAAGTTGCAGATATCCTCGTAACTCCATTTCTGTTCCCTGACTTCTAAGGCTTCATGCTTAATAACGGCCTCCATGTTCCTGTCCATTTCCTCTTTGCTCTTTAAACCGAGAGCATAGAGTGTCAGGTCATTAAGTTCGTTATGTTCGTCAACAAAAAGGATTATCTCGTTATAAGCTGTGGGCCAGTTGCCGTAAAGGATATCGTATTGTTCCTTAAGAACGGGATTGATCACATCACCGTCATTTCCGGGAAGCATTTCCTTCCAGAGAGCCGCACTGTTTTCCATAAATGAGTTTGACTGTGCACCTAAAGCAGAAGACTGGCTGATGGACATCATCATGGACATATCGATACCCATGAAATCCTTTATCATATCAGTCATAATCTGCGAAGCATCTGAGAGAATGATATCGCCTTCAAGGTTCTTGGTATAGATCTTCAGGTTAGTATTATAAGTATACTGAATTCCCAAAAGAGCATTTTTAAACTCGGATTCGGGATTGGCACGTTCGGCTTCGATATACTTTTTAAACGAAACGAGGTCATTTTCCCTGCTCTCTAATGTGTTAAGGGAATTTACCAGCTCATATATCATGTTTTTCTGGTAGATGGCATCATTATCGTGCTGGATCGTCGACTCGGCCTTCCCCATAAATGTTGTAAGCAGGCTGCTCATATCTACAGTTGAAGCCTGTATGGTGATGGGATAAGCGGACAGTGTCTGTTCCTGTACGTTATCTATAAACTCCGTAGCTCCGTTTGATGTGGCATAGATAAGTGCGATACCTATAATACCGATGGAGCCCGCAAAGCTTGTAAGGATCGTACGTCCTTTCTTTGTAAAAAGGTTTTTGAGTGACAGACCAAAGGCAGTCCAAAGAGACATGGAAGGTTTCTTGGTCTTATGGGACTCAACTTCTTTCTTTTTTGCAGCTTCAAGCTCTTTTGCGTATTCTTTGTCGTCTAATGGAGCCGAATCATCGGTGATAACACCGTCGAGCATCCTGACTATACGTGTCGAGTACTTGTTTGCCAGTTCAGGATTGTGGGTAACCATGATGACCAGACGGTCCTTGGCTATCTCCTTTAATATATCCATAACCTGGATACTGGTCTCGGTATCAAGTGCACCGGTAGGCTCATCAGCAAGGATGATATCAGGATTGTTTACGATCGCACGTGCTATGGCCACACGCTGCATCTGACCACCGGACATTTCCGAGGGTCTTTTTTTCATCTGGTCCTTTAATCCTACTTTTTCCAAAGCTTCCTTGGCACGCCTGCGGCGTTCTGCCTTTGATACACCTGATAATGTAAGTGCCAGCTCTACGTTGGTAAGTACATTCTGATGAGGGATCAGATTGTAGGTCTGGAATACAAAACCGATGGAATGGTTACGGTAAGCATCCCAGTCACGGGCTTTGTACTCTTTGGTACTTTTCCCGTTGATCACAAGGTCACCGTCTGTATACTTGTCAAGACCGCCTATGATGTTAAGCATGGTGGTCTTGCCGCATCCGGAAGGACCGAGGATGGAAACGAACTCGCTTTCCCTAAACTGCAGGCTTACACCCTTTAAAGCGTGTACCTCTTCCCCGCCTGCGGGATAGTTTTTGATTATATTATTCAGTTCGAGCATTACAGCCTCCTAAATACATTAATAAAACAGTGACTATTTTGCTACTAAAATCGGAATTTGTCAATGTTATTCTTTGTATATTAATATTTATTTAACAATATCGGAAAAAACCAAATATATTTGCAACCGAAAACAAAAAAATAATGGTTGACATTTTGAGTTCTTTCCTATAAACTTGTAGCAGTCAGTTAAGAATGTAAAATAAAAGAAGACTGAAGTTTTTAGGAGGATATTATGAAGCATATTAAGACTGTTGAAACACGCAATCTTTGCGAGAGCGCAAAGAAGGGCGGATGCGGCGAGTGCCAGACCTCATGCCAGTCAGCATGCAAGACCAGCTGCGGTATCGCTAATCAGAAATGTGAGAAGAGCGATAAGGAGAAATAAGAATGAAGGATATCGCCTCTGAACGGAGGCGGTATTTTTTTTCGTGAACAGTAAACATACGGCCGTAGCGGCTGTGGGATAAGTAAAATATATAAAATAAGGAAACGGTATTAAAATGATCCATCAGTATAAATCAAGCGGGATGAACATAGTGCTAGACGTCTGTTCCGGTTCGGTACATGCGGTTGACGATGTGACATACGATATGATCGCCGCATACGAAGATATAAATAATGAGACAAAAGAAACAACTAAGGAAACCGTCTTTAATGAACTTAACTCAAAATACGGGACTGATATGGAAGAGCTTTCGGAAATCTATGATGAGATAACCGAGTTAAAGGATGCAGGAAAGCTTTTTGTGGAAGATACGTATGAGGATATGGCAGGAGAGCTTAAGGCCAGGACCTCCGGTGTGGTAAAGGCTTTGTGCCTGCATGTAGCTCATACCTGTAACCTTAACTGTTCTTACTGCTTCGCCAGTCAGGGAAAATTCCATGGCGAGAGAGCACTTATGAGTGCAGAGGTCGGAAAAAGAGCAATGGATTTCCTGATCGAGAACTCAGGCAGCAGACATAACTTAGAGGTGGATTTTTTCGGCGGCGAGCCTTTGATGAATTTTGATGTGGTAAAGGAAGTCGTGGAGTATGCCAGAAGCATAGAGAAAAAGCATAATAAGAATTTCAGGTTTACACTGACTACCAATGGCGTGCTTATAGACGATGACGTGATAGAATATGCAAATAAGGAAATGAGCAATGTTGTTCTTTCCTTAGACGGCCGTAAGGAAGTGCACGACAGATTCCGTGTGGACTATGCCGGCAACGGAAGCTGGGAGAAGATAGTACCGAAGTTCCAAAAACTGGTAGAAGCCCGCGGCGGAAAGAATTATTATATGCGCGGAACATTTACGCATCTTAATCCTGACTTTTTGGAAGATATCAAGGTAATGCTTAACTTAGGCTTCAGGGAGCTCAGCATGGAGCCGGTCGTATGTGCAAAGGGCGATCCCATGGCACTTACGGAAGAAGATCTTCCTATAGTATATGAGCAGTACGAGAAGCTGGCGGAGCTTATGCTTCAGAAAGATAAGGAGGGTGATCCTTTTACCTTCTATCATTATATGATAGATCTTAAGGGAGGTCCCTGTATATATAAGAGGATATCCGGCTGTGGCTCGGGTACGGAATATATGGCAGTCACTCCGTGGGGAGATCTGTTCCCATGCCATCAGTTTGTGGGTGATGCCGCATTTAAGCTCGGAGATATCTGGAACGGCGTAACGGCTAAAGCCGTACAGGAGGATTTTGCATCCTGTAACGTATATGCACGTGAAGAATGCAAAAACTGCTGGGCAAGGCTGTACTGTGCGGGGGGATGTGCTGCAAATGCATATCATGCCACAGGCTCGGTACGCGGTGTGTATGAATCGGGCTGTAAGCTCTTTAAGAAGAGACTTGAATGTGCGATCATGGTTGAGGTAGCAAGAACACTTGGGGAATAATGTGTCAAATAGGACTGTCACCATTGACATATTTATGTACTTAATAATAGGAGAGGGATATGAATACACCGATATACGACTTTGTAAAAAATTATGCTTCAAAGAATCCTGTAAGGCTTCATATGCCCGGACATAAGGGAAACTGCGTCAATGAAGGCACAACTGCGGGTTCATGGACGGATCAGGTTTCAAAATATGATATAACCGAAATAGACGGGGCTGATTATCTGTCAGCCCCTTGCGGTATTATTGCAGAGAGTGAAGCAAACGCCGGCAAACTATTCGGGTGCAATACTTTTTATTCTACGGAAGGTTCCTCTCTTTGTATCAGAGCCATGCTTTTCCTTATTAAGAAAAGAGCCAATATCAAAGGGAATCAGCGTCCGATGATACTTGCCGGAAGAAATGCCCATGCATCATTTGTAAATGCTGCAGCCTTGCTTGATATAAGTGTGGACTGGATAATGCAGAAGGGAACCGATTCATATGAGAGCTGCACCATCACGGGTGATGATATCGAAAAAGTGATAAACGGATATTTAAATTCAGAATATCTTATAAAAAAACTGCCGGATGCGGTATATATAACAAGCCCGGATTATCTGGGGAATGTGACGGATATCAGGGAAATAGCCGAAGTATGTCATAAACACGGGATACCTCTTTTGGTAGACTGTGCTCACGGGGCATATCTTAAGTTTTTAGACAGTTCGCTTTATCCTACGGACTTGGGAGCAGATATGTGCTGTTCGTCAGCACACAAGACCCTTCCCGTACTTACGGGAGGAGCTTATCTGAATATTCAAAAGAATGCGGATCCGTTTTTTACGGAAAATGCAAAGCAGGCACTGTCTGTGTTTGCAACTACCAGTCCTTCGTATCTGATATTACAGTCACTTGATATCTGTAATAAGTATATTTATGAAAAGACCGAAAAAGGAAACAATGTTTTCCAAAAAGAAGCTGAAAAAGTCGGAAGATTAAAAGAGGCTTTAATTAAGGCAGGATATACTTTGACAGGCAATGAAGCATTAAAGATAACATTGACGGTATCGGACGGGGACAGATTGGCAAAGGACCTTGCGACAGAGAATATATTTGCCGAATACCATGATAAGGATCATTTAGTGATGATGTTCGGACCGGAGACCACCGATGATGATTATATAAAAATACAGAATGCACTGGAAAAATATGCCTCCGGACAAACAGAAGTCAAAAAGGAAGCAACAGACTTAGGGAAAAGCGGAACAGGCAGAATAGAAACTCCCCGAAGAGTGATGTCCATGCATGATGCCCTTTTTGCAAAGACCGAGCAGGTTGAAGCAAAGGACTCTGTAGGAAGGACGCTGGCAGAGCCTGTGATCAGCTGTCCGCCGTGTGTTCCGCTGTATGTATACGGGGAAAAGATAGGCGAAGACATATTGGAATATACGCCTGAACAGAAAAAGGTTACGGTTGTATGCACAAAAAAGTAATATAAATGTAAGGAGGAGGAACGGCATTTGTTGTTCCTTCTCTTTTTGTTGACCAACTTTATTTTTTTTGATATAATGATAAATTGGTATTTTATGGAGGATTATAAGAATGAAGCTTTATAAAAGAGATCCTGAGTTTTACGGCAGGGTGTTTAAGCTGGCACTGCCTATTGCGTTCCAGAGCCTGATCACAACGGGTGTAAATATGCTGGATAACATAATGGTAGGTCAGCTTCAGGATGAAAAGATAACTGCAGTCGCTCAGGCTAATGTATTTATAGGAATATATCATATCCTGTGTATGGGACTCGGTATGGGTGCATCCGTACTGGTATCGAGGTACTGGGGTATGAAGAATTCGGATAACGGCAATAAAGAGGAAGCAGGACATGCCTTAAAGCAGACCGTGACTTTGATGCTCAGGCTTGCTATGGGACTTGCAGCGATATTTGCGATCATTACGGCAGTTATGCCAAAATCTATAATGTCCATATATACGGATAACCCTGTAGTTATGGAATTCGGTGCCAATTATTTTAAGTATTCGATCCCTACGTATTTCTTCTTAGGTGCATCACTGGTAACCACTATAGTTCTCAGAAGTGTAGGACAGGTTAAACTTCCGATGTTCGTGTCCATCGGAGCGTTTTTCGTAAATATGGGTGCAAACTATACATTTATTTTCGGACATTTCGGAGCACCCAGGATGGAAGAATCAGGTGCGGCATTAGGTACACTTATAGCGAGAATATTTGAAGCATCATGTATCATGGGTTATTTCCTGTTTGTCGATAAAAAGATCGGCTTTAAGATAAGGGATATGCTCTTAAAGACACGTAACCTTATAGGCGAATATTTCAGGATATGTATCCCGGTGCTTATCAGTGACGGAATACTGGCGATAGGAAACAGCACGGTTGCAAGCGTTATAGGAAAACTGAGCGATCAGTTTGCTGCAGCCAATTCGATCACTGCTACCACACAGCAGTTAAGTACCGTTATGATCCAGGGTGTCTGTCAGGCAGGAGCCATAGTAACGGGACAGACCTTAGGCAGCGGCGGAAAGGAAAAAACACAGGAGCAGGGCTGGCTTTTTCTCGGACTCGGGTTTGCACTCGGTGCGGTATCTGCTGTAATACTGATGATCATATGCAATCCGATCATCAACTCTTATACCGGAGCTACTGAAGAAGTTAAGAGTATAGCAAGACAGCTGATGACTGCCATAAGCTTTATCATCATATTCCAGGCGACGAACAGCATCATGACAAAGGGAGTGCTGCGCGGAGGCGGCGATACAAAGATGCTGATGGTCGCAGACAATATATTCCTTTGGGCATTGTCGATACCTTTGGGATATCTTGCAGGCTATGTATTTAAGCTTGATGTTTTCTGGGTATATTTCTTCTTAAAGATAGATCAGATCACAAAGACTGTCTGGTGCGTGATAAGACTCAAGAGCGGCAAGTGGATAAAGAAGATCACTACCGGTAAAAATACAAAGTTGATCGCTGTCAATAATACGAACGGTGATCAAAAGCTGTTAGAAGCAAAATAAGATATAATAACCGAAGCTTTATAGTTTGTTTTACAGAAAGAGGGCGGACATATGGCAGAAGAAAACGGTAACGGCAATTCAAAGAAAAAACTGATCATATTTGCCATAGCGGCAGTTTTGATACTTGCGGCTGGTATAGTGATCGGCGTGATAATAGGTAATTCGGGAAAAAAAGATAAAACAGATACAAATCAGGATAATCCCGGTACGGCGGTGACGGATAATACTGCCGCAACGCCCGATGCGGGGGATGAGACGACATCGGTACCGGTTAAGGATGATAACGGGACTCCTGCGGACAGTACGACACAGACTCCGGATGTTACGGATACTGTGACAGCTGCTCCCGACAACGGAGAGGACGTTACTTTGGCACCTGATAACGGGGACAGTACAACACCCGTACCCGATACCGGAGACAAGACTACCCCGACTCCCGATACAGGTAAGACCACACCTGTACCGACAGATTCATCCACACCTACACCCGATGCGGGAAAAACGACTCCCGTTCCTACGGATACGGTGATATCCGCACCGGAGCCTACCGATAAGCCCACTTCAGGACCTACAGCGGAACCTACTGCAGCTCCTACCGCGGAGCCTACTGCAGTTCCTACAGCGGAGCCTACCGAAGAACCTACTGCAGCACCTACAACTGCACCGGCAGGCGGAGAGTATATTCTTACATATACTACGGATAACTCATGGAAGGACGGTTCTACCAACATGTTCGGCGTACAGTTCGGTATCACCAACGGTACCGACACTGCCGTAAAAGGCTGGAAGCTCGAGATGGTAATAGACGGCTTAAGCTCTGTCAGCGGTTGGAACGGTACATTTAAAACAAGCGGAAACACCATGACTGTTACCGATGCCGGATATAACAGTGATATATATGCCAACGGAACCATAGTGATCGGATGTAACCTGGGCACTACTTCAAGTAAGGTTACAATCTCATCGGCAAAGCTTAACGGAAAGCCCATGACCGTAAAGAGCGGCAAGGTTGACCAGAATGACCCCGGCTTAAAGAATGACGGCGGAAACGGAGGCAACGGAGGCAACGGCGGAAACGGCGGAAACGGTGGTAACGGCGGCGGTTCCGATAAGAAGGGACAGGATCTGATAAACGAGATAAAAGAGAATACAGCCGGTAAGAAGGGTGATGACTGGCTGCATACCGACGGCAAGAATATCCTGGATAAGGATGGCAAGAAGGTATGGCTTACAGGTCTTAACTGGTTCGGATACAATACAGGTACCAATACATTTGACGGACTCTGGAACAGTCAGCTCGCCCCTACGGTAAAGGCTATTGCCGATCACGGTTTTAATCTTATAAGAGTGCCGATCTCCGCACAGCTTATAAACCAGTGGGCAGCAGGAGAGTATCCGAGGGCAAATTACAACAATGCATACAATACCGAGCTTAACAGCATGAACAGCCTGGAGATATTTGATTATTTCCTGGCACTGGCTGAGCAGAACGGCATCAAGGTAATGCCCGATATCCATTCCGCTGAGACAAATGCTTCGGGACATAATGTAAATCTCTGGTATACCGATAAAGTCAAGGTTAATGATTTTTATCATGCACTTGAATGGATGGCAGAACGTTACAAGAACAATGATACCATTATCGCATTCGACTTAAAGAATGAACCTCACGGAAAGCCTTACGAGGGTGACGGAGCAGCCATCTGGAATGATTCTAAAAAAGCAAATAACTGGAAATATGTGGCAGAGACCGCTGCCGCAAAGATACTTGCGAAAAACCCGAATGTTCTTATAATGGTAGAAGGAATTGAAATTTACCCTATTGACATTAAGAAGAATTCGGATTATAGTTCTACAAACGACAAAGATTATTACTTCAACTGGTGGGGCGGAAACTTAAGAGGAGTAGCTGATTATCCTGTTGACCTCGGAAAATACCAGAATAAGCTGGTATATTCACCGCACGATTACGGTCCTACCGTATACGAGCAGCCCTGGTTTGAGGGTAAGTACACATATGATTCGCTTATGAAGGACTGCTGGCATGATAACTGGTTCTTTATCTATGAAAAGAATATAGCACCGCTACTCATCGGCGAATGGGGAGGCTTTATGAGAGAGCCGAACCTTACATGGATGACTTATATGAGACAGCTCATAAAGAAATATCATCTGAACCATACATTCTGGTGTCTCAATGCGAATTCCGGCGATACCGGCGGACTGCTGCTCGACGACTTTACCACATGGGATACGGAAAAGTATAACTTTGTAAAGGAAGTACTCTGGCAGGACGGCGGCAAGTTCGTAGGACTTGACCACGAGATACCGCTCGGAAAAAACGGTATAACGCTTAAGGCGGCTAAAGGTATAAACTGAAGAAGGAGAGTAAAATGAGACTTAATCCTATTATCGTATCGTTACTGGATACGGATCTTTACAAATTTAACATGAATCAGGTCATGTTCCATAAGCATCCCGATCTTATCGGTGAATATATGTTTAAGTGCAGGAACAATGATATCGTATTTACAAAGGAAATGTTCGATGAGATAAATGAGCAGATAGACTATCTGTGTACACTTACATTTTCGAAAGAGGAACTGGATTATCTCCGTTCCATCAGGTTTATCAAGAGGGATTATGTTGAATTCTTAAGACTCTGGCATCCGATAAGGGATTATGTATATACCGAGCTTAAGGATAACGGTGAACTTATCCTTAAGGTTGACGGTCCTCTTTTCTCGGCTATGCAGTTTGAGATATATCTTTTGGAGATAGTTAACGAAGTATATTTCAGGATGAGTTTTGATTATATCAACCTTCGCAGAGCGGCAGAGGAACGTTTAAGCCAGAAGATAAAAGATTTCAACAGCGGAAAATACACCTTCAGCTTTGCAGAGTTCGGCTGCAGAAGAAGGCTTTCGAGAGAATGGGAAGATGAAGCGGTAAGAAGGCTCTGTACCGAGACAGATAAGTGCGTAGGTACTTCAAATGTATATCTTGCCATGAAATACAATGTAAAGCCCATAGGTACATTTGCACATGAGTTCGTTCAGATGTATCAGGGTATCGACAGCATCCCGCTTGCTTATACGAATCATTATGCTATGCAGGACTGGTATGATGAGTATAAGGGCGATAACGGAACAGCTCTTACCGATACCATCACAACAGATCTTTTCCTGATGGATTTCGACCGTTCGATGGTCAACAACTATACCGGTGTGCGCCATGATTCCGGAGATCCTTATGAGTGGGGTGAAAAGATCATAGCACATTACAAAAAATACGGTGTTGACCCTAAGACAAAGGTACTTCTTTTCAGCGACAGCCTTGATTTTGACAGGGCAGAGGCAATATATCAGTATTTTAAGGACAGGACAAAGGTAAGCTTCGGTATCGGAACTTTTGTATCAAACGATACCAATGAAGATGCTTTGAATATAGTAATAAAACTCCAGTATGTAAACGGAAGACCTGTAGCAAAGCTTTCGGACTGTCCCGGAAAATCGATGTGCAGCGATGAAGCTTATTTAGAGTATTTAAAGAGTGCCGTACAGTTCAGGATCGACCGCGAAAAAGATATTAAATGATAAACACAAAAAGCAAGTTTTCGTTGCATTTTGCATTAATTGCGGTAAGTTTTAACAAAGTTGTGAACGACCGGCAGTTATTGTAAAAAACCTATCAGAAATAAACATTTCGGTGTTCAAATGTTAACACTATAGTTAACGTTTGGACACCCTTTTTATTCTCCCGTATGATAAGATTTATATCGAAAGGAGGATATTTGCTATGAGAAAAAGCAAAAAAATCATTGCTGTAGTTCTGTCGCTGATACTGGCTTTCTCATTCTCATTTATGGGATATAATGCCAAAGCGGCACAGGTATACTACAACAATACCGAAGGCAATGACGGGGCTTACACGTATGTGCTGTGGAAGGATTACGGCGACACAAGCATGACGGTTAAAGGCGGCGGCACATTCGAGTGCTGGTGGCAGAATATCGGAAATGCTTTGTTCCGTGAAGGAGTCAAATTTGACTGCACAAAAACATACCAGCAGATCGGTAACATTTCCATTAATTACGGTGTAGACTACCAGCCTAACGGCAACTCGTATCTGTGTGTATACGGTTGGACGAGAAATCCGTTGGTTGAGTATTATATCGTAGAGAGCTGGGGGACCTGGCGTCCACCCGGAGCAAGCTCAAAGGGAACTATCACAGTTGACGGGGGCACCTATGAGGTGTACGAGACAACACGTTACAATCAGCCTTCGATCGATGGAGATACTACATTCCAGCAGTACTGGAGTGTACGTACATCAAAGAGAACAAGCGGTACAATTAGTGTAACTGAACATTTCAAGGCCTGGGAACGTATGGGCATGAAGATGGGTAAGCTGACTGAAGCTGCACTTAATGTAGAAGGCTACCAAAGCAGTGGAAAGGCTAATGTTTATAAGAATAACATAACAATCGGAGGTTCACAGGATAATCCTGGACAGTCAGCTGGTGCTGATACAAACAAGATTGAATGTGAAAATATGACAAAGGACGGACAGTATACAGGAAACATTTCTGATCCATTTAATGGTGTAGCACTATATGCAAACAATGATTCAGTTAAGTTTTCAAAGTATTTCGCCTACGGTTCACATGATTTTACATTACGCGGTTGCTCTAACAATGACAATATGGCTCGCGTAGACCTTAAGATTGGTGGTCAGAATAAGGGTACATTCTATTTTGGAGACGCTTATCCTGCAGAATATACAATCAAAAATGTAACTCATGGAACTGGCGAGCAAACCATTGAATTAGTCGTTACTGCGGATGACGGCCAGTGGGACGCATATCTTGATTCTTTGACAATTACAAATAACTAATGAACTAATAAACCAAATAACCACAACAAAAAACTCCCTTAGGCGGTTAAACCTAAGGGAGTTATTGATTTATAGGAATTTATAAATTGTAGTTGAGTGAGCTTTAACGCCTGCTTTGGCGATTGGCTGATCAAACTCAGGTACGTTGATGGCATTTGGGAAGTACTGAGACTCGAAGCATACACCATAACGCTTGTCGTAAACGCATCCGCCCTTGCCGATGTGTGAAGTATCAAGGTAGTTACCAGCATATAGCTGCATGCCAGGTAAATCTGTGTAAACTTCCATCTTTCTGCCGCTCTGAGTTGACTCAAGTGTGCAACTTGGCTTATCTAATGTGTGGTGATTTAAGCAGTAGTTGTGGTCAAATCCCCCTGCCCAGTTAAGCTGGTCGTAATCAACATCTGTATCCTTGCTAAGAGCCTTTGGAGTAGTGAAATCCATTGGAGTTCCCTTAACTTCGCGGCATTCGCCATGTGGGATAGATTCTGGATCTGTGTGAGTATATCTGTCTGCATCAATCCAAACAATGTGCTCCATAACAGAACCAGCATCGTGACCATCAAGGTTAAAGTAGCTGTGGTTAGTTGGGTTGAATATTGTATCAACATCCGAAACCCCTGAATAATCAAGGCGAATTGAGTTGTCATCACCTAATGTGTATGTGATTGTGATGTCCATCTCGCCTGGGAAACCACATTCCATATCTGCCTTGTGGCATGTAAATGTGATGTGCTTATCATCTACGGATTCCACATCCCAAATGCGCTTGTGCATTGGGTTGAAGCCTGAATGAAGATTGTTCTTGCCATCGTTGGCATCAAGCTTGTATTCAACACCGTTAAGTGTGAATTTGCTGTCGCCGATGCGGTTGCCGTTAGGGCAGATGCAGCAGCCAAAGCCAGGTCCATTAACAAAATAATCTTCGATTTTATCGTATCCTAAAACAACATCTGAAAGAATTCCCTCTGAATCAGGAACCCAAAGCTCCAGTAAATTACATCCGAAATTCATTATTTTAGCCTGCATACCGTTCTCGTTTATAAGAGTGTATGCAATAATATCTTCACCATTTTTGGTGACACCGATTTTCTCTTTTTCCACGGTTAAAAACCTCCCTTTTTTAGACTACATCTATGA
>JAEEGH010021502.1_pt1 | contig 13321 bp, 4 predicted proteins | sample 9134181 | NCBI WGS metagenome assembly JAEEGH01 (sample SAMN16246544, study PRJNA631951) | gut metagenome | biome: gut microbiome; feature: rumen; material: DP-attached | host: Bos | place: Iran: Karaj | collected 2018-10
CACGTAGGTGGTGTCGTTCATAAACACCACCACATCGGTCTTGCCGCGGGCTACTTTCACTTGGGTGAAGGTGCGGCAGTTAAAGATGGAGAAGACCACGAAGGTCAGTACTTCGTAGTAGGCTTCGTATTTGGCGATGTCATCCAGCTCCTTCTCGCCGAACTCAAGATAGGGGATGGAGGCGAAGAAAGCTTGCATGGACTTCATGGCGGCATCGATGTCGTGGTTGAGCAAGTTGGCGTAAAAGTCACCGGCAAAACCTTGCGTGTTGGAATTGTTGATATTCATTATCCGCGAGAGGAAGTTGTCGAGGAACCCGACTTTTACCTCGGCGTTTGGGAAGTCGAGGGTATAGGTGTTTCGGGCGAAGTCGTAGCCTTTGATGGTGAGGTAGCCGCTTTGGTAGAGCAGTGGCAAGGCTGAGGTCATGGCCTCAGTGGGTACGTCGAACTGGGAGGCTGGTACCTGAAGTTGCTGTAACGAGAGCAGGTCAGTGTTGTATCGTTTCATCTCTTCGAAGAGGAAAGAGGGTGTGCCGCTGCTGAACCAGAAATAGTCCAATCGCTTCGACTTGAACACGTTCATCAGGCTAAAGGGGTTGTAGATGTCTTCCGACTCGTCGCTGAAATGATAGCCGTCGTAGTTCAGCTTTAGCATGCCGATCATAGTCTCTTTAGGGCATTTGTAACGGTCAGCAAGCATTTGGATGTCAGTGTCAAAGACGGTCAGCAGCTCGTCTTTAGTGATGCCGCAAAGTGCCGAATAGGCAGAATCCATTGAGATGTTGGTCAGGTTGTTGAGTGTGGAGAAGATACTGAGCTGGCTGAACTTGGTGATGCCGGTGATGAAGACAAACTGCTCGTCTTTGCCGCATACCTTGACCATTTGGTAGAACTCCTGCATGATGCGGCGCACCTCCTTGAGCTCTTCGGGTTGGTTAAGGTAGCCGAACAAGGGCGCGTCGTACTCGTCGATGATGACGACGGTTTTCAGACCAGTCTTTTCGTGGGCGCGCTCGATAAGTTGCTTGAATCTGTTGCCAGGGGTGCCTTGTGCCTTTTCCAACTCCAGGGTCTTCTCATGGCTGTCAATTTGGCTGTTCAGTGCATCTTCGATTTGGCGCGTTTTCTTCTTGTTCTTGCATAAACTCATGTCGAAATGCAACACGGGGTATTGCTTCCAGTCCTTTTCCAATTCAGCAATGGCGAGTCCCTCAAACAGGTCTTTCCTCCCCTGGAAATAATATTTCAATGTGCTGCATAACAAGCTCTTGCCGAACCTCCGTGGACGGCTAAGGAAGACGAATTGCGATTCGTGTTCCAATTGATAAATAAGTTTTGTCTTGTCAACGTAAATTCGTCCGTCTTGTCTGACACGCTCAAAGTCATCGATACCAGCAGTGTAAAGTCTCATTTCTTTCAGGGTGTTGGCTTTTTTCTTTTCGCAAAGATACACGTTTTTTTGAGATTGTGACAAAAACATTGAAAAACTGACATTTTCTCTTGTCAAAAACGTCCTAAAAAACGAGCGTTTTAATTAATTCTACGAAAAGTATTACTTTTTGTACTGAAAAAATAGTACTTTTATTACAATTGTATTTTCGTAAGTTTTTTTTGTTTTTCTTTGTGTTCGTAAAATGTCTAACTGTATAAAATAATAAAGCAATGCGTAAAAAATTATTGAAACATTTGATCTTGGCACTTCTGATGACGGTTGCAGTGCCTTATGCGAAATCTCAAGTGGCTCATGTGGGCGACATTTTATGCACCAGCGGTGTCTATGTAAGCCCTGCCGAGTATGAAGCCTCCGGCCTCGAAGCCCTGGGCGTGGTTTTTTATGTGGATGAAACTGGACAGCATGGATGGGCGGTGGCATTGGAGGATGCGGGGAGTTTCTCTTGGGAAAATAGACCAGGCGGTACAGCATGTCTTAACACTCCACTATCTGATTTTGAAACTGTTCGATCAGCCGTTTATGATTTGGACGGTTTGTTTAACACACAGGAAGTTCTTAATTACGGAGCAAACATGGGTCGCTCATATCCTACTTTTGAGGCTTTGGGTGTTGCAGAAGGTTGGTATGTCCCAACCATTGGGCAACTTAACTATCTTTACGGTAATATTGTGGAAGTGAATAATGGCCTTTCCGTTTCGGACGGTACAACATTCAATATGACGGGTATTTGGGAATACTGGTCTTCCACAGAATATTCGCGAGACTATGCTTGGTTTCTGTATTCATTGGGAAGCATAAGTTTTTCCCAAAAGGAGCAGCAGCGTTCTCTCCGTGGTGTTCGCAATTTCTAATATCAGCACCTCATATTATTAAACCAAGTTCATTATGAGTGAGAAAAAGAAAACAAGGCGAGGCCTTGTAGAGTTGGTGTTTTTGCTGCTGGCTACTACCAATGGTGTTTTCGCCCAACAGGTGAGCCAGGCAACGGCCCGAAATGTGGCGGAGGTGTTTTTCAGCCAAAACGTGCAAAACGGCAGAGGCCAGTCTGTCCAATTCAAGGACATCACCTCCGAGACCTCCTTTCTGAACTTTTATATTTTCAGTGCCGATTCGGGTTTTGTGCTTGTGGCGGCAGATGAACGGGTGACACCCATTTTGGCCTATTCCGCAACGAGTCCCTTCGTCACCGAAGACATGCCTGAGAATTTGAGAGGGTGGTTAGAAGGGTACGACCAGCAAATCCAAGAAGTGAGAGATATGGCCCTTTCGTCAGCTCCCGATATCAGTGCAAGATGGTCTTATTTGAAAGCAGGTGAGCCTATGCCTAATAAGGGAGATAGAGGCGAAGAACTGTTTATGATGACTACCAAATGGGATCAAAACGGTTCGTCTTGCACTTTATATAACAACGCCTGCCCTGAAACCAATTCGGGCCAACGCTGCGTTACTGGATGTACGGCTACGGCCATTGCCCAAGTGCTGAAATATTGGAATCATCCTATTCAAGGAGTAGGAAGCAAAACACTGACATTAGAAGACATGGTGCTTTTTTATGGATCTGCGAAGCACCCTGAATGTTATCCTATTTCCGTGGATTTTTCAGCCACGACTTACGATTGGCAAAACATGCCTAATCAATTGACTTGTTCAAGTTCGCAAGCGGAAAAAGATGCCATCGCTACATTGATGCTGCATTGTGGGGTGGCCATGCATACGAATTATGGTTTGGCCAATCTGACAGATGGAGGCTCTTCAGCCCCTTATTTAGTGGACACTATTAGCAAGTACTTTGATTACAGTCCATGCGCTTTTTATGCCTACCAAGCTGATTATTCTGACAATGAATGGAAAAATATGCTAAAAGCAGAGATTGATTCACATAGACCTGTTTTGTACAGAGGGTCGTCGTCTGGAGGAGGTCATGCTTTCGTGTTTTACGGATATGACGACAATGACCTGTTTTTAGTGAATTGGGGATGGAGTGGCCGAAGCGATGGTTATTATGCAATAGGAGGCCTTAATCCTCCTGTTGGGGGGACTGGAGGAGGCACGACATACGATTTTAATGAATACAATGCAGCAATATTCTATCTGATGCCACATGACAGGACGCTGAGTCCTCCAGAGAGTTTTACCGTTAGCAACACGAGTAATTACAATGAGTTGCAACTGCAATGGTCTCCAACACTTCATGCCGAATCTTACGTCATTATGCGGAATGGTTTTTTTTTGGCTGAGACGACCTCAACAAGTTATTTAGATGATGACATAACAAGTGGCAGTTACACTTATCAGGTGATTACGGTTGGAGAAAACCATAGGGCTTCGCTCCCTTCAGGTAGTGTGACTTACACCAAACCTTTCACCATCACAACTACGGCTTTTCCCTCGGAGGGAGGCGCAACTACAGGAGACGGTCATTATCCGTTGGGAGACATGTGTACCGTTACTGCCACACCCAACCCCGGTTTCGCTTTCATGGGCTGGTATGGTAATGCCTTGGGAACAATGCTGTATTCCCGCCAACCCGAATATACCTTTACCGTCACGCGCGACAGACACTTGTACGCCAAGTTCATCTTGCAAAACTACGATATAACTACCTCATGCAGCCCGGCAAATGGAGGCACTGTCACGGGCGATGGTTCCTATATGGCTGGAAGCACGGTGACGCTCACCGCTACGGCCAATACAGGCTATGTGTTCAGTTGCTGGACAGAGGACGGCGAAGTGGTTTCCTCACAACCCACCTATTCGTTCACAGCCCTTTCCAACCGCCATGTGGTGGCCAATTTTATGAGTTTGTCTTTATCCATAGGCGATATCATTACCAACCCCGATGGCTCCAAGGGAGTGGCGTTTTATATCAACCCGACTTATACAGGTGGCTGCATGGTGGCGTTGGAGGATGCTTCCACAGGTTGCCAATGGGGTAACTCAGGTGACGTTACATTCCTTAGGAACTTCACTTGGACACAAAACGAATGCCAATTGTCCGATTTGGACGGCTATGCCAACACAGCGGTGCTTCGTGATCACCAGCCAACAAACGACAATTATGCATCTGGCATAGTGAACTATGCCAACGGCTGGTATGTGCCCTCGGCAGGGCAGTTGCGTAAACTGTTTGGGGCGTTGCCCTTCATTGAACTTTCCATTTCCAGTGCTGGAGGCACTTTGCTTGCCGAAAATGCCAGCTATTGGAGTAGTACGGAACATACGGAATCCAACGCCTGGACTACTTCGTTCGAGATGGTCAGTGCTTCCAAGACTTCCAATTATAGGGTTCGTGCCGTGCATGACTTTTCCGTCAACAACACCATGCGTGTCCAGGCTGCTACTAACAATGCGGAGTTGGGTTCCGTAACAGGTACGGGCTTCTATACTTCAGGCTCAGAAGTCACTGTGTCGGCCAGACCCACGGGCGACAACCTTTTCCGTGGTTGGACAGAAGCGGGTCATTTGGTCTCGCTAAATCCAATCTACACGTTCACGGCCAATGCCAATCGTAATTTGGTGGCCAACTTCGCCATCCGTGGTGGTGTTGGCACACTGGTGACCAACCCCGATGGTAGCCAAGGTGTGCTTTTCCATCTCAATGAGGACGGCACTGAAGGCTGGATGGTTGCACTTGAGGATGCCTCTGAAGGTTGCCAATGGGGGCCAGACAGCGATGTGTCCATCATGTGCGACCGCGCATGGAACGATCAAAAAATACTGAGGGACCAGAATGGTTTTTACAATACGTGGCTGATTAGGATCTCGCAAGGCACCGACAACGGCTATGCAGCGAGCGTGGTTGATTTCGACAACGGATGGTATCTGCCTTCGTCGGGACAATTGCGTAAGTTGTATGCTGAGCTTCCTATGATTGAAGAAACCTTGATCAAGGCTGGTGGAAGCATCCTTACTGATGGAAAGTATTGGAGCAGCACGGAATACTCCTCCTCGTATGTGTCCACACCTGGTTTCGAGATTTCCTACACATCAAAGACATCGAATTGTAAGGTAAGGGCGATACGCAACTACCATCCAGCTGGCGACAACGTGGTTCTCGTGGCCCCCAACGATGCCACTATGGGAGCCGTTTCGGTGTCAGGCTCAGGGATGTTTTCCCTGAATGAAACCGTGACGGTCACAGCCACAGCCAATGAAGGCTACCAATTCGATCATTGGACGGAAGAAGGTGCGACGGTGTCGTACGATGCAGTCTTCCAGTTTCCGTTTACGAGAAGTCGCTCTTTGGTTGCTCATTTTGTCGTACCGGGCAGCGTCGGCAGTGTTGTCACCAACAGCGATGGCAGTAAAGGTGTCGTATTCTATTCCGACCCTTCGGGCATCGGCGGCTTGATGGTGGCACTTGAAGATACTTCTGAAGGCTGTGCATGGGGCGCCAATGAGGATATTCTGTTTTTGACCAATCAGAATCCAGGTCAATCACAGTATATGCTGAATGACATGAACGGCTATTCCAACACCCAGTTGATCCGTCAATGGCAATCGAACAATCCCAACTACGCCGCTGGCAAGGTGGATTTTGACAATGAATGGTATTTGCCGTCGGCAGGAGAGTTGCGCAAGCTGTACGCGGCTTTGCCTTTGATAGAGGAAGCCATTGTCAGTGTGGGAGGCTCCTTGATGATGGGAGATTCTTATTGGAGCAGTTCGGAATATTCATCAAGCCAAGCTTGGGCTCCTGCTTTCGAGTTCAGTGCTGCCAATAAGACCAACAGCCTCCGTGTCAGACCCGTCAGAAGCATCTTTTCTGTTATGACAATTGAGGTTGTGGCCAATCCTGCCTCTGGCGGCACAGTGACAGGAGCAGGTCATTATAGCGAAGGCCAGACCTGTACCTTGACTGCCACCTCCAATTTGGGTTACTCCTTTGTGAATTGGACGAAAGACGGGGTTGTTGTTTCTTCAAATCCCACCTATTCTTTCGTTGTGAACAATAGTGGCAGCTATGTTGCCAACTTTGAGCAGACGGGTGATTTCTGTGCCATCGTTTTCAACCTTGTGGACTCCTATGGTGATGGTTGGAATGGCAACCAGCTTGTGGTGAACTATGGCGATTGCACTGAACAACTTACCGTCACGTCAGGCTCGTCGGCATCTTACACCCTCAACATTCCGACGGGTGCGCATCTCACTTTGAGCTGGATTAACGGCAGCTACATCAGCGAGTGTTCTTTCACAATAAGTTACGAGGGTGGTGAGACGATTCTTGAGGCTCACAATCTCAACAGCGGTTTCTCTTACGAGTTCGATGTGCATTGTGGCGGCGGTGAACAAACCATCTCTCTCGCCTCCGGCTGGAACTGGTTCTCGACCTACCTCGAAATCACCCTCGAGGACCTTAAAAATGTCCTCGTGGATGCCCTCGGTAACACCGCCATCCAAATCAAGTCAAAAGACAAATCCACGACCTACAACGGCAGCCAGTGGAGAGGGACGTTGAACACCATGGATGTCATCCGAATGTACAAGATCAAGACCGCCGCCTGTGAGATCACGCTGACAGGAACCCCCATCAACCCCGAAGAGCGTCCCGTGATCATTAACAAAGGTGCCAACTGGATCGGCTTCCCGTCCAGTGTGAGCATGAGCTTAAGCAATGCCTTTAGCGGCTTCGCCATCAGCGGTGACATGGTCAAGTCGAAGGACCGTTCATCCTCCTATAACGGAAGCGCCTGGAGAGGGACATTCAACACGCTGGAGCCTGGCAAAGGCTATGTTTACAAGTCAAAGGCATCGGGTAACAGGACTTTCACTTTCCCGTTGTCGCATCATTGACAGTCGGCTCGTAAATCTGAGCCCTGTATGCCTTGGGTGAGACCCCGACGCTGGTCTTAAAGTATCTTGAGAACGACGTCGGGTCGTCGAACCCCAACTGGAGGCTGATTTGTTGTATGGTGATGTCGGGCCGGTAATGCAGCAACGCTTTGGCCTGAATGACGATATAGTGGGCTATGCACTGGCCAGCGCTAAAGCCTGTCTCTTTTTTGATGAGACTGCCGAAATATTTCGGCGAAAGACAAAGCTGCCGCGCGTAAAACTGTACCTCACGGTGTTCTTTGTAATGCAACGCCAGCAAATCGTAAAACCTCCTGAACAACAGGTTGTCGCCAACAGCGTCAGTGTCCGTCTGCCTGAAATTGTCCACCAATCTCGACATCACGTCAAGGATGCCGAGGGTGATCTCTTTTCGTGAGGGATAGTCGAAACCGAGAACCGACTTCAGCAGCCTCAATATGTCGCATACGCAAAGGTAATGCTCCTCCCGGAGATGGAAGAGCGGCTCGCTGTGAAACAAAAGGCTGTTCCCATAGGTGAGCCGTGGCCGCAACTCGTCGTAAAAACCTGATGAGATGATGAGCAGACTGGAACGGTAGTCATCCGAGGTCTCCTTGGCTGATATGGGATCGTCGGGATAAACCAATGAGAAGTCATGGGCGCAAAACTTTATCGGTTTCATGTCGTATTCGCCAATGGAATAGCCTTGGTGGCAGACGACAATGACAAGATGGGGCGACACGAAAGGTATGTCGGAAGAGGGCAGCCTCACCACATCCTCAATCAAAAGAACACCGCGTTTCTCGATTTCCTGGTTTAATGCTACAATGGGATGGGGCGTTGTTGGACTTTTACTCATGGCTTTCGACCTTTTGCTTGCAAAAATACCACTTTTCCTAAAAAAAGAAGATGCTTTCCGACTTTTTGCCATCTTGTTCCGCCTTTTGGTGCAGAAGCTTACTTGATAATCGTAATATCTTTGCAAGTTTTTAAAAATCAACTATGAAAAAGGCATTATTTACATTGATGATGATTGTGGCCTATGTTATGGTCTGGGCAGATAATAGTGTCACAGTCAGTTACAACGGTACTACGGCTACGGTGACGGTGGATGACAACGTGGCGCAGTACCTGACCGTCACACAAAGCGGGGCACATGTCTCAATCGAGCAGAGCAGTGCCGTGAACGACTCGATAGGGGAGATCACCTACACGCTTACTGGCACATCGCCTGACGGTGAGTTTTACATGTCGGGCTCTTATAAGGCCACCATTGAGTTTAACGGCCTCACATTAACCAACGTGACACCAGTTTACAGCGGTGCCGCCGTGCATATCCAGAATGGCAAGCGTGTCAACGTGAAAGTCATCACGGGCACCGTCAACACCCTTACCGACGCGGCAAGCGGCTCGCAGAAAGGATGCCTCTATGTGAAAGGCCACGCTGAGTTCAAACAGCAAGGCACACTCAACATCGTGGGCAACGTGAAGCATGGCATCAAGGCGGGCGAGTACATCACCGTCAAAAACGCCACCATCAATGTCACCTCGGCTGTCGGTGACGGCATATCGTGCAATCAATATTTCCTTATGCAGAGCGGTGCCGTCAACATCAGCGGCACGGGTGACGATGGCATTCAATGCGACCTCGACGGCGAGACTTCGACAGGTGTCACCATCGACCATGAAGACGAGGATTCGGGTAATGTGTATCTCAGTGGCGGCACTATCACCATCAACTGCTCGGCTGTGGCCGCCAAAGGCATCACAAGTGCCGGTGACATCTACATCTCCGACCGCGCCGTGGTGAACGTCACCACCACTGGCCACGGTATGTGGGACGAGACCGACATGGAAGCCAAAGCCGCCAGCGGACTGAGCGCCGATGGCAACATCGACATCAGCGGCGGAACGATCTCGCTCACCGCGACAGGATCGGGAGGCAAAGGCATGAAGTGCGATACCCTGATGACCATCAGTGGAGGCGACATTACGGTGGTGACATCGGGCGGCCTGTATTATAACAACGGCACTAACGAGTACCTAAACTATACCGCCAACACCGAACATGTCAGCAACAACTACTATTCCTCACCTAAAGGCATCAAAGCTGGCACTAAAGTAACTTCTGGCACAACCACGACCTGTGTCGGCGGCCTTAATATCAGCGGCGGCACTATCAGCGTCACTACATCAGGCAACAACGCCGAAGGCATTGAGAGCAAGAACTTCATCAATATTACCGGCGGTTACATCACCGTGGATGCCCATGACGATGCCATTAACTCAGCCCAGGACATGACCATCACTGGCGGTTATATCTATGCGCGCAGCTCCAACAACGACGGAATGGACACCAACGGTGACTTTTTCATCGAAGGTGGCCTCGTGTATGCTGTCGGTGCGTCTTCGCCTGAAGTGGCCATCGATGCTAACACCGAGGGAAACAAGAAATTCTATTTCAGCGGCGGCACCCTTATCGCCATCGGCGGCTTGGAGCAAGGCAGCTCGCTCACGCAGACATGCTACCAGACCTCATCATGGAGCGCCAACACATGGTACTCGATGACTTACGGCAACACCGTCATTGCCTTCTTGACTCCGACGAGCGGCGGCTCGACTATGGTGGTGTCGGCAGAGTCAACGCCGACGGTAAAAAGTAACGTCACAGTCAACGGTGGCACCAGCATCTTTGGTGGCAGATGCTATCTTGACGCCACACTCAGCGGCGGTTCCAACGTCAACCTCAGCGAATACACTGGCGGTGGCGGTGGTCCTGGCGGCCCGGGAGGCCCTGGCGGTCCTGGCTCTACCTATACCATCACGGCAACGGCAAACCCGACGACGGGCGGAACGGTGACAGGTGGCGGCACCTATAACAGAAACGACTACTGCACCCTTACCGCCACCGCCAACAACGGCTACACCTTCACCAACTGGACCAGAAACGGCAGCGTGGTCTCGACCAGCGCCACCTATACCTTCAGGGTGACAGGAAACGCGACATACGTGGCCAACTTCACGCGGAACAGCTATACGGTGATGGCTTCGGCTAACCCGTATGGAAGCGGCAGCGTCACCGGCTCTGGCACGTATTACCACGGCACCAGCGTCACCTTGTCGGCTACAGCCAACGAAGGTTATGCCTTTACTTATTGGACTGAAAACGGCGAGCCCATCTCTACCGAAAGCAGCTACACTTTCGTGGTCACCAATAGCAGGACTTTCATCGCCAACTTTGAGGAAACTCATCTTGAAGGTGCCTATCTGACCGTGGACGAATATACTCCTGATGGCGCTCCTGTTGGACAAGAAACCAGTTTGAGCCTGAGTTTGAAGAATGCGGGGGCAGACCCGACCATCGGCATCACCACCGTTTCATTAGCCTGCGATGACAACCGTATTGACATCACTGACGGAACGGCAGAATTTGATGTGCTTTCCGCCGACGAGACCGTCACTTTGCAGGATGCTTTCAGCTTCGTTATCGCTGAAGGGGTGGAGGATGGCACACAGTTCCAAATCAATGTGGAAATGACTTGTGGCGCGGAGACTTGGACCGACAACGTGTCTGTCACGGCTCTTCAAGCTGTGATAACCTATCAGAATATGGATGGGGACAGCGGTTTTGTCCCTGGCGAGACGATGACTCTGACCGCCGTGTTCAAGAACACAGGGCATTATCAAGCCAGCAATGCCGTGGCCACGATGACCTCTGATGAAAGCTACCTGACAGTTGCCAACCCGATAATCACAATTGGCGACATCGCTGTTGGCCAGGAAATCTCTTGCGAATTCAACGTCACTGTTGCGGCTGACTGCCCCGAGGACGCATTGATTCCCGTCTCCTTCATGTTGACCGCCGATGGTGGCCTCGTGACACAAGGCAGTGAGACTTTGAAGAACACCCAGGAAATCGTGATTGGCGACGGCGGCACTACGACAGATCAATATCTGCCGAGCTACAGCTATTACAATTACACGCTCTCACAACAGATTTATACCGCCGATGAGCTTGGCACTCCCGGTGTCATCACCAACATGGCCTTCTTCAACGGCGGCACTGAAAAAACACGTACCTACGACTTCTACCTGAAAGCCACTGCAAAGAGCTCTTTCTCAGGCGGCAGTGACTGGGAGGTCGTGACGGATGACGACAAAGTGTTTAGCGGAAGCGTCACCATGGTTGCCAACGACTGGACTGTCATCGAATTCGACACTCCTTTCATTTATGATGGAGTCTCCAATCTCGTCCTCGTCACCGATGACAACACGGGCGGTTATTCCGATGGCATGAAGTGCCGTGTTTTCAATGCCACAGGTCAGGCACTCCGTGTCTATAGCGATGGCACCAACTACGACCCGTCCGCTCCTTCGGGTTACAGAGGTGCGGTGATGAATGTGAAGAACCAGATCGTTTTCACCAAGGAGGCTTTGGGTAGTAACGTTAATGTTTGCCCGGTTCCTAGGAATGTGACAGTGAGCGACATCACGTATGACGCTGCCACCGTGGCTTGGGCTGGTTATAGCGACAGCTACCTTGTGCAATTAGGTCTTCCCACCATCATGGTCAACGAGAGCTTTGACAATGAAATCCCCACCGACTGGGTCAATGATGCTGATTATCCTTGGACATTCGAGGATGGCTATATTCAAAGCGGCAACGCCGGCGTGGCGAATTCAACTTCAGGCATCTCGCTCACAGTGACATATCCCGCCGACGGCACCATCAGCTTCGATTTCTGGTCAAGAGGCGAAGGTCAGGACACAAACGACTGGGATAACGGTCGTTTTTATATCGATGGCACACAGGTGTTCCGTTATGGTGCCCATAGCGGATGGGAGTCTTATAGCGTCGCGGTTGCCGCTGGATCCCATACCTTTAGATGGGAATACAAGAAAGATAATTCCGTGAATCCCGACGGCGATTTTTTCGCCATTGACAATGTGATGATGAGAACAGACGAAATTGTCTGGAACGAACCTGTCTCTGCCGAAAACACGGAATACACCTTCACAGGCCTCACCCCAACCACCGACTATGGTGTGAAAGTGCAGGGTGTTTGTGGTGATACTGAAACAGGGTGGAGCGAAACCATCTTCTTTGCCACTACCGAAATCGTTGCCTTTACCCAAACCATCACCCTCGCCTCTGGTTGGAACTGGTTCTCGACCTGCCTTGAAATCACCCTTGAAGACCTCCAAAATGCCCTTGTGAATGCCCTCGGTAACACCACTATACAAATCAAGTCAAAAGACCAATCCACTACCTTTAACGGCAACCAGTGGAGAGGGACATTAAAAACGATGGATGTTGTCAGGATGTACAAAATCAAGATTCCCGCTGCCTGTGAGATCACATTGACAGGAACCCTCATCAATCCCGAAGAACATCCCGTCATTATCAATAGCGGTGCCAACTGGATCGGTTTCCCGTCCAGTGCGGGCATGAGCCTCAGCAATGCTTTCAGTGGCTTCGCCGTCAGTGGCGACATGATCAAGTCGAAGGATCATTCCTCTTCCTTTAACGGAAGCACCTGGAGGGGAACCTTCAACACGCTGGAGCCTGGAAAAGGCTATGTTTATAAGTCAAGTCAATCGGGGGGCAGGACGTTGACTTACCCTACAATTGCGAAATAGTCCGAATTGATTCAAATAGCGCCGGGGGTCGAAAATGACTTCCGGCCTTTTTTTCGTAGTTTGCTTTTGGCTTATTATTGTTTTTTGTATTTTTGTCCATTTTATCAAACGATCAACATTATTCGTAAGTTTTTGGCGCTATGAAAAAATCTTTTGTTGTTATCATTGCTATAATGCTTAGTGTAAGCGTTTTAGCACAGCAAAGAATACAATTTCGCTCGGTTGACAAAGCCGAATGCGTGAAAAGTGACATGACGAGATTGGAAGCCACGTTTTCGTTCTCCGGCCTTGAGACTCATGAACTGCAAAGCGAGCGTGGGTTTTTCTCTACGCTCACCATGCCTAATACCGTGATTGCCGGCAATGAGGGCGATCCTCAGGTTCCAGTCGTGAACAAGCTTATCGCCGTCCCATTGGCTGCTACTCCAAGTGT
>JAEEGH010021507.1_pt1 | contig 13318 bp, 10 predicted proteins | sample 9134181 | NCBI WGS metagenome assembly JAEEGH01 (sample SAMN16246544, study PRJNA631951) | gut metagenome | biome: gut microbiome; feature: rumen; material: DP-attached | host: Bos | place: Iran: Karaj | collected 2018-10
CGGTCAAGGTATCAGAGCGTGGATGCTGGATGCCCTGAGCCTGAATTCTCTTCTCAACGAAAGTGCCGGTATGAAGGACCGGATCTTCTTCGAAAACGTTCCCTCCAGCCACCAGTTCCTTACCCCAATTATCCAGGCTATCCGTGATAACCGGAAACTGAAAGTGAGGTACCAAGGCTACAAGATGGCAGAGGAAATGACCTATGAAATTGACCCCTACTTCATCCGGGAGTTCAAACGTAGATGGTATTTGTATGGGCACAAGGAATATGATGTAAATACCGAGCCTCATATGTATGCCCTTGACCGGATGCTGGAAGTCGAGGTAATGCCTGATACATTTAAGATGCCGGAGGATCTAAATGCCAAGGAGTGGTTTCAGTCTCTCTACGGGGTAAGGAAGTACCGGGACATGAAACGTGAGAAGGTTCTGCTGAAGGTTTATGGCAAGCAGGTTCGATATTTCCGTTCTTTGCCACTACATAGCAGCCAGGAGGAAATCGAGACACATCGGGGCTATAGCATCTTCACTTATTACCTGGCCCCTGACTATGACTTCAAGCAGGATATTCTATCGTTTGGGGATAGTGTGGAAGTGTTGGAACCAGACAGTTTGAGGAAGAGTATCGCGGGAACTATAGGAATGTTAAACTCAAAATACAATTAATTATGGCAGAAATGGGACTTGGTTATGGCAGTGAATATCAACTGATGCGCTTTATGGGCCACCATCGAGATCTCTTGAATAGATTAATTTTAGAGGCAGTCAAAACCCATGGTAATATCGAATGGCTTGATTTCCGTTTTGACCCACAGAAGGATTCTGGGGATGGTGAGTGGAAAGGGATAAAGTGTTTTTCAAAGCTGAAAAACTATTCTGAGATAAAGTTGGAATGGAAGAAGTTTTGGCCTCAGAGAGGAACGGCAATGAATTGGGACGGTATCTTTCGAATCGGAGATACCTGGTTTTTTGTGGAAGCCAAAGCTCATAAGAGTGAGTCTTTTCAGAATTGCTCGGCAAAATCAAAGGAAAGCATTGCAACCATCGAGAATGCTTTTATTGAAACACAAGATTGGCTAAAACTAAAAGACCATAAAAAATGGATTGATTCTAATTGTTATCAACTTGCAAATAGACTGGCTTTCTTACGCTTCTGTGATAAATGTGGCATAAAGGCAAAGTTGGTGTATATTGGTTTTGTTAATGGTTTCAAAAACCATATTGACGAAGTCCATTCCGAGACGGAATGGATGGAAGTCTGGAAAGGCGAGTTGGATGAATTAGGGTTGAATCTTGAAGAGATGAAGCCTTATATTTCATTTGTTCACCCGAATTGCGATCCCAAAAGGAAGAACAAATAAGCCTCTTTTGCCATAATTCCGCCGAAGATTCAATTAGTTTTGCCGTAAGAATTAGAAAAACAGGTGTAATCAATCTGTTTGCAATAGTAAAACTAAGTGGGTAATATGGACGCATACAAACTTTTAACTGAAAGACTAATAGAAAGTGGCGAACCTTTCTTGATCGGTTTAATCTGCCAACCTTCTGATGCCCAGATGCAGGCACTGAAAGAAGGTAGTGGCAACCCCGAATCAGAGATGATGCAAATCAATTCTTCTGCCGGCTTGGCCGTAAACTTCTGGCGGGCGTACGAATTGTGTCACCCGGGTTCTTCAGTCGAGTTTGAATGGCAAAAACAGAGACCGTTAAGATATGGTCGTCCTGCCAACATTGATGTGGTTGTCAGAGAACATGACATGATAACCTTTATAGAGTCCAAGTTTCTGGAACCATATTATTCATGGAATGAGATTCCACGTGATGCATACATGTTAGCATCGAAGTATTCCAAAAACACTAAGGATTCTCCTCAGTCATGGATAGAGTTGTTCTCGAAAGCGAAAGAGTTCAAATACTACAATGTCATACAATTATATAGGCATCTGTTGGCCATTTCCAAGGATATGTGGAAGTGTCCCAAGTTCTATGAGAATAAGAAAGTTAAGCTTTGCAGCATCACATGGGACATGCCGGATGGTTTTACTGATATCTTTGTCGATGAAGTCATAGCAGAGTTTGATTCACGGAGAAAGGCCATTAGGGAAGAAGCCGGCCGTTGTGAGATTCTGCTGAATGATTTCATTACCGAGCATCTTGATTTCCCGAACCTCAGTTTTGAGGCACTCAAGTACAATGACATTATCGGAATGCTTGAGAAATCTCCCTATTATTCGAAGATAAAAGAGCAGTATTACCTTTAGCGCTTTTCAGAATATAACGGGGGGCATTATCAGATGAATGAAAGATATGAATAAAAGTTTACAAGCGGATTTGAACGAATATGCTAGAACTGTAAAGGGTTCTGCAATGGTGGATGATAGCCATTTTTATGACTTTCGTCTAAATATTTATGGCGGAGAAATGGCTCCTCAAATACGAAAAATGTTTTTGGCGGGAGATGGCAATGAACTGGTTTCAAAAGCATGTGCTGTCAATTCCTCTTCAATGCTAGGATACAATTTCTTCCATTGGGTTTCTAGGGAATCACCTCTAAAGCTTTTTTTAAAAGACGGTTCCCAAATACAGTATACAGATGTATTATATGAGGTAAAAATCCCCGTTCTTAAAGGGACGCGGGCAGCCAATATGGACATTATCTTGAAGAATGATGATGGAGATATTCTGTTTATAGAGTCAAAGTTTCTTGAGTATTTGTCCACAAGCAAATTCTCTATTTCAGACACTTATAAAAAAGAGTCTTCATACTATGTCAAAGGAGCGGATTGGGCTGATTTCATTAGTCATCTGGATACTACTCTGGAGAAACAGTATTGGGTAGGCATTAAGCAAGAGATTTGCCATTTGATTGGCTTGACAAATTGGGTTAATGGAGTGCAAGTTGATCAGTTGCCGATCTATGAAGATGCCCGAAGTGTTCATTTTATTAACCTCGTATTTGAGCCAAACCCCGAAGAATATCATAAAGAATATGAGTCTTTCCTTGCTTACAGAAACCGGTATAGTGAACTACATTTGAAACTTGAGGATTTAAGTATGATTCCCAAGGGGATTACCATGTCTTTCCTCTCATATTCAGATATTTGGGATAGCTTTACGGAGAGCATAAGCCCAGAACTAGAAGGCTATCTTGACAAACACTATATGAAATTTGCAAAGAAAGATCCACATTATTAGCGGCCAGCCATTCTTCTGCCAAAATTTTGCCGAAGCTGCGATTGCTTTTGTCGAAAAACAGATGTTATCAATCCGTGAATTCTAAATAGACGCCGGATATGGACGCATACAAACTTTTAGCTGAAAGACTAATAGAATGTGGTGAACCTTTCTTGATCGGTTTAATCTGCCAACCTTCAGAAGCCCAGATGCAGGCCTTGAAAGATGGTAGTGGCAACCCCGAATCAGAGATGATGCAAATCAATTCTTCTGCTGGTTTAGCCGTAAATTTCTGGCGGGCATATGAATTGTGTCACCCGGATTCCTCAATTGAGTTTGAGTGGCAAAAACAGAGACCGTTAAGACATGGCCGCCCTGCCAACATAGATGTGGTTGTCAGAGAACATGACACGATCACCTTTATAGAATCCAAGTTTCTGGAGCCCTATTATTCTGGGAATGAGACTCCGCGTGACGCATACATGTTTGCATCGAAGTATTCCAAAAACACCAAGGATTCTCCTCTGTCGTGGATAGATCTTTTCTCTAAAGCTAAAGATTTCAAGTACTATAACGTTACACAACTCTGTCGACATTTATTGGCGATATCCAAGGATATGTGGAAGTGTCCCAGGTTCTATGAGAATAAGGAAGTTAAGCTTTGCAGCATCACATGGGACATGCCGGATGGTTTTACTGATATGTTTGACGATGGAGTCATAGCAGAGTTTGATTCACTGAGAAAGACCATTAGGGAAGAAGCCGGCCGTTGTGAGATTCTGCTGAATGATTTCATTACCGAGCATCTTGATTTTCCAAATTTCAGTTTTGAGGCACTCAAGTACAACGATATCATCGGAAAGCTTGAGGAGTCTCCATATTACTTGAAGATTAAGGAACAGTATTACCTGTAAAATTGATTACTAAGAATGGAAAACGCGACTAAAGAAAAAGTTCTGGACATATTGGAACGTACATTCCGTATCATTGACGAATGTTACACATGTAACGATGAGACGCAAGGTAAGGCTGATTTCTCTCAGGTGGGGAGCAGAATCATATTCCCTTGTTATAGTGATCGGGAGCGTCGGATCAGTGAACAGGAACTTCGATTTGTCTTTATTGAACAGTTCATACAGTATTGCAAGGAGAAACAATGGGATGCATATTATTCTGTCGAGACTCCAACGAAATGGAAATACCGTTTCTCCGGGACCAATGTACCACACAAAGCAAATGAAGGAGATGGTCAATCGGCTATGATCGATGTTTGCCTCCATAATCGTCATGGAGAACGGATTTGTCTAATCGAATTCAAGGCAGGTAATCCAGATGAGTTCCGCTATATCAAGGATTTGGTAAAGCTTTCAGAGGAAGGCGGTCTTTGTTTCTTTGTGCAGCTACTGGAAAGACAGAATAGCGGCACTGATAAAAGTATCCTGCCGAAGATTGAATTACACCTCAAAGAGACGAATTACATTCGCCATACTATATCGTCTAAATATCACGGGACGCAGTATTGTTCTAAAGAAGTGATAGACAAAGAAGGCTGGGAGGCTATTTCAATATCGACTCCATATTGAAACCGTATTACCATAAATAGAGCAGTGCCATGTTTCTGGCTACGAAATAACGATTGTTATTGTAGTACATCCTCATTCTGCCATAATTTTGCCGAAGCTACGATTACTTTTGCCGAAAAAACTTAGATATGACAGAAATAATCAATCAAATCCCCGGTTATGAAAATGGTCGTGTAAAGCGGATTAGCGCCAGTGAGTTGAGAGCTCCCATCATTGTCTCAGAAATCGCCATTGACTTGCGCGATAAGTGGAATACCAAAGTGCTTTGCCTCTCTCTTGACGAGCGAAAAGAACTCATTGAATCATTCGTTATGAACAATGGCACCCATGCCAATGCCATCGAGACCATCGTTCTCAATCAGAAGAATCCCGATGTCTCTGTGGTAATCAAGAAAGTATGTGGTCTGATTCATCGTAAGTTTGTCCGAGCAGTCATCATAAGTGGTGCCGAAAGACTCACTCTCAAACGACCATCCTCAGATGAAAAGGACATCATCAATAGGTGGCTTGAGAGAATGTCTAAAACAGAAAGAATCCCTTTAGTTCTTGTAGAAATCGTGTGATAGCGAAGAAAGGAGGGGAACAAGATCAAAGAAAACGATTAGGACTGTGGAATCACATCCCTCAGGCTCCAGATTCTTTCCAGGTCTTCGAGGAATTGGTTCGATATCACTCCGGTTGCGGGTACACGGAAAGCCAGGCTTCATCGCCTGGCTTTTTCTATTGTTCGGGAGCCGGCCTGAGGGTTATTAGAACAATCTAACAAAAATAATTACTAACTTTGTTTTATAATCGTTTACGTGGGCAGATAACCCTATGCAAAGAAAGCATTCCATCCTATATCCCGTCGTTGGAGCGGCGCTCCTTTTGCTATCCTGCAGTGAAAAGCAGGTGCCTTCCTCTATTACGACCGTATCCCTGGATGATTACCGTGAAACGCTGGACGCAAAAGAAATCTTCCGGCGTAGCGACTACTATAATATGTCCGATTGGATCGTTCCGGATGAAAAGGGAAATCTGAAGATTCAGTTGGGAAAGGAAAGCGGGGTGCGGAACCTTTGGATGAGGAACGACGAACCCCTTGGTTTCTCGATGCAAGGAGGAGCAGAGAAGACCGTAAGGATTGATATCCCGCCAATCGGAGAGTCCGCATCGATGGATGTCCCATTTTCTTTCGAGGTTCCTTGGTCTCTGTCTGCTGACGCTGTACCTGATATCTACAAGCGCCTGTTCGAAATCGGACTATTCCAGAGAGGTGACTTCCGTTATGATTTTGGAGAAGATATGCCTTTCATCTGTATTATTCCGGATATCCGGCTCTTGCTTCCGCCATGCATGTCTCCCGATCCCGATGATCACAATGTCATGCCGGAAGAGAATGGATATCGATTCTACGTCCAGTATTATGGACCTTCCAGCGAGGATGTTTCCATGTTCGCCTCCTTCGAAGTCCCGGACGACTGTCAATCGCTGCCGGATCGCGCGATCCGTATGGACTCGAATCTTACGATAAGCGGAACGTTGCATCTGGAGAAAAAAAGATTGAAGGAAGGCAGGGAGTGGCCTGACCATCTGGACTTTTCCTTCTCCTTCACGCATGAAGGCAGTCTTTTCCAGGCAAACGGACAGTTCAATCTTCCCTCGGCATACACCGTTCCGGATATTTCCTATCATTATGACTTGCAAATCCGGCCTTTCCTGTTTCAGGATAGTTTTTCGAACATACACTTATATGACACGCGAATCCGTCTGGATTTCTTGAATAAAAGCCCGTTCCATGTCCGGCTCCGCGGGACTGTCGCATCTTATAAAAATGGAGAGGTCCTCCATTCGATACCCTTTGGGGACGACGGTACGATCGAAGCGAAATCATTCGATGCCTTCCTGGCCAGGTGGAGTTTAGACAGAGTCTGTGAAAAAACGATCTTCCTCAGCGAATCCGACCGGTTCCCGGTCAGTTTCCCGGGCTCGGAATTCCCGGATTATCAGAAACATGTCTCCCTTCAAGTCGATGGACTCTCGAGCCTTTTCGCCGGAGATCCGGACGACATCCGCTTCACCGATCTCCAGGTCGAAAGAGACCCTGACGAGATCATCGATATAACGGTCGATGATTTCGAAGACGCGGACTTCAGGTTGAGCGGACTGGTCACCACTCCTCTCCAGGCCGGGAATGATTTCGCTGCTCGGACATATTTCCCCGTTTCTTTGCCGAGAGACATATTCAAGGAGGATGTCCCTCTGCATAAAGTCATGATAGAAGGGACATTGACTTCCACGCTTCCGTTCTTCCTCGAACTGAAAGATATCGTTGTCAACCCGGATATTACTTGTACCTGGGATAAGGTCCTCCTGGCTCCTTCTCTTGCAAATGAAACGTCTTCCGCCCGCTTCACCATGCAACTTGAATCAGGGAAGGATTTGAAAAGCCCGTGGATTGATGCAACGCTTCTTTTCCGGCTTTTCGCCGATGAATCCTGCGCCGGTAAGCCCATCAACGAGTCCGGCTGTATTTCCTTGAAAGATTTGGTTGTCAAGTATTGACTTTTATCTCAATGACGCTGCTGAAAATGAAGAGATTGCTGGCCATTGCCTTTCTGCTGCTCCCATTCGCCTTCGCAACGTATGCCCAGACCGGGTCGTGGGCGGGTAAACTGGATGCGATGGGGAACAAGTTGACCATCGTTTTCCATTTGGACGGGGAGGAGCCTACGATGGATTCTCCGGACCAGGGGGCGCTGGGGTTTCCCATCCAGGTAGAAAGGACGGCGACGGGCGGGATTACCATCCGGATTCCCTCCCTGGGGGCTTCATACGAAGGGCAGTGGGTGATCAGGCAGATTGTCGGGACATTCCGGCAAAGCGGGCTTTCATTTCCCTTGACACTCACTCCGGAAGTGAAGCCGAACCGGCCGCAGAATCCCGTGGGACCCTTCCCTTATACGGCGGAGGAGGTCTCTTTCACCAATGGCGATGCCCACCTGGAAGGGACGCTGCTCCTGCCTGAAGGATATTCGCGCAAGACACCCGTACTCATCATGGTCACGGGCAGCGGACAGGAGAACCGCGACGAGGAAATCTATGACCACAAGCCTTTCGCGGTCATCGCCGATGCGCTCGCGCGGGCCGGAATAGCCACGCTCCGCTACGACGACCGAGGCGTCGGAGGATCGACCGGAGATGTCGCCCAGGCGACGACCGAGGATTTCAAGGACGACGCCCTCGCCGGTATCAGACTGCTTCGGGAACGCTTCGACAGGGTGGGCGTCCTCGGCCACAGTGAAGGCGGCACCATCGCCCTTATGCTGGCGGCGGAAAAGCAGGCCGATTTCATCGTGAGCCTGGCCGGGATGGCCGTTTCCGGCACGGAGACGCTTGTCCGGCAAAGCAGGATCGGCCTCCTGGACGCCGGATTCCCGGAAGCCACCGTCGATACCTACTGCAAAGCCTTCGCCGAAGCCTGCCAAGTGCGGGTCCATGGCGGCAGGATGCCTTCCCCGGACGAGTTGGATCTCCCGGATGCGCTGAAACAGAATTATGTGGCAGCACTGCGTCAGATCCAGTCCCCTTGGATGACCAGGTCCCTTTCGCTGGACATGCGCCCGCTCCTGGGCGGCATCACCTGTCCCGTCCTGGCCTTCAACGGCACCAAGGACATCCAGGTCGATCATGAGAGCAATCTCGGTGCACTCCGCAGCGGCCTTCCGGCGAACCCCGGGAACCAGATCGTCACCGTCGAAGGAGTCAACCACCTCTTCCAGCATTGCACCACCGGTGCCGTCTCGGAATATCGCAGCATTGAGGAAACCTTTGCTCCGGAGGTTCTGGAGCAGATGGTCCGCTGGCTGTCCGGACTGAAAACAAATAGCCTATGAATAAAGACATTTACCTGGAATCAAAACCCCGCTACGAGATCCTGGACGGGCTTCGCGGCGTAGCCGCCCTCATGGTGGTGGTGTTCCATCTTTTCGAGACCTATTCCAAGGGTCCGGCTTACCAGATCGTGAATCACGGCTATCTGGCTGTGGATTTCTTCTTCGTGCTGAGCGGCTTTGTCGTGGGGTATGCCTATGACGACCGTTGGGGCCGGATGAGTACCTGGGGCTTTTTCAAACGGCGTCTCACGCGTTTGCACCCGATGGTCGTTGCGGGCACGCTCGTGGGCGCGGCCCTGTTCTTCCTGGCCGCCCCCGCCTTCCCGAAGACGCTGGAAGTGGAAGGGTGGAAGTTTGCCCTCTGTCTCGTGATGGGACTCTTCGTCATCCCGTGCGGGAACCGCCTGGATATCCGCGGCTGGGGAGAGTTGAACTCTTTCAACGGCCCGCAGTGGACCTTGACCCTGGAGTATATCGGCAATATCCTGTATGCCTTCATTTTCAGGCATCTGCCCAAGTACGCGCTGGCTGCCCTCTGCGTCGTATGCGCGTTCTTCACGCTCGACCTGACGATGGGATGGAACGTTTTTGGCCTTCTGGAGAAGCCCCATTACAACGTAATCGGCGGCTGGGCCCTTACCCCGGACCAGATTTACATCGCCTTCACCCGGCTGCTGTATCCTTTCCTCGCGGGTCTGCTCATCTCCCGGATCCTGCCCGCCCATCGGACCGAATCCAATCCCAGCGGATCCCCGATTCATCTGAAGGGCGGTTTCGGGTGGTGCGCCCTCGCCATCGCCGTGCTGCTTGCCATGCCTTGCATCGGCGGGAAGCAGGGCGTTCCGGACGGCTTGTACCAGGCACTCTGCATCCTTGTGCTCTTCCCGCTCATCGTCCTCACGGGTGCCGGATCGGTTACCCGCGGCCGCAGGAGCACGGCCATCTGCAAGTGGCTCGGCGGCATTTCCTATCCGATCTACATCACGCACTATCCGCTGATCTATCTGCAGATGGGCTGGGTGGCATCCAACCCGGACGCCCCGCTGTGGCAGCATGTCGCCGTGGCGGTCGGCATCCTGTTCATCGCCGTCATCCTGGCGTGGGGGCTGCAGAAGGCCTATGACGAACCCGTTCGCGAATGGCTCAAAGACCATTGGCTTCACCGAAAAAAGACAACCGTATGAATCATTTCATCCCGGGCCTCGTGGCCCTTTCCCTCCTGTGCGGCGCCTGCACCGTGGAATCCGAATTGAAGGACTGGCAGTTCTCCCGGGACGGGGAACAATGGGAGGCCGTAACGGTCCCGCACTCCTACAACGCCCTGGACGGGCCTACGCAGAAGTATTACCGCGGTAAGGCCCATTACCGCCGGGAAGTCTCCTTCCCCTCCGGGAAGAATGCCTTCCTGCTCTTCGAAGGCGCGGCCCAGGCGGCGGAAGTGTACCTGGACGGAACGCTCCTGAAAGCCCATAAGGGCGGCTATACGCCTTTCGTCGTACCGCTCCCGCACAGCGGCCAGGTCGAAGTGGTGTGCGACAACACGGAGGACATCGAGATGATTCCCGTGAGTTCCGACTTCAACAAGAACGGAGGCCTGCACAATCCCGTCCGCCTGCTGGTGTACGACGATGTCTTTTTCTCTCCGGAGGAATACGGGCCTTGCCGCCTGCATGTGGTCCAGAAAGAAGTCTCTGACAATAAAGTAGTTGCTGAAGTCCAGGCCCGCGTTCGGAACACCGGACGGGCCCGGAAGGAGGAGGCCCTGGTGACCCTGAAAGATGCCGAAGGAAAGGTTGTGGCGACCGAGACGCTCGATATCGATGCTCAGCCCGGCACCGGCCGGGAGGTCAAGGCGACTCTTACCCTGGACAATCCCCATTTGTGGAACGGTGTCCTGGACCCGTACCTTTATACGGTGGAAATCCAGGTCAATAAGGACGTCGCCCGCACCGAGGTAGGCTTCCGCTATTTCAGTGTCGACAGGGACAAAGGCTTCAGCCTCAACGGAAAGCCTTATCCGCTCCGGGGCGTGTCCATGCACCAGGACATGGCCGGGAAGGCATCGGCACTTACCAAGGAGGACATCGCGGACGACTATGCCGTCGTGAAGGAACTCGGCTGCAACTTCCTCCGGCTGGCGCATTATCCCCACAACGACGAGGAATTCCGGTTGTGCGACCGCATGGGCATCATCGTTCAGACCGAGGTCCCCTGGGTCAATGTCTGCGGCGTCAACGCCACCCAGGCCTATTTCGACAACATCCACCAGCAGATGCGGGAGATGGTCACGAGCCTGTACAACCACCCGTCCATCTGCTTCTGGGGCATGTGGAACGAACTGGACTCCTGGGGCAACCGCCCGAACTACCAGGGCTGGCTGGACACGGACCGCGTGGTGGCGGAGACCGCCATGCTGTATGATTACGCGAAGTCACTGGATCCCACCCGCCTGGTGGGCCTGACGGACGATTCCGTTTTTGAACGGGACCGCTACACCGAACTCAAGGCCGACTATTTCTCCGAGAACCGGTATCACGGCTGGTATTACAATTACGGCGATTTCAGCGGCATCACCGCGGACATGACCAGGATCCGCGACGTCATGGGCCCGGCCAACATCTCCGAATACGGCGTGGGCATCAATCCCTACTGCGAGACCTGGGACGAGAGCGCCGTCCGCCGCGACCGGACAGACTCCCTCCACTTCGAGGCCTATGGCAACCGCTCCCATGAGGCGCATGCACAGCAGATCGCCCGGATGCCCTGGCTGAACTTCACCTCCCTCTGGATCCTGTTCGACTTCCCGGTCGCCGACCGCCATGAAGGCTTCGTGGACTCGGAGGACGGCGTGAACTACGTGGTGAATCCCGCCCGCATGTACATGAATGACAAGGGCCTCATCACACGGGACCGCCAGACGAAAAAGGACGTGTTCTACCTGTACAAGGCCTGGTGGAACCACGAGGTGAAAACGATCTATATCACGGAGAAAAGGCTGCACTACCGTCCTGCAGGACAGCAGTTTACGCTTACGGTGTATTCGAATGCCCCGAGTCTGGCACTCTACCGCGACGGGGAAAAGGTAGCGGAACTCTCCGCCTCCGGAGAACCCACCGGCGTCATCTGGAAGTTCCCGGATGTGTCGATGGGAGCGGGGGAGACCACCTTCAAGGTCGTTTCCCCGGACGGCACGGCCGACGAAGTCGTGTGGAAAACGTTAAAGTAGGCCCTGCCGCTACAGGTCCTGGCTGTTGATTTCGTCCTGGCGGAGGCAGTTCACGGCGTCCTCGTAAAGGAGCGTGATGGAGGGCTGCTGCGTCATCGGGTTGTTGGCGATCATCTGGTGGATGGTGCCCTCTTCGGTCGTGAAGCGGGCATACCAGCGTCCCTTGCCCCGCTGGAGCGCCTCCAGTTCCCGTCCGTCACCGTCGGAGAAGGGGAGTTGGAATTCCTGTACGAGTTCCTTGGGTTCGCCGTACTTGAAGGCGAGGCTCCTTAACAGCGTGTAGAAGTCCAGCCGGAGGGCCATCCAGTTGTCCGGGGCATCGAAGGTGGCCGCGACACGGCTGACGTCTCCTTCGCTGTTGGGCATGACGAAGATGTTGACCACTTTCCCGGTGAGCCTTCCCCGCAGGGAAGCGCCGGCATCCGAATCCTGGATCAGATGGAAATCGTTCTGCTGCAGCGAGGTAATGAAGGATTTCTTGGGACCGTCGATGGGAATGTTCTTGAATTTCAGGTGCTCCTGGGCTGCGGACAGGAGGCAGACGCCGAGGGTCGCAAAAAGGAGGACAATCTTTTTCATAGAGTGGTCGTATTGGTCATTGTGCAAACAAATATAAAAATAATTCAAGCAAATTGAAAGATTTTGGTTGAAAATTGGAAAACCGGGGGAGGATTGTTCCGTATATTTGTCTCAAACCTTACCTGTTATGAAAAAAGTCTGTTTGCTGGCCCTAGCGGCCCTCCTGCTTGCCGCGTGCAAGACTGAGACCAAGGTCCCCGTGCTGACCATCGAAGGTGGTCAAGTCCAGGGTGTTACCACTGACATTCCGGGCGTTCTCGCCTACAAGGGTATCCCGTTTGCCGCGCCGCCCATCGGCGATCTTCGCTGGAAGGAACCGCAGCCCGTCGTTCCGTGGGACGGTGTGATGCAGGCGGACCGTTTCGGTCATCCCAGTTACCAGGCCGTCCACTATCCCGGCGGTTATTTCACCGAGTGGGGATACGGCGAGGAGGCGCAGTGCAGTGAGGACTGCCTGTACCTGAATGTCTGGACGACGGCCGCCGGCAAGCCGGGTGAGAAACTTCCGGTTGCCTACTGGATCCATGGCGGCGGCTATCGCGAAGGCTGGGGCACCGAGCCTGAGTTTGACGGCGAGGAATTCGCCAACCATGGCGTGGTCCTCGTGTCCATCAACTACCGTCTCGGCGTCTTCGGCTTCCTGGCCCATCCCGAACTGGCGGCCGAGAGCCCGCATGGCGTTTCCGGCAACTACGGCGTCCTGGACATGATCCAGGGCCTGAAGTGGGTCAAGCAGAATATCGCCCAGTTCGGCGGCGATCCCGACAACGTGATGATCTTCGGCCAGAGCGCCGGCGGCGGCGCCGTCCGCACCCTGGTCGAGTCCCCGCTCGCCCGCGGCCTGTTCAACAAGGCGGTCATCATGAGCGCCGGCGGCATG
>JAEEGH010021510.1_pt1 | contig 13318 bp, 8 predicted proteins | sample 9134181 | NCBI WGS metagenome assembly JAEEGH01 (sample SAMN16246544, study PRJNA631951) | gut metagenome | biome: gut microbiome; feature: rumen; material: DP-attached | host: Bos | place: Iran: Karaj | collected 2018-10
CAAAGAATTTGCTCATCGTCAATTTCTTGGCGTTTGTAGCAACATGGGTGCTGGAACTGCGCGGTATCGATCTGACGTCGATGCTGGGACTTCACTTCTTCATGGCGAAGGATTTTCATCTGTTCCAGTTTATTACCTATATGTTCCTGCACGGGGGCTTCACGCATATTTTCTTTAATATGTTTGCCCTGTGGATGTTCGGTGCAGTAATAGAAAGAGTATGGGGTCCGAAGAAATTCCTTTTTTATTACATTTCGTGCGGTGTCGGTGCCGGTATCGTGCAGGAAATTGCGCAGTATGTCAACTATCTGTCGGTAGGACTGGCTGCCTATGACCATGTGAACCTGGGCGGTACGCTGATGTTGACGGATGATTATCTGAACCTGTGGACGACCATCGGTGCGTCGGGTGCCGTTTATGCCATCCTGTTGGCTTTCGGTATGACATTCCCCAACGAGCGGTTGTTTATCATCCCCTTCCCATTCCCCATTAAGGCCAAGTGGCTGGTAGTTGGCTATATTGCCATCGAGCTGTTCTCGGCACTCAGCGGACCGGGTGACGGGGTGGCCCATACGGCCCACTTAGGAGGTATGCTCTTCGGTTTCATCATGATTCGCTATTGGCGGAAGCATCCGGGCAATGGCGGCAGTTTCGGACGTAGCCGAGGGCAGGAGTTCTTCGATAATATGAAGCGCAAGTATGACGAGCGCAAGCGCTATGCGTCAGATCACCAGCGTCGTCGCTGGACTGACGAGCCAGACGACCCCGAGCCTCCCAAGAAGCCGAAACGTGCCAATCAGGAAGAGATAGATGCCATTCTCGACAAGATTAGGAAGAGCGGCTACGATAGTCTGACGAAGGAGGAAAAGAAGAAGTTGTTTGAACAAAGTCAGGAGAATTGATTAAGCAACTGAAGAAATTCACTGTTCAGATGATGGCGGGTGCCAATATCGCCACAATCATCGTGATGTGTCTGGTGGGCTATTCCGACAGGCTCAGTCCGACGGAGCATCCCGTGCTGTCGTGCGTGGGCATGACATTTCCCCTGTTCCTGTTGGCCAATATGGTGTTCCTGCTGTTCTGGATAGTCTTTAAGTTCCGGATGATATGGATACCCATACTCGGCTATGCCCTAGCGTACGTACCTATTAATATATATATGCCCCTCAACCTGAAGTCGGTTGATGTGCCCGACGACGCCCTCAAGGTGATCAGCTACAATGTGTGTGCCTATGGTGGCAACTTTAAATATGAGCAGGGTTTTGAGAAGGTGCGCGACTACCTGTTTGAGCAGAATGCCGACATTGTCTGTCTGCAAGAGGACGTGGACACGTGGCGGCGCTACTGTTTCCGGCATTACGAGAAGAAATTCGCCTATAACGACACTGTGCAATTCGTGAGCGAGGGGCTCGTCAACGGTGTAGGCATCCATACCCGTTTTCCCATCATACGTCGGGAGCGCATCCCCTACCGCTCGCAGGTCAACGGTAGTGCGGCTTGGTATCTGCAAGTAGGGAGCGACACGTTGCTGGTTATTAATAACCACTTCGAAGGAACCCATCTCTCGTCGGAAGACCGTCAGGTGTATAAGGAAATCCTGAAGGGCGAAATGAAGGGCGACACAGCGCGTAGGGAGTCGAAGAAGCTATTGGTGACGCTGGCAGAATCGTCCACCAGGCGTGCTCCGCAGATCGAGGCTGTGTGCCGCTATATTGAGGCTCACAGACAGTATCCCATCATTCTCTGTGGTGACTTCAACGACAATCCCATTTCCTACTCTCGTCATCGGATGGCGCAGGTACTGAACGACTGTTTTGTTGCCACGGGAAAAGGACTCGGTTTGTCATATAATCAGAAAGGATTTAATTTCCGAATCGACCATGTGTTCTGTTCCGATGACATCCATCCCTATAACTGTCAGATAGATAGTAAAATGGACGCAAGTGACCATTATCCGGTGGTCTGTACGTTAAAAATAGGTAGAAATGATTGAAAAATGAGCGAATTTTCTTGATAAATTTCGCCAAGTGGAGAAAAATAAGTATATTTGCAGGCTAAAATAGCGGAATCATAAATTAAAATAATATAACAAACAAGATGCAAAACAAAGGAATTGTAAAGTTTATCGCACTCGTTTTGATTCTCGTGTGCTGCTTTTACCTGTCCTTCTCGTTTGTGACAAGCCACTACGAAAGTAAGGCTGCTGCCATGGGTGAGGAGGCCGGTCAGGAGTACCTCGACTCAATCATGAACGAGAAAGTGTACTGCGGAATCTATTCATTCAAGCAGTGCCGCGAGATGGAGATCGGTCTCGGACTTGACCTGAAAGGCGGTATGAATGTCATTCTTGAGGTTTCAGTACCCGATGTAGTCGACGTACTGGCTGACCACAAGACAGATGCTGCCTACAAGAAGTCGATGGAAGAGGCTAAGAAGGAAGAGGAAACCAGTCAGAGTGATTTCATCTCCCTGTTTATCAAGTATTGGAAGCAGAACTCCAATGGTCGTCCCCTGGCTGCCGTCTTTGCTACTCAGCAGATGAAGGGCAAGGTGAGCACTAGCAGTACCGACGCCGAGGTGGAGCGTGCTCTGCGTGCAGAAGTTCAGTCGGCTGTTGACAACTCTTTCAATGTAGTCCGCAACCGTATTGATAAGTTTGGCGTTGTACAGCCAAATATCCAGAAGCTCGAAGGACAGAGTGGACGTATCATGGTGGAAATGCCTGGTATCAAGGAGCCCGAGCGTGTTCGTAAGTTGCTGCAGGGTAGTGCCAATCTGGAGTTCTGGGAGACTTACAATTCTCAGGAGATTTATCCGCTGCTGGCTCAGCTCAACCAGAAGTACGCTGCTGTTGAGTCTGGTGTAGCTACCAATGATTCCGTTGCTGCCGATACGACAGCCGTCGATACCGCTGCTGTTAAGACCAACGACTTGGCTGCCAAATTGGCCAAGAAGAACGATAAGGTCGTGGATGCCAAGGCCAAGGCTGAGGCGCTGAAGCAGAATCCACTGTTCGCTGTGTTCCAGCCCGTTCCCCAGGGACTGGCTATCGTTGGTTATGCCAACGCCCGTGATACCGCCGACGTGAACAAGGTGATTTATTCCGACGTAGCCCGTCAGGTATTGCCCACAGAGTGTAAGCTCCGTTGGGGTGCCAAGGCAGAGGACTTCGGTGAGAACACCCATGGCGACATCTTTGCACTCTATGCACTGAAGATTACTGAGCCTAACGGACGTGCTCCACTGGAGGGTGACGTGATTACCAATGCCAAGGACGAGTTCGACCAGATGGGTCATCCTTCTGTTTCGATGCAGATGAATTCTGACGGTGCCCGCCGCTGGAGCCAGATAACCAAGCAGAACATCGGCCGCGGTGTAGCTATCGTGCTCGACGACGCTGTTTACAGCGCTCCACGTATCTTGACTCAGATTGACGGTGGTAACTCATCCATTACCGGTAACTTCACCATCGAGGATACCAAGGACTTGGCAAATACACTGAACTCAGGTAAGATGCCTGCCCCAACCCGTATCGTACAGGAAGAGGTGGTAGGTCCTTCACTCGGTGCCCAGTCAATCAAGCAGGGTGTCATCTCGTTCGTTGTAGCCTTCGTGCTGCTGATGGTTTACATGGTGATGCTGTATGGTTTCATCCCAGGTATGCTGGCCAACATGGCACTGCTGTTCAACCTGTTCTTCACCCTCGGTATTCTGACCTCGTTCCAAGCAGCGCTGACCATGCCGGGTATTGCCGGTATCGTGCTGACCTTGGGTACTGCTGTGGATGCCAACGTGCTTATCTATGAACGCACCAAGGAAGAGCTGCGTAAGGGTCACACCGTCAAGGAAGCCCTGAACCTCGGTTACTCGAATGCCTTCTCGGCTATCTTCGACTCTAACTTCACTTCGTTGATAACAGGTATCATCCTGTATGTCTTCGGAACCGGTCCTATCCGTGGTTTCGCAACCACCTTGATGATTGGTATCTGCGTATCGTTCTTCACAGCCGTCTTCATGACTCGCTTGATTTACGATGCTAAGATGAAGAAGGACAAGTGGCAGAACCTCACCTTCTCGACAGCTTACTCGCGCAACATGATGCAGAACACCAAGTTCAACTTCATGGGTATGTATAAGAAGTCGTTCACCATCTGGGGTGTTGCAGCCATCCTGTTCTGCGTCAGCTTCGCCGTTCGCGGCTTGAGCCAGAGCATCGACTTCACCGGTGGTCGTAACTATGTAGTGACCCTCGACAAGGAAGTGCCCGTTGAGCAGGTTCGTATTGCGCTGGGAGGTGTCTTTGTCAACACCATTGGTGAGAATGCCGGTAAGGAAGCTAACACCAGCGTTATTGCCCTCGGTACAGACGGAAAGACCGTTCGTATCTCTACCAACTGGGACATCGAGTCGAACAATCCTCAGGTTGACGACAAGGCAGAGACCATTCTCTACAATGCATTGAAGAAGGCAGGATATGTTAATCAGGCTAATGTGGAGGCCTTCAAGAACCCCGATGTTCGTGAGGGCGGCTCTATCATCAGTTCTGCCAAGGTAGGTCCTTCAGTAGCTAAGGATATCACCTATGGTGCTATCATCTCAGTAGCTATTGCCCTGATTGCCATCTTCCTCTACATCCTGTTGCGTTTCCGCAACGTGGCTTACTCAGTAGGTTCTATCGTTGCCCTGGCACTCGATGCACTGATTGTGATTGGCTTCTACTCAGTATTGTGGGGATGGGTTCCCATGTCACTCGAGATCGACCAGACCTTCATCGGTGCCATCCTGACCGTTATCGGTTACTCTATTAACGATAAGGTGGTGGTGTTCGACCGTGTACGTGAGAACTTCAACCTGTATGCTAAGCGTGATCGTCAGAGTCTGTTCAACGGTTCACTGAACCAGACACTGGCTCGTACCATCAACACCTCTATCACAACGCTGATCGTATTGCTGTGTATCTTCATCCTCGGTGGTGACTCTATCCGCAGCTTCTCGTTCGCCATGATTCTCGGTGTTATATTCGGTACGCTCTCGTCTATCTTCATTGCTGCTCCTACGGCATTCCTCGTGATGGGTCGCACCATCCGTGAGGCCGACGCTGCTGACGAGAAGTAACATAGAACTTTGTCTTTTGTAAAAATATGTGTGACAGTCTGTTTCCTGTTTGGAGACAGACTGTTTTTCAAAGTAAGCAATCAATTGATATAATAATGGAATTAAGAAACTTTTTTAACACAAAGACGCTCTGTATTGCTATGGCTGTCATGAGCATGACCATAGTATCGTGCAGTGACAATGACGACAAAGGCACAGTGCCGCCTCCTACTCCTCCTGCTCCTGAGGAAAAATATGCAATTGAGGTGGAAGAAGGCATGACTTTGCCCGGGGATGAATTCTTGAAAGTACCCGCTGTCGCTGGTGATCAGCAGATTGTCAATGCCCTGAAGTCAATCGACAAGGTGACAGACGTGAAGCCTTTTGAACAGACGACGGGCTATGATGATAAAACCCAGAAGGCGATTACCAAGACTGCCTACTATTTCAATTACAAGCAGGACATTGACCATAACAATCCTTCAAAAGGTTGGTTCAAGCAGCAGTGCGTGCTCTCTGTGGCTGGTCAGGACCGCCCCACGTTGTTGCATACAAATGGTTATGCTTTGGCTGATAACAACCGTCTGCAGAATCTTGTCCCATTGGCGCTGGAGTCAGTGCTTGATGCTATCTGCCTTCATGTGGAATAGCGCTACAACGGTTGGTCGCTACCTGAGGGATATACCAATAGATGGAACTATCTGAGTGCCAAGCAGCAGGCGGCCGACTTGCATGCTATCGTCACTGCCATCAAGCAAAGTGGTGTAGTAGGCAAGAATAGCAAGTGGCTCGCTTCCGGTGTCAGCAAGGACGGTATGACTACAGCGCATTACGCTTATTTCTATCCCAACGAGATGGATGCCTATGTGCCCTTCTGTGCTCCCTTCCTGCTCGACCTGCTGGACAAGCGTCCCTTTTCATATATTCTTAGCAAGGCAGCTTACAACGGTAATCAGGAAGTTGTGGATAAAGTGAAGGCAGCCTACCGCGCGTATGTCGGCAACAAGGAATTGCAGGCTGAGTGTGTGAAGATATATAAGACGAAAAAGCCGGAATATGCGTCTTCTGCCGATGAAGATATACGTTTTGTCCTGTTGAATAGCCTATTCTCTAATTATTATTCCAAAATGTCGTATGTACCCTATAAGAAATGGGAGTATATGATTCCTAAGGCTGGCGATCCCGCTATCAACTTCTATGATTTCATTATGGCAGATGCGGATACGAAATACAAGGAAAATAACCTTTCTGGGCTATATAGCTCCAGACGTGCTCAGGCAGTCACCCGTCATGACCCCTATGATGTTCAGGCGTGTATCGACTTGGGAAGCTATAGCTTTGTACTCGACTGGGTAGATGACTTGTTGAGCGATGCTGAGAAGAAATATCTCTTAAAAGGTTACAATCAAGCGACCTATGGTGTGACTTACGACAAAGGCAAGTTTGTCAGCGAGTTCCTTGAGGGTATGAAACAGTCCACCTGTCACATGATGTTCGTTTACGGTATGCAGGACCCCTGGACTGGCGGTCAGATTCCCGACGACAAAATGGGAAAGAACAGTCGTAAGCTCATCATACAAAGACCATACGATGAAAGTGAGGCGGGACTGCACAATGATGCTATTTCTACATGGAGCCAATCGGAGAGAAACGAGCTCTTCACGTGGCTTAACCAGCTTGGTTTCGCTACTAAATAATAAAATAAAGGTGCGCAATCACAAGCGCACCTTTATTTTTCTGTAATCACGTTATTCAAAATAATAGAGGAAGGCCGCAATACCTTCGAGGGCAGGTTTGCGTTGCCCCTCGATTTCGATTTTGAATTTGATTTCGGTCTTGCAGATGCCACGCAGGTTCTGAATGGAATGGAGCTTGGTGACCAGACGCACGCGGCTGCCTGTGATGACGGGCTGACCAAATCGCATGTCGTTCATACCATAGTTCACCATCATCTTGATGTTGTTGACCTCGATAATCTGTTCCCACATGTAGGGCAGCAGGCTCAGTGTGAGGTAGCCGTGGGCAATGGTGCTCTTGTAAGGGCTCTCTTCGCGCGCGCGTTCCACATTAACATGTATCCACTGATGGTCGAGTGTGGCATCAGCAAAAAGGTTGATACGTTCCTGGTCAACCTCCAACCACTCGGAGGTACCTAATTCTTCGCCCAGATGGGCTGCAAACTCGTCGTACGAGTTAATGACTAATTTTCCCATGTTATAAATAATTTAAAATATGGTACAAAGTTAGTAAAAACTTTAAACTTTAAACTCTAAACTCTAAACTTTTTATTATCTTTGCACTCGTAAATGATGACGCCCTGATAGTTAAATGGATATAACAAGGCTCTCCTAAAGCTTAGTTCCGAGTTCGATTCTCGGTCGGGGTACTATGAAAATGATTGAGATTAAGGAAGTTACAAACATAGCGCAACTGAAACAGTTCGTTCAGTTCCACTATGACCTTTATCGAAGCTGTCAGCAGGCGGTTCCTTTTCTTTTTTCTGAGGAGATGAACACGCTGAGGCATGACCGTAACGCTTGCTTCGACTTCTGCGAGGCGAGCTACCTGATGGCTTTCAGAGGCGAGGAGATGGTGGGACGCGTGGCTGCCATTATCAATCATCGTGCCAATGAGCGTTGGCAACGGAAGGTCGTCCGTTTCGGATGGCTCGACTTCATCGACGACAAGGAGGTGAGCCGCGCCTTGCTCGAGGCTGTCGAACAATGGGGCAGGCAGAAAGGAATGACCGAGGTGGCAGGTCCCCTGGGATTTACCGATATGGACCGTGAAGGACTGCTGATAGAAGGTTTCGACCAAGATGCTACCATGTATATCAATTACAACTATCCTTACTACGTTCAGCACATCGAACAGATGGGTGGCTTCGAGAAGGATAACGACTATATGGAGTATCGGGTGAAGGTGCCTGAGCAGGTGCCCGAGAAATTCCATAAGATAGCCGAAATGATTCGCAAGCGCTATAATCTTCATGTGCGCAAGTTTACCCGTGCCGAACTGCTCAAGGGCGGCAAGGGCAGGGAGATTTTCAATATCGTCAATGCCACGTATAAGGACCTCTATGGCTACTCTCAGCTCTCTGAGAAACAAATCATCCAATTGGTTGACCAATATATCAAGGTGGTTGACTATCATCTCCTGACAGCCATCGAAGACTGGAATACCCCCGACCATAAGATAGTGGGATTCGGCATTACCTTCCCCTCGTTCAACGAGGCATTGCGTAAGACGCGCGACGGCAGGCTGCTGCCCTTCGGTTGGTGGTACATGCTGAAAGTGCTGAAGTGGCACAAGACCGACGTGGTTGACTTGCTGCTCATCGGTGTGTTGCCCGAATATCGTGCAAAAGGTGCCAATTCCTTGATTTTCGACGACCTCATCCAATGGTTTCAGCGCTATGGTTTCAAATGGGCTGAAGCAATGCCACAGATGGAGACGAACGAGCACATGCGTGGGCAGTGGCAGTACTTGGAGGCCACCCAACATCGTCGCCATCGCTGTTATAGAAAGAAGTTATAACTAAAAACTGTTATTATTATATGATACAAACTGTTGTAAAGCGCGACGGGCGCATTGTGGGTTTTAATGAACAGAAAATCATGGCTGCTATCCGTAAGGCCATGCTGAGTACCGAGAAGGGTGAAGACGAACGACTGCTCCAAACCATTACCGACCGTATTGCAGCCAAGGGTAGTCCTCAGATGACGGTTGAGGAAATCCAGGATGCTGTTGAGGTGGAGCTGATGAAGTCGAGTCGTAAGGATGTAGCCCAGCGCTATATCGCCTATCGCAACCAGCGTTCTATTGCCCGTAAGGCAAAGACCCGTGACGTGTTCCTCGATATCGTGAACATCAAGAACAATGATGTCACCCGTGAGAATGCCAATATGAATGCCGACACTCCAGCCGGTATGATGATGAAGTTTGCCTCCGAGAGCACCAAGCCCTTCGTTGATGACTATCTGTTGTCGCCCGAAAGCCGTGATGCAGTAGAGCATAACTATCTTCATATACACGATAAGGATTACTATCCCACCAAGTCGCTGACCTGCGTACAGCATCCGTTGGACAATATCCTCAATCAGGGTTTTGTGGCAGGTCATGGTGCCAGCCGTCCTGCCAAGCGCATCGAGACAGCCGCCGTGTTGGCCTGTATCTCGATGGAGTGCGCCCAGAACGAGATGCACGGTGGTCAGGCCATTCCAGCCTTCGATTTCTATCTGGCTCCCTTTGTACGTCTCTCGTATATTGAGGAACTGAAAGCCCTCGAAGACTTGAACGGTGAGGATTACAGTGCCCTTTACGACGAGGTGCTGATAGACTATCTCAAACAGCCGCTCGGCACGTTGAAAGGCATCGACCGTGTGCGCCAGCATGCCATCAATAAGACGGTGGGACGTGTGCATCAGGCGATGGAGGCATTTATCCATAATATGAATACCATCCATTCGCGTGGTGGTAATCAGGTGGTGTTCTCGTCTATCAACTATGGTACCGACACCTCTGCCGAAGGCCGTTGCATCATGCGTGAATTGCTGAACAGCACCTACCAAGGTGTGGGAAATGGTGAGACAGCCATCTTCCCCATCCAGATATGGAAGAAGAAACGTGGTGTGAACTATCTGCCAACCGACCCCAACTACGACCTCTATCAGTTGGCTTGTAAGGTGACGGCTCGTCGTTTCTTCCCCAACTTCCTCAACCTCGACGCTTCCTACAATCAGGACAGCGAGTGGCGTGCCGACGACCCCAAGCGCTATCTGCATGAGGTGGCTACTATGGGATGCCGTACCCGTGTGTTTGAGAATCGTTTCGGTCCCCGAACCTCTATTGGACGTGGCAACCTGTCGTTTACCACCATTAACATCGTGCGTATTGCCATCGAGTGTATGGACGTGAAGGACAAGGAGGCGCGTATTGCCAAGTTCTTTGCCCGCCTCGATGAGATGCTGGAGGTGGCTGCCAAGCAGTTGGACGAGCGTTTCCAGTTCCAGAAGACAGCCTTCGTCAAGCAGTTCCCACTGCTGATGCGCAGCCTGTGGATAGGTGCCGACAAACTCAGTCCCAACGATACCATCGAGAGTGTGATCAATCAAGGCACCCTGGGTATTGGCTTCATCGGTCTGGCAGAGTGTCTGGTTGCCCTCGTCGGCAAGCACCACGGCGAGAGCGAGGAGGCTCAGGAATTAGGTTTGAAGATTATAGGTTACATGCGTCAGCGTGTCAACGACTTCTGTGAACGTTATCAGCACAACTATTCGGTGCTGGCTACTCCTGCAGAGGGCTTGAGTGGTAAGTTCACCAAGAAGGATCGCAAGGAGTTCGGCATCATCCCCGGGGTGACTGATCGTGACTATTATACCAACTCCAACCACGTGCCTGTTTACTATAAGTGCTCGGCCCGTCACAAGGCGGAGATTGAGGCTCCTTATCATGAGATGACGCGTGGCGGACATATCTTCTACGTGGAGATTGACGGTGATGCCACACATAACCCACAGGTCATTATGAGTGTGGTGGATATGATGGATAAACTGAACATGGGTTACGGATCTGTCAACCACAATCGCAACCGCTGCATGGACTGTGGCTACGAGAATGCCACACCGTCGCTGGAGAAGTGTCCGAAGTGCGGCAGTACCAACATTGACAAGTTGCAGCGCATCACGGGCTATCTCGTGGGTACAACCGACCGCTGGAATCACGGCAAACTCTGTGAACTCAACGATCGTGTGACACATATCGAGGGCTCGCAGCAGCAAGAATTGTTCTAAATGATTTCCGTCTTAGACATCATAGAAGATACAATGGTAGATGGTCCGGGTTTCCGGACCTCTATCTATTGTGCCGGATGTCGCCATGCCTGTCCTGGCTGTCATAACCCACAGTCGTGGGATTTCAGCGGGGGCCACCCCATGACCACCGAACAGATAATGCGCGTCATTGAGGCCGACCCCTATGCCAATGTCACCTTTACCGGTGGCGACCCCATGTATCAGCCTGAGGGTTTTGCCGAACTGGCACTGGCCATCAGGGAACGTACGAATAAAGATATATGGTGTTTTACGGGTTTCACCTACGAAACCCTCTTGCACAACCCCCGCCACCGCCAACTGCTGCAACTGATTGACGTGCTTGTTGACGGTCCCTTCATCAAGGCTTTGCGTGATGAGACATTGTTGTTCCGAGGCAGCAGCAACCAGCGACTCATCGATGTGCCGAAATCGCTGACAACAGGTAAGGTGGTGCTTTTTGAACCTGATGTGTGAGGGACGAATTACGAAGTATTGTTATTTTAGGAACTTTTCCAATTCTTCTACCACCTTGTTAGGTTCTATGTCGCGAGCAACGATTTTCCCTTGTTTGTTGGTGACGACCATCGAAGGAACAACAAACAATCCCAATTGCTGAACAATAGGTGTCTGAAACATCTGCTCGTCGCAGACGATGGTCCATAGCAACGAGTCACGATCCACGCGTTTCTTGCACTCCCGCTTGTCACCGTCGATGCAGATGCTGATGAGCGACAACTCCTGCGGATATTGTTTCTGTAGCTTTCTGAGCTTTCGCTGTATGTCCGTGCTGGGGAAGTTCCATGTAGCCCATGTCGAGATGACGCCAATCTTACCCTTCACCTGACTGGTTGATATGCTCTTGCCATTGATATCAGTAGAGCTGACAACTGGCAGCATTGCCTGCAGTCGGCTGTTTTTCAGTCCGTCCAATTGCTTCTTCAGCTTGTGCAGTCGTCCGTTGTCAGGATTGGCCTTCAGCATCAGTGTTGCCAATCGCTGTGCCTCTGCGTAGTCGGGTGTTTTGGCATTGACGAAATACTTGTCCAGCAAGTAGATGCTGATCATCGAACTTGGCTCCTCCTGAATATATTCGGCAACAGCAGCTGCTATCTCGGGTGGAGTGAGCTTATTCAGACGGATGCGCAACTTGGTAAGTTCGTCATTCTCGTCGGTTCCGGTGATGGTCATCTCCTTCAGATGAGTGGCGTCGCCCTTGATTTCTACCTCTTCGCCTGGCGATGCAAACACAGCCTGTTCGCTGAAATTGGGGAATACCAGCATGAGTGTGACATCCTTGCGGACCTCCTTCTCATAGGCGAAACGTCCGTTCTGCACTTTAATGGTGTCAATACCCACAAAGGCTCCGTCGGGACTATATACCAGAAACTGGCCTTGGTTGATGTTACGCAAGCGTCCTGCCAGTCGGAATTGGTTCCCTGAGGGGCCGCAACTGGTTAAGAGCAATAGGGTGAGAAGGGTAAAAAGTATTTTTTTCATTTCTTAAACTCCAAATCCTTATCGGCATAAGCCTTCAGTGAGGGGTCTTTCTGGATAGCACTGCGAAGAAACGAGGCTGCTGCGTCGCGATTACCCTGTCGGGCCTGTACGATGGCTGCCAGATAGTCGGTCATGGCGTCAGGGTCTTTCACGTTCTTCAGGGTGCGCTGGGCACGTTCGTAGTCTTTGTTCAGCAATTGTGCCAAAGCAGCACTGTTGCTGGGGTGATAACCGAAGTCCTGCTGGGCAAGGGCATAGTTGCCTTGTGCCAGATGCAGGTTGCCCAATGCCTCCGACAGGCCGTAGGCACCAGCCGACTTGGCAATCAGGTTCTCGGCAGTCTGCGTGTCGCCTGCCTGTAGGGCCATCAGTCCCAGGTTTGCACTGGCTTCTGTCACATCGCCAGCCTGTGCGAAATACTGTCTGGCCTCCTCTTTCTTACCCTGCTGCATTGCCAGTACTCCGAGGTTGTTGTATATTCTGCCGTCCTTGGGATAGAGACGGGCAGTTGTCTTCAAGATATTCTCTTTCTCTGTATCTGTTGTAGCAATCGAGGCAGCATAGATCAGTTCCTCCACGCTCAGTTGCGAGGCATCCTTCTGATACTGCTCGAAAATCTGGTCGTCATCACGTCCTATCACTTCGTAGTTGATGGTCATGCGGGCGCGTCGTAACTCCGGCAGCACGCCCTCTGCCAGTTCGCGGAAGCCCTGACTCAGGTTTTTGATTTGCTGTTCGCGCTCCTGTGGGTCTTGATACATGGACAGCACGCGCAGGATGACGTCCTTGTCGGGAATATTGCTGGCCTTTACCAGTTCCTGGAATCCCTCCCAGTCCTGAGCAGTATATTCCGAACTGATACCGCCTTCCAACTTGGCATCCTTCATCTGCTGGCGAACGTAGCTCTCCGTGTT
>JAEEGH010021511.1_pt1 | contig 13318 bp, 11 predicted proteins | sample 9134181 | NCBI WGS metagenome assembly JAEEGH01 (sample SAMN16246544, study PRJNA631951) | gut metagenome | biome: gut microbiome; feature: rumen; material: DP-attached | host: Bos | place: Iran: Karaj | collected 2018-10
ATCAAGGCCCAGCTCTCCCGTTTCCTCGATTTTGAGTCAGACGCCCCCAATAAAGCCGAGCTCGTAAACAATTACGACTGGATGAAGGACTATACCTTCATTAACTTCACCCGCGATATCGGTAAGCTCATTACCGTCAACTATATGATGAGCAAGGATTCGGTAAAGAAGCGTCTTGAGCGCAACTCCTCCGAGGGTATGTCCTTCACCGAATTTACCTACCAGCTCCTCCAGGGCTACGATTTCCTGTATCTCTACGAACATAGAAACGTAAAGATGCAGCTCGGCGGAGCGGACCAGTGGGGCAACATCACTACCGGAACCGAGCTTATCCGCAGGGTCCTCGGAAAGGAGGCCTATGCTCTTACCTGCCCTCTCATCACTAAAGCAGACGGCGGAAAGTTCGGCAAAACCGAAAAAGGCAACATCTGGCTCGATCCCGAGCGCACCAGCCCTTACCAGTTCTACCAGTTCTGGCTCAACGTCAGCGACGACGACGCAGCAAAATACATCAAGATCTTCACTATGCTGGACCGCGAGACTATCGAGGCCGCTATAGCCGAACATACTGAAGATCCCGGCCGCCGTACCCTCCAGAAACTCCTCGCGAAGGAGGTCACTATTATGGTCCACGGCGAGAAGGAATACGAAAATGCAGTCAAGGCTTCCCAGATGCTGTTCGGCAAGGCTACCGCAGAAGATCTTCGCAGCCTGGACGAAAAGACCTTCCTCGCAGTGTTCGACGGCGTACCTACCTTCGATGTAGAGCGCGGAAAACTCCCTGTCGGAATTCTGGACTTCCTCGCAGTAGAGACTCAGGTCTTCCCCTCCAAGGGTGAAGCCCGTAAGATGATCCAAGGCAACGGCTTCTCCCTCAACAAGGAGAAAGTAACCGATATCGCCCGTGACATTACCGAGGCCGACATCATCGACGGTAAATACATCCTTGTCCAGAAAGGAAAGAAAGACTACTACATAATCAACATAAAGTAAAAGGCTATGGAAGGACAGAGTACGCGTCAGCAGAAGGTCGCAAGGGAGCTCCAGCGCGACCTAGCGGAGATTATCAGGAGTAAGGGAATGGCCGCCTTCGGCGGCGCGATGGTCACCGTCAGCGAGGTGCGCGTCAGCCCCGACCTTTCGATCGCCAAGGTCTACGTAAGTATCTTCCCTTCCGAGAAGCAGGAAGAGGTAATGAAGCTCCTCGAAGAGAACAACAAAGCTATCAGGGGCGAACTCGGAAGAAAAGTTGCCAAGCAGCTCAGAATCGTTCCTGAGCTGGACTTCTACCTGGATACTACACTCGATTATGTAGAGCACATCGAAGAACTGCTCAAAAAATAGTTTCCCACGTGGGAGTATCAGGCTTCATAGCCGGACGCTATCTCTTCTCCGGGAAATCCCGTAGTGTGATCAGCTGGATCTCCGGTATTGGTGCCGCCGGGATGGCGGTAGGGACCGCCGCGCTGATAGTGATACTCTCAGTCTACAATGGTTTCGACCGGATAATCAGGGACAATCTGGACGCCAGCTCGCCCGATATCGTAGTCCGGCCGACCGTGGGAAAGACTTTCGATTCGAGCGCGGATGCGTTCGCTCAGGTTGCGGCCCTGCCCGGGGTCGTCTCCGCCGAGGGCGTGGTCGAGGAAAAGGTGGCCGTGCGCTATGGAGACAGGCAGTCAATAACGAAGGTGCGCGGAATCGATGGTGCGTGGGAGTGTAGTGTCAGCTCTACTCTCGCCTCTGAGCTTGGGATCAAGACCTTTTTCCTTGAGCAATTGACCCTCTTCTTCCCCAGCAAGAGCGAGAGCTTTTCGATGGCGAACCCTGCCGCTTCGCTGGAGACTGTTTCGATGAGGCCAAAGGAGATAGTTTCCTCCGACGAGAGCCTCGTCATCATTCCTATCACAAAAGCCCGCGAACTTCTTCATATCGAGTCGGACGTCACCTCATTCGAGATTTACGGACCAAAAGTCTCCGTAAAACAGGTCCGGGAGCTCCTGGGGCCCGATTTCGAAGTCCTGGACAGATACCAGCAACATCCAGCTGTCTATAAGATGATGCGCTACGAAAAGGCGGCCATATACTTGATTCTTATTTTCGTGGTGCTTATCGTCGCCTTCAACATCTTCGGCTCCCTGTCGATGCTCATCATCGACAAAAAAGACGATATCAGTACCCTCTCGAGTATGGGCGCTTCCGCTCCCGTCATCCGCCGGACCTTCTGGCTCGAGGGCTGGTTCGTGTCCCTGCTTGGACTGGTTATCGGCCTTGTGGTCGGAATCGCGCTGGTTCTTATCCAGCAATACACCGGCCTGATAAAGATGCCCGGCAACTACCTCGTAAGCTCATACCCGGTAGTTTTGAAATTCACCGACGTCCTGCTTACCGCAGCCGGCGTAGCCCTCATCGGGGCCCTCATCTCGTCTATAAGTATAAAAGAAATAAAACAATGAAACGCATCTTCACCCTCGCCGCCGCAGCCCTTGTCTCGCTCGGCGCATTCGCCCAGAACGGAGGCCTTGACACCCTGATGCTCCAGACTATCCGCCAGGGTTACACAAGCTCCCCGGCAGACAAAGCCGTCCGCAACGCCCTCAACGCAGTTGCGCTGAACACTATCGCCGTCAACGCGGAAAATGCCGCCATGATCGACACCGAATTCTCCGACAGAGTGAAGACTGTAGGAATCACGGACCAGAAGCAGTCAGGCCGCTGCTGGCTCTTCACCGGCCTCAATGTCCTTCGCGCCGCCGCTATCTCTCAGCACGATCTCGGGAAGTTCCAGTTCTCCCAGAGCTACAACTTCTTCTACGACCAGCTTGAGAAGGCAAACCTGTTCCTGCAGGCGATTATAGACACCAAGGACCTCCCCATCGACGACCGTCAGGTAGACTGGCTCCTGAGCAACCCTATAAGCGACGGAGGAACCTGGACCGGAGTTGCAAACCTGGTAATGAAATACGGTGTAGTCCCCGCAGAGGTGATGCCCGAATCCCTCATTGCCAATAGCACTTCCCAGATGGCTACCCAGCTGAAGACCATCCTCAGGCAGGATGCCCTGAAACTTCGCGAGGCAAAGTGTCCCAAGTGTGCCGGCAAACTGAAAGTTGAAATGCTTTCCGAAATCTACCGCATCCTCTGCCTTGCCTACGGCCAGCCGCCGTTAGAGTTCGAGTGGAAAGGCAAGACCTACACTCCCCAGGAGTTTTACGCCGAATTCGTCGGCTTCGACCTGAACAACAACTACGTAATGTTGATGAACGATCCTTCCCGCGAGTATAATAAACTTTACGAGATCCAGTACGACCGTCACCTCTACGACGGCGACAACTGGCTATATCTCAACCTCCCTATAGACAGGATCAAGGAGATGGCTATCGCCTCTATCAAAGATGGCAACGCCATGTACTTCTCCTGCGACGTAGGAAAGTTCCTCGACCGTAAGAAGGGTGTCGCCGACCTTGCCAACTTCGATTATGAGTCTCTTCTCGGAGTGCAGTTCACCATGGACAAGAAACAGCGCATCCAGACCCACGCCAGTGGCTCATCCCACGCTATGACACTTATCGCAGTCGACCTAAAGGACGGTAAGCCCGTCAAGTGGATGGTAGAAAACAGCTGGGGCGAGACAGCCGGTTACAAGGGCAATATAATTATGACGGACGAGTGGTTCGACGAGTATATGTTCCGCCTCGTAGTCGAGCGCAAGTACATTCCCGAAGACCTCCTGCCGCTTCTTGATCAGGAACCGGTTCAACTCCCCGCCTGGGACCCGATGTTCCTCGGAGAAGAATAAAACAAAAAAGGGTTGGCTCATCGCCAACCCTTTTTTAATCGAGCCCTACGGCATCAATTAAAAGCGGTCCTCAGAGGAAACGGTAAGTTTCTTGCGGCCGTGACGGCGACGCGCTGCGAGAACGCGGCGGCCGTTTGCAGAAGCCATACGCTCACGGAAACCGTGCTTGTTGACTCTCTTGCGACGTGAGGGTTGGAATGTCCTTTTCATATCTATCTATTTTTTTGTTTTTCGGATTTGGGAGGGCAAAGATATTATTTTCTTATCTCAATTACAAATTTTTCTGCGAAATAATCGTCTTTCAGCCAGTCGTTTATAGGCCAGACGCTTACCTTCCCGGGGTCGACCTTGCATTTTGAACACATTTGAGCAATTTCCTCGGCGACATCGCCCCCTTTCAGATAGAGAATACCCTTGCTGAACTTCCCTTTTACCCAGGGATAAAACGCGTCAAGCGAGGTGACCGCTCTCGAAACGACCCAGTCAAAAGGTCCGGGAAGCGTCTCCGCCCTGGCGTTGACACACGTTACGTTTTTGAGTTTCAGATCCTTCGCGACAGCCTGGGCTACCCTGACTTTCTTCGCTATAGAGTCGCAAAGAGTGAAGTGACAGGAGGTCATCACCGAGGCCAGCGGAATACCGGGAAAACCGCCTCCGGTTCCCAGGTCGAGTATCTCAAGCCCGTCTTCCAGCAAGCCTTTCTCTTCCATATATCGATGGATTGCCAGCGAGTGAAGGATATGATGGTCGTAAAGATTGTCGATGTCTTTTCGCGAGATGACGTTGATCTTCTCGTTCCACTCCTTGTAGAGCTTGCACATCAGTGCAAAGTCTTTCTTTTTAGGCATCTTGTTCATCTCTTTTCATCTTATCTATCAAGTCTTTCGCCCGACGGATTCGAGTACGGACCGTATTGAGCTCAAGTCCCAGTTCGTCCGCAATTTCCTTGTACTGAAGGCCGTCGATAAGGCGTTTGTGGGCAACCTCGCGATAGAGATCCGGCAGGCCGTCTACATAGGCGCGCGTACGCAGTTCATCCTCGTCGCGGATGATCGAATCCAGCGCATCCGTCTCAACCTCAGTCATATTCTCAGCTACCGAAGCCGTCTGCAGATTATCGTCGAGCGAGACGGTCTCGCGTCCGGCACGCCTCTCGGATTCGAGGATATCGAGGGCCGTGTTGTGGGCAATCGTTTTCAGCCAGGTACTGAACTGGCTGCGCGAAGGGTCGTAGCTCCGAATCTGGCGGAATGCCTTCTCGAAACTGCGCGAGCAGATATCGTCGATAAAGAAATCGTCCAGATTCTTCATCGTAGACTTAAGATAGGCGCGAAGCGCATCGATATGCGTATCCCAAAGCGCGGTGAAAGCCGCGCCGTCGCCGATAATCGCGAGCCGGACGAGCTCGTCAATGGGCCTCGAGCCAGTTCTTGCCATAGTTACATTCGACTGTGAGCGGGACGCTGAGGGCCATCACCCCCTCCATCTGCTCGGTTAGTATTCTCTTGACGGGCTGTATCTCGTCTTCCGGAACCTCCAACACCAGTTCGTCGTGGATTTGAAGGACCATCCTCGCGCGCAATCCCTGCTGGCGCAGGGCACGGTCTACCCCGATCATGGCGAGTTTGATTATGTCGGCCGCGCTGCCCTGGATGGGGGCGTTGACCGCGTTTCGCTCGGCCATGGCCCTGATATTGGCGTTGTGGGAATTCACGTCCGGGACGTAGCGCCTGCGGCCGAAGATGGTCTCTACATAGCCCAGGCGGCGTGCGGATTCGAGAGTCCCGTCGATAAACGAGCGGATGGTCGGGAACGAAGCGAAGTAGTCGTCGATGATCTGGGCGGCCACCTTGCGCGGGCAGTGGAGCCTCTGGGCAAGCCCGAACGAAGAGATGCCGTACATGATGCCGAAGTTGGCCGTTTTCGCGACCCGCCGGTCATCCGGAGTCACCTCGGCGAGCGGCTTGCGGAAGATTTTCGCGGCCATGGCGGTATGGACGTCCTGCCCCTCGCGGAAAGCCTGGACCATGTGGGCGTCGCCGCAAAGATGGGCCATCAGCCTCAGCTCGATCTGGGAGTAGTCGGCCGACATGATGACGCTGCCCTTCGGGGCTGTGAAGGCCTTTCGGATCTCGCGGCCCTGCTCAGTGCGGATAGGGATGTTCTGCAGGTTCGGGTTGGAGCTGCTCAAGCGACCCGTAGAGGTAAGCGCCTGATTGAAGGTGGTATGTACGCGGCCGTCTTTCGGACTGATGTAGCCGGGAAGCGGTTCGATATAGGTAGAAAGGAGTTTCTTGGTCCCGCGATAATCGAGAATCGCGTCGATAATCGGGCTGGCGTCGGCGTATTTAAGAAGGGTTTCCTCATCCGTGGGCCATGAACCTTTGAGGGGCTTTTTAGCCTTCGGATCGAGCTTAAGCTTCTCGAAGAGGACTTCGCCTATCTGCTTGGGAGACGAGACGTTAAGGGTCGGTTCCCCGGCTATTTCGCGGACCTCGGCCTCCTTCTCTAGGACAGTCTTTCGAAGGCCGTCGGCGAAATCTCTCAGGGACTCGGGGTCTATCCTTACGCCGATCTGCTCCATTCGGGCGAGAACCTTAACGAGGGGTTCCTCGATCTGTTCATAGAGTTCGGCGCCCTTCCCTGTTCCAAGCGCTTCGCGCAGCTTTTCTGCCAGACGGAATACGATAACCGCCTCGCGGGAGTTGGGCCTCTCGCTTGCAGCCTCTCCGTCCATATCGAACAGGCTACCTTCAGTTTCGGGTGCTGCCCCTTCCAGGGCCACTCCCAGGTATTGCTGCGCAAGTATCTCGAGTTGATGTGAGCGCTCGGGATTGAGCAGGTAATGAATCAGTTCGGAGTCCAGCAGGCGGCCCTGAAGTTCTATTCCTGCCGCTGCGAGTTCGTTGATCTGGGATTTGAGCGCAAACCCACACTTAACGATATTGCTGTCTGTCAGGATGTCCTTGAATTCAGCCGGGCTGGCTGTTGCGGCTTTGTCTGAGGTAGCGAGAGTTACTTTGCCCTTTGATACTACAACCGCACACTTACCCAGTTCGCGTATCTCAGGCTTTATCGCCGCCGGAGCTACTTCCATATACTCAAGGGTACCTATCTCGCGCGGTCCTTCAGGCGCCGGGAGGTCATCATCCGCTCCGAAAATCGTTTCCTCAGAAGGGGTATTGCTCTCTGAGCGGAGCGTCGCGTCAGTACCGACCGTGTTTTTCTGGTCAGCCCCGGGAATCCTGGCCCCTTCCGGCAGTGAGCCCCAAATGTTTCGCGCATGCCTCTTCAGCGAGGGCATCTCATAACGGTCAAGCCAAGTGGTAAGTTCCGGACCGACTTCCGAATTCAGCTGCATCTGAGCGGCACTGACCATCAGCGGAATATCGGTCTTGATAGTAACGAGTTTCTTGCTGAGCGGGAGGTAATCCATCGCGGCCTTGAACATCTCCTGCTGTTTGGGAGTCAGTTCGCTGAGGTGTGCATAGATATTCTCTACGCTACCGTATTTCGAGAGGAACTTCGCCGCCCCGACAGGTCCGACTCCCTGTACTCCAGGCACATTGTCCGAAGAGTCGCCGCAGAGAGTCAGTATGTCGATAATCTGAGTCGGGCTGTCGATCTTATATTTCTCACAGATTTCCTTTACGCCGAAGACTTCATTGTCCGATCCGCCCTTGCCTGGCTTGTACTGGAAGATTCCGGGCTCTATAAGCTGACCGTAGTCCTTATCGGGTGTAACCATATAGACTTCGAACCCCTCTCCCGCCGAACGCTTCGCCATCGAGCCAATCACGTCATCTGCCTCGAAACCTTTCACCATCAGGACAGGGATACCCATCGACTTCACTATTTCCGAGAGCGGCTCGAGCGCATCGATCACCAGCTGCGGGGTCTCGGCGCGGTTAGCTTTGTATTCTGGGTAAAGCTGATTTCTGAAGGTCCCTCCCGGGGGATCGAACGCTACAGCGATGTGTGTAGGCTTCTCTCTCTCAATAAGTTCAAGCAGGTATTTGGTGAATCCAAACAGGATGGAGGTGTCTTCTCCTTTGGAGTTGACCATAGGTCTCCCCAGGAAGGCATAGTACATCTTGAAGATCAGCGCGTGACCGTCTATCAGAAAAAGTTTCATACGAGTTTCAAATATAGTGAAACTTTTCCGCAAATCACACACCAACCCCGCTGAAATTCAGTGTTTTGCGGAAGCTCTCCACTCTTTTTGTTCAAGGTGTGTGAAAACGCCCAAATCACACACCAAGCCCCTCAAAATCACCACTTGGTGTGTAAAATGGCCAGAATCACACACCAACCCATCGATCATTAAGTGCCCAACACTTGATCGCGCCGCGCCGAGCTCGAGGGAGCGGCTCAGCTTGCGCGATGGGTACTTTGCCCTCGTGATTCGCACAACTATATTGGGGATTAGTCCCCCGGCGACCTCAAAGCCGGGGGACTTGCAGTACCGGCCGCTCGCCACCTCGCGGCCTGTGTCCGTAGGGCCAAAGGAGCGGCAACGACCGCGCCAAGGCGCGCCCCTCCGCCCCTTCGGCTATCCTGGTAGGGCAGTCGTGTACGCGGTGTACCGACCGATTAGCTTCTATCGGTTCCAACTACCGTTCGAATATATATTCGTTAGCCCCCGGCAGGGTTAGTGTCGCGAGGGGTTGTTCTTTTTTGTTTGCACTACCGCCGAGCCCGCGCGGGCCTAAAAATCGGGGACGATTTTTTCGAAGGGTTGAAGGAGGTCGCGCGCACTCAGGCAAGAAGCCCGGCAAGCGTCCCCGCGCGACCTCAGGAACGATCTTCGACAAAATCGTACCAACCTTTAACCATTCGCGCTTCCCCTCCCGCCCCGGCGTCAGCCCCGGTAGGCCAGCGGCGCCGAAATCCACGAAAATGGCGCCGGGAAGTGGAAAATCCAGGCATTCGGCGTCAGAAACCCTAAAAACGGCGCCAGAGCGGGGCAAAACCGGTAATCCGCGCCAAAATCGCCCAAAACGGCGCATGGGTGGAGCACGGAGTTATTTTTTTACTAAATTTGTAAGGATGGAACAGGACGAGAGATTTATGAGGGAAGCGCTGAAAGAAGCGCAGGAGGCCGCTCAGGAGGGTGAGGTGCCCATCGGAGCCGTAGTTGTGTGTCGCGGGAGGATCATCGCAAAAGGACACAACATGACTGAGCGCCTGGGAGATGCAACCGCCCATGCCGAGATGATAGCCATTACAGCCGCTATGGAGGCCCAGGGCGGAAAGTACCTCAAGGACTGTACTATGTACGTTACAGTAGAGCCCTGTCCGATGTGTGCCGCAGCGATGAACTGGGCCCAGACAGGAAGAATAGTGTACGGAGCTAAGGATCCGAAGCGCGGCTACTCCCTCTTCACCCCTTCCCTGCTCCATCCTAAAACTGAAGTAAGCGACGGAGTGCTCGAAGCGGAGTGCTCGGAACCGGTAAGTAATTTTTTTAAAACAAAACGATAAAGCAATGAAACTCAATGCAATCCTCGCTGCTGCAGCAGCTCTCTTGCTCGCAACATCTTGCGGCATCTTCGGTGCAGGTAACGGAACTCAGACTCCTACCGGATCAGGCCAGGCCTCCGGCGCAGCCCTCAGAAACCTTTACACACAGTACAAGACTGACGGTAAGATCGACATGACCAACATCAACAACATCCTCAACCTCGCCGCTCTTTCCCAGTGTATCGGTGAGCTCAAGGATGCCGGTAAGGTAGACAAGTCAGAGTACGTCAAGGAGTTCGCCACCGGTCTTATCCTCGGTTCGAACAACCTCGTCAACCAGACCAACAGTACTCCCGTCGTAGGTGGTCTTACCAACCTCGCAGGAATTAACCTCTCCTCCGTTACTACCGCAGCTGCAGGACTCCTTGCAAACGGCATCACAACCGCCAACGCAGCAGCCCAGCAGGCCGCCGCTCAGCAGGCTGCAGCACAGCAGGCAGCAGCTCAGCAGGCCGCAGCCGCTACCCAGCAGGCAGCTACTGCTACCACCAACACAGCTAGCGCTATCTCCAACGCTATCACTACCGTCGGCGCTGCTACCAACGAGGTCACCCAGGCTGTCAGCACCCTCTCGACCATCTTCAACCTTTTCAAATAGTTAAGTGAGAAAGTTACTCCTAATAATCGCCGGTGCGGTGTTCTGCTGCGCCGGCGTTTTTGCTCAAAGCGCCGAGGACGACGCCTGCACGAGCATCATGGTCGGCAGGCTGGCCTCCCGGGACGGCGCGGTCATCACGTCGCATACCTGCGACGGCAAGTACCGCACCTGGTCCTATATGGAGCCCGCAGCCGACCATGAGCCCGGGACACTCCACGCCCTCCAGAAAGGGACGATGAAAACCGCTTTCAGAGGCGATACTACCGGAGTCGTGACTTTGGGCTACATACCCGAGGCACCGCACACTTTCGCCTACCTGAACACCTGCTACCCCTCCCTCAACGAGAAAAACGTCGGAATCGGCGAGACAACCTTCAATGGTCCCGACACCCTCCGAAGCAACAACGGCCTTTTCATGATCGAGGAGTTGCAGAGGGTGGCGCTCCAGCGCTGCTCGTCCGCCCGTGAGGCCGTCAAGTTGATGGGCGCCCTGGCGGAGCAGTATGGCTACATCGACGGCGGCGAGTGCCTGACCGTGGCCGACGAGCGCGAGGTCTGGCAGTTCGAGATCCTCGGCCCGGGCAAGGGCAAGCTCGGTGCGGTGTGGGTCGCGAAGCGAGTGCCCGATGACCACGTCGCCGTTTCCGCGAATGTCCCCCGTATCGGCCTTATCGAGCGCGGAGACAGCGCGAACTTCCTCTGCTCATCGAACGTCGAGAGCGTCGCCCTTGACCATGGCCTCTGGGACGGCGAGAGCGAGTTCAAGTTCTGGCAGGTCTACAACTGCACCTACGGCCGCGGCCAGAACCACCGCGAGCGCGAATGGTGGATCCTGAGCACCCTTGCCCCATCGCTGGAACTGGCCTACGATGCGGTAGAGCTCCCCTTCTCCGTCAAGCCGGAAATCGAGGTCGACGCCCGTGTGGTGATGAACCTCCTCCGCTCAACCTACGAAGGAACGCAGTACAGTATGGTCAGGAACATCACCCTGAACGGCAAGGTCAGCCCAATCGCGAACCCGTGGATGACTACAGAAATGCGCAACACTCTGATGGAAATCGCCCCCGGCAAGGTCGAGTTCGCGCGCAATGTCTCGGTCGCATGGTGCTGCTATTCGACCGTGATCGATATCAACGCAGCCCGTCCCGAGCCGATGCGGGCAATCTGCTGGCTGGCCTACGATAACCCAGGGCAGAGCCCCCATATCCCCATCTTCAGCGGGAGCACCAAACTCCCCGACGGCTTCGACCGCTGCGGCCAGAACGTCTTTGATCCGGATATCCCCCTTTGGAGATACCGCAAGGCGAACAAACTGGCTACTCTGGCGTGGCAGCGAACGAAAGACGAGTTCATTAAAATTGTATTGGAAGAAGAGCAAAAAGCCTTCGACGGGCTTTCAAATTTGAAACCTTGTCCTTGTAAGCTCAACGCCTATACCGAAACAATATATAACGAAACTTCCACCCGCTGGAAGCAGATGGAAGACCGTTACTGGGTAATGTTCGGAATGGGATTCTAGGGTGTTCTAATAACACACCGTGATGTGGAAGCAGTGCTGGTTCCTCTCGTATTTGCAGAGGATCTTGCCCTGCTTCTTCCGGTCTTTAAGGACCTCGCTCATCACCTTATTGAGCTCGAAAGGCTCCATCTTCGCGTCCTGCGACTCTTCGTCGTCGCGCCAGTAGCGCTGGTTGGCGATATCGAAGGTCGTACCGTAGCAGTGGGCTGAGTTCGCAGATGCGTTTGAATTGTGTCTGCGGAGTTTCTGTACATCCTCTTCCGTACGCAGGACTGAAGAAACAACTATCTTGTAATTCAGGAGTTTATGGTTGGCAAGAGAGTCGTGGAAGGCGCGGCTTATTATATCGAGTTCCTGCGCGGCATTTTTAGTAAGATACGGGACAGAGTACTTCAAATCCCACATCTTAATATAGTCGTTGTCCGTAATCTTCACCAGCCCCTCATAACCTACATCGTCCCTGGTCTTGGGAGGACGGCTCAGGCCATACTTCTTTGCCGCGACGAGATGATCTTCGTTAAGGTCTGCGAACCACTGGGAGAGACGGGGTTTGGGAGCGCTGTAGATGATGTCCTTTTTCTCTTTCTGAGGAATAACCTCTTCAACCTCGGCATCTTCGATAACTATCTGGGGCGGAGTCTCAGGCTGAGATGCCTCTTCCTCAGTTTGGGCAGCTGTTTCGACTGCTTCTTTAGATCCTCTGCTTAAGCAAGAACCTACGAGAATACCAATAAGAAGCCCCACAAAAAACGGGGTCAGAATAATCAGCCAGGCTTTAGTCTCTCTCTTCATCTACTGTTAGAAACGGAAACCTATACCTCCGCGTACTCCGGTGTAGTTCATACCGATACCGAGTTCCACCATTCCGAAGAAACGACGGCCGAACTCTACGCCAATAGGGTTGAGCTGGACGTCGGGAATGAGTTTCTGATCTGAATCGGGGCTAAGGACGACTCCTGCCTCAAGGCTGCCGTAGAGTTTTACAGCCGGACGGTTGAGATAATTCAAACGGCCTTCGAGTGCGACAGGAATGAAAATAAGGTCGCTGCGGCTGACTTCGTGTTTGTCGTCCTGATCAACAATACGATATGTACTGCCGAAATAACCGGCTGACAGACCTACAGACCAGTCCGCATTAATCGAATACAGTCCCTCTATTGATGCGTAGGGGGGCAGAGAGATTTCAACCTTTTCGTTGTTGTCCTTATTTGCGGTAGCAAGTCCCATCGCAATTGCAATGAAAGGAAGAACGATAGTAGGAACTGTTGGGAAATAGGCGGCATTCGCTTTGACAGTCCACTTTTCTTCGGGTTCGTAATCGTAGTCCTGAGCTAATACCGGTACTGCCAGCACCGACAAAAGAACGATGGTTATCAGCTTTTTCATAACAACACGTTTTTCAGAAAGATGCCCCGTTACGGAGAACCGTTGCATTTTTTGTTGAGATAAGAAGATTCGAACTTCTACTGCAAGTGCCAAAAACTTGAGTGCTACCATTACACCATATCTCAATTCCAGGTGCAAAGATAAAGATATTTTTATAAATTTGTTGAAAGCGAATAACCACTATGGCAGACGAAAAAGTAATATTCTCGATGAACGGGGTAAGCAAGATCTTGCCCCATAATAATAAAACCATCCTCAAGGATATCTACCTGGGCTTCTTCTATGGCGCCAAGATCGGCATCATAGGTCTGAACGGTGCGGGTAAGTCTACCGTCCTGAAGATCATCGCCGGAGTCGAAAAACCGACCCGCGGCGAGGTTGTATGGGCTCCCGGATACAGCGTAGGCTATCTCGAGCAGGAGCCTCAGATGGATCCGGACAAGACGGTACTCGAAGTTATTCAGGAAGGAGTTCAGGAAACGATGAATCTTCT
>JAEEGH010021512.1_pt1 | contig 13317 bp, 9 predicted proteins | sample 9134181 | NCBI WGS metagenome assembly JAEEGH01 (sample SAMN16246544, study PRJNA631951) | gut metagenome | biome: gut microbiome; feature: rumen; material: DP-attached | host: Bos | place: Iran: Karaj | collected 2018-10
ACGAAATATACGAATTCTTTATTATTCACTTACAACCCATCAAAAAGATTTGGAGCGTATTGTTTTTTTATTTACTTTTGCAGGCAAAAGCAAAACTATAAGTGACAATGAATCCGGACAATAACACCCCCTCGAAGCCCGAGAAACACATGGGATGGCGCGGCAGTAGGAAAAACTACTGCTGGCCAGGTACTTATCACATCACTATTAGTGTCGCGGAACGCAGTCAACAACCATTTGGATATATTGTGGGAGATGTAAGCAAGCCTGACGGTGACCCGCTCGCTCCGAGAGTCGTCCTTTCGGAAGTGGGCGAAATGGTGGAGCAGGAACTGCTGAACAGCATCCATAGTCATTATCCCATGATAGAGATACATGATTATGTCGTCATGCCTGACCACCTGCATTTCATAGTTGTGGTAAGGCGGCCCATCATCAGTAGCAACGGGCGTGAGACGCATTTAGGGCAGGTGATTGCTGGCTTCAAGAAAGGCTGTAACCGGCGGTACTGGGAATTGACGGGGCAGAGGTGGCAGGGTGAACCTGCCGAAGCGGGACGTGATGCCGGCCCGCTTCCTGCGGTTCGCCCGAAGGGTTCCAGGCCTCCCTCGACCGCCAGTACGGGTCGGCCGCCGCTTTTCAGCTATGGCTATGTAGACGTGATGCCCCTGAAGGAGGGGCAACTGGAACGGCAGCGCGAATATATACGCAATAACCCACGCTATCGCCTGATGCGCCTGAGCAACCCCAAATGGCTCCTGCCGCAACGTGCCTCCGTTGCGACCGCGCTCACCCTTCCTGCCTTGAAGGGCTATCTGCAGCGGGAATGTGGAAAGCATTTTGATGCCGATAAATGGGAGACGGTCAGGCAACGCTTACTCGCTGAGGATAACGCCGTCGTTTGCGATAGCTACGGCAACCGTGAATTGCTGAATGGCCGCCTGTTGCCTGTCGTCTGCCACAGAAAAGATGCGGGCCTGTTTGAGGTGCAAAAAAACCGCTGTCTTGCCGCTGCTGCTGGTGCCGTCCTCGTCTCTGCCCGGATTGCCAAGGGCGAACAGGACATCATCAATACTGCTATCCGTCAGGGATGTTCTGTCGTGACTGTCGAGGACAATGGTTTCCCATCGCTCTATCATCCTTCAGAGCAGCGTATAGACCTGTGTAGTAACAATAAACTGCTGATTGTCAGTCCGTGGAAATACGTTTACCGACGAGCAGCCGACACCATTTCCGTTATAGAATGTAAAACCATGAACTGCGTTGTTCAGGCACTATGCCGTACAAAAGATTCTTGGTGGAAATCCATAGGCTAATTTGAAATATATTTACACTGGAAACGTCCCCAAAAGGCTCCGGAACTTTGCTCCGGGCAAACTCGGAGTTTCCCTAGGGTAAACCTGGGGTTTCAGTAGGGTAAACTCCGGGTTTACCTAGGGTAAACTCAAAGCCCCCGTATTGGGGCGTTTTAGGGCACTTTTCTTGGTTTTTACGTTTTATGAAAATATCTGACAAAGATACCCTGGCCTTTTTGATAGTCAAAAGAATATTGAGGAAATATGACAGGTAATTGAAAAAAATGTTGTATCTTTGCATCATTAAAAACCATCAACCTATGAAACTGTTACTATCGCTTTTGTCGGCACTATTGCCGTTCGCCGCACCAGCACAGCCTGCCGCTACCGATATGGTGAAGGACTGGGAGAACCCCGCCGTGCTGGGCATCAACAAACTGCCTTATCACGCCACGCTGCAACTGCCTTCCCGATGGAAGGACTGCCACGAGATAGTGAGTCTGGACGGCCAATGGAAGTTCCGTTGGTCGAAGGACCCGGCGTCGCGGCCCGTCGGTTTCGAGGCCGAGGACTACGACGTGAGCCGTTGGGACGATATCACGGTGCCTGGCAACTGGCAGTTGCAGGGCTTCGGGCGACCCATCTATGTCAACATGCAGTACCCCTTCCACCGTGCCCGTCCGAGCGTCACGGGCGAGCCCGACAAAAGTTGGTATGCCTACGACCATCGCAACCCGGTGGGCTCGTATGTGACGTTCGTCGACCTGACGAAGGAGCAGGTGGCCCGCCACCTTGTGCTGCACTTCGGCGGCGTACACTCGGCCTTCTACCTCTGGGTGAACGGCCAGAAGGTGGGCTACAGCCAGAACTCAATGTCGCCCGCCGAGTTCGACGTGACGCCTTACGTCCGCGAGGGCCGCAACCGCGTGGCCGTCGAGGTGTACCGTTGGAGCGACGGCTCGTATTTAGAGTGTCAGGACATGTGGCGGCTCAGCGGTATCTTCCGCGAGGTGCAGCTGTGGGTGCGTCCGCAGGTTCACATCGCTGACTATCGCGTCCACGCCGAGCCCGCTGCCGACTACTCGCGGGCTGACGTCACGGCCGTCATTGCCGTCAGTAACGCAGGACGACGGTCGGGCAACTTGAAGGCTGTTCTGAAAATTGACGGGAAAACCGTTGAAGAGCGGGTGGGCTGGCTTGACGGCGGCGACACGGTGCGCGTGAACCTGGCCTGCGTCCTCGACAGGCCCCGGCTGTGGTCGGCAGAGAAGCCTCACCTCTATCCCTTCAGCGTGGAGTTGCAGGACAAGCAGGGGCGCGTTATCGAGCACTTCGACTACCATTTAGGTGTGCGCCGCATCGAGTGCGTCGGCGAGGTGTTCAAGGTCAACGGCAAGAACGTCAAACTGCGTGGTGTGAACCGCCACGATCACCATCCCGTGACAGGCCGGTGGGTGGACGACCAGACCTACGAGCAGGACCTGCGGCTGATGAAGCAGGCCAATATCAACTTCCTGCGTACATCGCACTATCCCGATCGCGAATACCTCTATGAACTATGCGACCGTTGGGGCATCTACGTCATGGACGAGGCCAACCAGGAGAGTCACGGCTACGGCTACGCCAACCACGAGATGGGCGAGGACCCGGCATGGCGCGACGCCCACGTCGACCGCGCCGTCAGTCTGGTGGAGCGCGACAAGAACCACCCCAGCGTCATCATGTGGAGTTTGGGCAACGAGGGTGGCGTCGGCCCCAACATGAAGGCGATGCACGACGCCGTCGTAGCCCTCGACAGCACGCGCATCCCCTTCTGCGACACCGACCGCAGCCAGTCGGCCATCTACGACGACGGCTATCTCTCGCCCAACCGATTGCGCGATGGGGCCCGCAAGGTCACCGACCGTCCCTTCATGATGCGCGAGTATGCCCACGCTATGGGTAACTCGGTGGGCAACCTGCAGGAGTACTGGGACATCATCTACGCCGACAGCAGCATTTGCGGTGTCGCCATCTGGGACTGGGTGGACCAGGGGTTAAGCGATAAGTTAAAAGAGAAAGGTAATGGCTCGTTCCTATACGGCGGCGACTTCGGCGACCAGCCCAACGACGGCCCGTTCTGCATCAACGGCCTCGTAGGCCCCGACCGTGTGCCCCATCCCCACTACTACGAGGTGCAGCACGTCTACCAGCCGCTGACGTTCGTCCGCGATGCTGACGGTCAAATACGCATCATCAACCGCGACCAGTTCACCGCCCCCGACGAGTACGACATCACGCGAGACACCGTCACCGTCGACGGCGAATGCCTGCTGAACGTAGCTGCCCGCCTCAAGGCCGACCAGCCCTGGGCGCCGAAAGGATTTGCCGTCGCCCGCGACCAGTTCGTGCTGCAGCCCTACACCTTCAGGCAGACGCTTGACGGCGTGCCCGCCAAAGTGCAGAAGACTGCCGCCGGCCTCGTTGTCTATACCGATCGCGGCACCGTTACCGTCAGCAACGACGGCACCCTCACCTTTGGTTATCTGAGTAGCGGAGCCGCCGCTGCCAAACTTGAGCCCTACTTCTGGAAGCCCGAGAACGACAACCAGCACGCCGCCCACTTCGCCGAGCGCCTCGCCGTCTGGCGCGATGCTATGGACAAGCGCACCTATAAGTCGTTCAGTACCGAGAACGGTGCTGACGGCCTCAGGATTGTCAACGTGACCACCCTCCCCGTGGGGGCCGAACTCGAGCTCACCTACACCATTGCCAAGGACGGTCGCATCAAGGTTGATATGGACTATCGCCCCACTACGGGCACCGACATCCCGCTCATCCCCAAGCTCGGCATGCGCATGCGGCTGCCCGCCGACATGACCGGCATCGAATACTATGGTCGCGGCCCCTGGGAGAACTATCCCGACCGCAAGCGCAGCGCCCTCATCGGCCGCTACACAATGCCGCTGAGCGAGTATGAGACCGACTACATTCATCCGCAGGACAACAGCTGCCGCACGGACGTACGCTGGTTCAAGATAGGGAACAATGAGACGACATTACGCATCGATGGCCTGCAGCCCCTCTGCATTCGCGCCTGGGACTACGGCGAGGAAGACCTGGAACCCGCGAAACATCCCTGCGAAATACAGCGCGGACGGTTCGTCAACCTGAACATCGACCTGAACGTTCATGGCGTTGGCGGCATCGACACCTGGGGACAGCGCACCCTTCCCCAGTACACCATCGACGGCAACAAACCCTACCACTACGGATTCATCCTGAGTTGGCAATAGGTCTTTTTGTTAAAGTTACTGAATAGGTAGTGGTGGTATCAGAATAATTTTGTACCTTTGGTCTCGAAACAAAACAAGAGTGAAATATGCAATGGCTTGAAATCGCTGCCGTCGTCATCCTTGTGATGATTGGCATTTTTATCTACCGTACCAAAACGAACGAATAGGGTGGTGGGTATGACTATGAGGAGTATCGGGCTGGCCTTTGCCTGCTGGCTGACGGCGGTATCTGCTATGGCGCAGACGCCGCAGCAGTGGCGCGACTCGTTGGCAGTACTGAACAAGGGGATAGAACGCTATCCGAAATCGACTGACCTGCGGCTGAAAAAGGCTGCGGTGAATATACAACTGGACCAGTGGGAGTATGCCGCCGAGGAGTATGGCAACGTGCTCAGGATTGACCCCGAGAATCTGGCGGCGCTTTACTACAGGGCCTATTGCAACAGCCACCTGCGGCAGTACGCGATGGCCAAGAGCGACTACGAGCAGTTCCTGAAACTGGTTCCGATGAACATGGAGGCCCGCCTGGGGCTGGCGCTGGTCGACGAGAAGATGGGTCGCAAGACGGATGCCCTGGACCAGTATAACCAACTGGTGCAGATGTTTCCCGACTCTGCCGTCTGTTACGCCGCCCGTGCTTCCTACGAGACCACGCTGGAACAGTATGACGCGGCCCTCTACGACTGGGACGAGGCCATACGCCTGCAGCCCCGCAACTTGGAGTATGTGGCGACAAAGGCCGACCTGCTGACCAGGCTCGGACGCAAGGACGAGGCGCGCAGGCTGCTGCTGCAACTAAGAACGAAGAAGAAACTATGAAACTGAAATTCACCATTCAATATGGAACGCAATGGGGCGAGAGCATGCACGTGGTGCTCTGCTGTGGTAGTCAGGATGGTACGCTGAGAACGTCGAACCTGCTGATGACTACGCAGGACGGCTTGTGGTGGACGCTGGAGACGGCCGTCCTGGAGAGCCGCCAGCATCCCGTCAGCACCATCACCTACTATTATCAGGTGGAGGACGCCGAGGGCACGGTGCTGAGGAAGGAGTGGTCGCAGGTGCCGCGTACCTACTGGTCGGACTCGTCCAAGAACTACGTCTTCAACGACCAGTGGTGCGACATGCCCCTCTGTGCCCATCTGTACAGCAATGCTTATCTTACCACCGTCGGCAAGGCTGTGGGAGAGCATGTGGAGGCCAGGCGGCTGCCGCTCTATCGGAAAACTATTATATTCCGAGTGTCGGCACCCCAGCTGACCAAGGGCCACTCGCTGGCTTTGCTGGGCAGCCATCCGGCGATGGGCAGCTGGAGCACGGCCCGCTATCTGCGGATGGAGTATATCGGCCAGCAAGACTGGATACTGTCGGTAAACGTTGATGTGGTGCCGATGCCTATAGAATATAAATATGTGGTGGTGGATGACCAGACGCACGAACTGACGGCGTGGGAGGAAGGCGACAACCGCATGGTGCAGGAGGAACTGAGCGACGGCGAGGTGCGTGTGTGCTATGGCGGCATTCTGCGCATGAAGGAGAAAACTTGGCGGGCTGCCGGTGTGGTGATACCCGTCTTTGCCCTACGTAGCGAACACTCCTGCGGCGTGGGCGACTTCGGCGACTTGAAGCGCATGGTGGACTGGGCTGTTGATACCGGCATGAAGCTGATACAGTTGCTGCCTGTGAACGATACGACGACCGACGGCCGCTGGCACGACTCCTATCCTTATAACATCACCTCGTGCTTCGCCCTGCATCCCCACTATCTGGACTTGGAGCAATTAGGCGAGCTGACGAGCAAGAAGGCTATGACCGCCTATCGCCGTCAGCAGCGCGAACTCAATGCGTTGCCCTACAGCGACTATGAAGCCGTCGAGCGGGTAAAGTCGGAGTACGTGAGCAGCATCTTTGCCGAGCGTGGTGAGCAGACCTTGGCTTCCAAGGAGTTCAAGGAGTGGTTTGAAGACAATAAGTGGTGGCTGGAACCCTATGCTACGTACAATGAACAATGTACGAAGGATAACGTTCAATGTTCAACGTTCAATGTTCAATGTTCAACGTTCAACGTTCAATGTTCAACGTTCAACGTTCAACGTAAACTGTACGTCCAGTACCACCTACACCTGCAGCTGAAGGCGGCAGCCGACTATGCCCGTTCGCATGGGGTAGTGCTGAAGGGCGACGTGCCTATCGGCGTGAACCGCGACAGCGTGGAGACTGCCCAGCATCCGGAACTTTTCCATCTCGATTGTCAGACGGGTGCTCCCCCCGATGCGTTCTCGCCGTTGGGCCAGAACTGGGGATTTCCCACGTATAATTGGGAGGTAAAAGGTAAGAGGTTAAAGGTAAGAGGTAAAAGGTTGGAGGATTGGCTACGCCAGCGCTACAGGTGGATGGAGCAGTACTTCGATGCCATCCGCATTGACCACGTGCTGGGCTTCTTCCGCATCTGGGAGATACCAGGCGACGCTGTCTACGGGCTGTTGGGGCACTTCTCGCCGGCTCTGCCGCTGACCGTCGGCGAGATAGAGTACTTCGGACTGCCCTTCAGGCGCGTTTTTACACGGCCCTTCATCAACGACCGCATCCTGGACCGTATCTTCGGCATGCATGCCCAGTATGTGCGCGACACCTTCCTGGTAGCCAAGGCTTACGGGCTGTACGAGCTGAAAGCCGAGGTGGATACGCAGCAGAAGGTACGCGAACACTTCGAGGGGCGCGGCGACGAGAACAGTCTCTGGATTCGCGACGGCCTGTACCGGCTCATTGCCAACGTACTCTTTGTGGAAGACCCGCGCCAGCCGGAAATGTATCATCCCCGTATTGCTGCCTATCAGGAACCGGTGTACGAGGCTCTGAACAGCGAGGAAAAGGATGCTTACATGCGGTTGTATAACAACTACTTCTATCAGCGTCACTCCATGTTCTGGGGTGGGGTAGCCATGCACAGGCTGGGCGATACCCTCAGCGACACTTGCATGCTGGTATGTGCCGAGGATCTCGGCATGCTGCCCGACTGTGTGGCGCCCGTCCTTGACGCCCTGCGCATCCTGACCCTCGAGGTACAGTCCATGCCCAAGCAGAACGGCTTCGAGTTCAGCCATCTCGACGGTAACCCCTACCGCTCGGTATGTACCATCTCGACGCACGACATGTCGCCGCTGCGCCTGTGGTGGGAGGAGAGTCCTGAGCGTACGCAGCGCTACTACGTGACGATGCTTCAGAAGGAGGGACGTGCGCCCGAGCACCTGCCTGCCCACATCGCCGAGGAGATTATTGCCCGCCACCTGTATTGTCCTTCCATGCTTTGTGTGCTGTCACTCAGCGACTGGCTGGCTATGGACGCTGGGTTGCGCCGCAAGAATCCGCGTGAAGAGCGCATCAACGTGCCCAGCGACTGCTATAACCGTTGGCAGTACCGCATGCACCTCACCATTGAGGAACTGCTGCAGGCCGAGCGTTATAATAATAAGGTACGCACGATGATTACCCGTAGCAAGCGATGAGCTACCAGACCTATATTTTTGACCTTGACGGGACGCTGCTCGACACCCTTGGCGATTTGGCAGCCAGCGTGAACTATTCGATGCGTACGCACGGCATGCCTGAACATTCAGTGGATGAGGTGCGGCTGTTCGTTGGCAACGGCGTGCGCCGACTGATGGAGCGTGCCGTCCCGGGGGGGGCCGCCCATCCTGCGTTTGAAGCGGCCTTTGCCACCTTCCGCCGTCACTATATGGAACATTCGCTCGACACAACGCGCCCTTACGAGGGTATTCCCGAACTGCTGCAGGAACTGAAGCGCAGGGGCAGGCATACGGCCGTGGTCAGCAACAAGTTTGATGCTGCCACCAAAGAGCTGTGCCGCCATTTCTTTCCCGACACTATCGACGTTGCCGTAGGCGAACATGAAGCCGAGGGCATCCGCAAGAAGCCTGCCCCCGATACCGTGCTGCAGGCGTTGAGTCAGTTGGGAGTAGGGCAGGAGGGGGCTGTCTACGTGGGCGATAGCGATGTGGATATACAGACGGCCCGCAATTCCGGGCTGCCGTGTATCAGCGTGCTGTGGGGCTTCCGCGACCGTGAGTTCCTTTTGGCTCACGGTGCCGAAACCTTCGTCAGTCAGCCGTCAGAACTGTTGTTATGAGTACCGCCTCGGGTAGCGCAGCACGATGGCCAGGATAGCTGTGATGCCGATGGCAAAGGGATAATAGAGGTAGGGCAGGATGGCTATCGGATTGAGCTCGGCCAGTCCTGCCGCCATGAGCATCTGGGCACCGTAGGGTATCAATCCTTGGGTGAAGCACGAGAACGTGTCGAGGATGGAGGCACACTTGCGACTGTCGAGTCCGAAGCGGTCGCCGATGTGCTTGGCGATGCCTCCTACCGTGATGATGGCTACGGTGTTGTTGGCCGTGCAGACATTGACCAGCGACACCAAAGCAGCGATTGAAAGTTCGGCACCTCGTTTGCTCGATACGTGGCGGGTGAGCAGTTGGATGATGTAGTCGATGCCGCCCTGCAGCTTGATGAGGGCCAGCAGTCCGCCTGCCATCATGGTGATGATGATAAGCTCGCCCATGCTCACGATGCCGTTGCCCATCGAGCCGAACCATCCGTACAGGTCGTAGCTGCCGTTCAGCAGTCCGATGGTACCCGTCAGCACGATGCCCAACGTAAGCACCGCCATGACGTTCATGCCGAAGATGGCTGTTACGAGCACTACCAAGTAGGGAATCACCTTCAGCGGCTCTAAGGGGGGAATGTCGGTTGGCGGCTGGACCTCAGCGCCCATCAGGATATAAACGATGAAGATGACTACTGCCGTAGGCACCACGATGAACGAGTTGACGCGGAACTTGTCGCTTAGCTTGCAGCCCTGCGTTTGGGTGGCGGCAATGGTGGTGTCGCTGATGAACGACAAGTTGTCGCCGAAGAACGAGCCGCCCACCACGATGGCAGTCATCATGGCCACCGACGTGCCTGTCTGCTCCGCCACTCCTGCGGCGATGGGCGTCAGAGCCACGATGGTACCTACCGAGGTGCCGATGCTCAGCGAGATGAAGCAGGCCGCCAGGAAGAGTCCCGCCAGCAGCATCTGCGGCGGCATCAGGGCAAGCGTCAGGTTTACGGTAGCATCGATACTTCCCATCACCTTGGCCGAGTTGGCAAAGGCTCCGGCAAGGATGAAGATCCATATCATGAGCATCATCTGCCCCGTCGAGGCTCCCCGCGAGAAGGTGTCAATGCGCTTGGTAAGCGGCATACCGCCACTGATGACGACGGCGTAGATGCTGGCCGTCATGAACGCTACGGTGATGGGTACCTTGTAGAAGTCGCCCGCAGCAATGCTGGTGACCAGATAAAGCGTGATGAACACCGCAAGCGGCGACAGTGCCAATAGTCCTTTTTTCATATTCTGTCTGCAAAGGTAGTAGAAACTGGGCAAAAAACCAAATGTTTCTGCCACTTTTCGCGGTTGGCGTTTGGTGGTTTGCGGATAAATCCTTATCTTTGCAGCCGTTTTTAAGGATAACAAGTATGAAATCTTTCGATAACCATCTCATCATGGCACCCCTCAACGAGGAGTTGCCGCCCCGCCAACGGACGGATGCTGCCATCCGGCTGTCGGAACTGGTGATGCAGATTGTGACCCACGTCATCTGCCATATTATTGTGGACTATCAGGAGCAGCTGAAGGATGAGCGTCTCTCGGTGGCCCATGCTTTCCTGCAGAGGGCAACCAGTACCCATCTATGTAACCACAAGCTGACGGCCGAAGGCATCGTCATGGAGTATCAGGGACAGTCGTTCGCCTTGCACGAGGAGTACAAGACCATGACGCTCACCCGCTCGGTCTATGAGCATCTGGCCATGTTCTACTATCTGTACGAGCAGCCGCGCAATGCCGAGGAACGTGACATCATCTGGAAATATTGGCAAATCAACAGCAAAAAGAACCTGCTGGACTATGATGCTGGCGGCGATACCCATATCGTCGAAGAACAGAAGGAGGCACTCTGGGAGATTGAGAAGCTACGGACAGAGATACTGTCGTCGGCCATCGGTACCCAGTGCCACCGCAAGTTGGACGAATGGACCAAGGTGGGCAATGCGGCTTCGGGCGGCAGCATACGTTTCTCGCAGAAGAAAGGAAAGTACGACGTCCGCCGCGTGTCGTACAGCCAGGCGTGGAAATACCTGTTCAAGAACGAGGAGATGAACCTCTTCTACCGTCACCTGAGCATGCACAGCCACCCTGTCTATCAGGGGCTGATGCAGTATCAGAGCCAGTCGCTCACCGACGATGGCCACGACGGGCTGCCGCTGTTTTTCTCGAGTAGCTTCCTGGCACGCCTTTGCCGTCTGTTCCTAAAACAAATTCCTGACGGTGAGGCCATCGTCAGGAATCGGTTCAGTCATCAGGAACGTGAGGTTTTCTATGCGCTTACAACGTCACTCCGTTCTTGAAGATGGATATTTCGCGGTAGCCGTTCTCCTCGTTGCGGGCCAGTTCGCCACTGGCAACGCTGAGCACCTTGTCAATGAATTCAGGCACCAGTTCCTGCATGGTGCGGCCCTCGATGAGCTGACCAGCCGAGAAGTCCACCCAGCTGGGCTTGTTCTTGGCAAGGGTAGGATTGGTGGCAATCTTCATCGTAGGAACGAAGGTGCCGAAGGGCGTACCACGACCTGTGGTGAAGAGTACCAGATGACAGCCGCACGAAGCCAACGCCGTAGAGGCTACGAGGTCGTTGCCGGGAGCCGAGAGCAGGTTGAGACCGGTGGCGCTGAGACGGTCTCCATATTCCATGACGCCGCTGACGGGAGCCTTGCCACACTTCTGGGTGCATCCTAAAGCCTTGTCCTCGAGGGTGGATATGCCGCCGGCCTTGTTGCCTGGTGAAGGATTCTCGCCTACGGGCTCGCCATGGCTGAGGAAGTAGTTCTTGAAATTGTTGACCATCGAGACTGTCTGCTGGAACAGTTCTTCCGTGCGGCAGCGGTTCATCAGGATCGTTTCTGCGCCAAACATCTCAGGCACTTCGGTCAGCACCGAGGTACCGCCCTGTGCCACGAGCCAGTCGCTGAACTCACCGACCAGCGGGTTGGCGGTAATGCCGCTGAAGCCGTCGCTGCCGCCGCACTTCAGACCGACGCGCAGCTTCGAGACGGGTACTTCCTCGCGGTGGTCCTGGCTGGCAACGGCATAAAGGTCGCGCAGTATCGTCATACCGGCTTCCACTTCGTCGCCCACCACTCTCTGCGTGACCAGCAGCTTGATGCGCTCCTTGTCATAGTCGCCCAGCATCTGCATGAAGTCTTCCGGCTGGTTGTTCTCGCAGCCGAGGCTCAGCACCAGCACGGCACCGGCATTGGGGTGCAGGCAGATGTCGCGCAGCACCTTGCGCGTATTCTCGTGGTCGTCCGACAGCTGTGAGCATCCGTAGTTGTGGTGCCAGGCATAGACGGCGTCGATGGAGCCGTTGCCCGCAATTTCTTTCCGCAGCTGGTCAGCCAGTCGTTCGGCAATGCCGTTGACGCAGCCTACTGTCGGTACAATCCATATCTCGTTGCGCACACCTACATCACCGTTCTTACGGACATAGCCCTTAAAGGTACGGTTCTCGAAGGGAATGCTAAGCTCCTCGCCTACAGGCTGGTATGTGTACTCTAACGTGCCGCTGAGGTTTGTCTTCAGGTTGTTCTCGTTCACCCAGTCGCCAGCCTTCAAGTCTTCGCGGGCATGGCCGATGGGGTAGCCATACTTGATGATGTCTTCGCCCTGACGAACGTCTTTGATGAGCACTTTGTGGCCGGCAGGCGTGTCCTGGTTGAGTGCCACCTTGATGCCGTCCACTTCAATGATTTCTCCCTTCTTCTTCGGTTGCAGGCACACTGCAACGGAATCAGCGGGGTTGATTTTGAGATAAGTTCTTAATTCCATAGTTTGTTTGATATGTTATTGATTCTTCACGTTTTCACGTTTTTCGCCGTTCACCCTTTGAACGTCCTGCGGTAGAACTCCACGTTCTCGCGCGTCAGCAGCTCGATGGGCATGTAATTCACGGGGTTCACCTTCTTCTTCAGCACGATGGCCTCGAAGAGCGACTCGATGCATGAATAGCCCTGACGGTAGGCATGCTGTGCTATCAGGAACGAGATACTGCCTTCGCGCACACAAGTCTCGTTCTTGGGCACCATGTCGTAGCCCATGATCTGTATGTCGCGGCGGTTGGAGTGTAGCAGGAACTCTCCTACGAGATGAGCCTTCGAGTTGAACGTGATGCAGTGGTGTACCTGCGGGTGGTCCTTGAAGAACTGCTCCAGTATCTTATCGTAGTTCTCGGGCTCTTCGTCGAGCGGTAGGTTCACCTCCGTTATCGTCACATCGGGGAAGTGGTCGCGCATGTAGTGACGGAATCCCGTTTCGCGGTTCTCCTGCTGCTTGGAGGCTACGTTGCCGTCCCTCATCTGCTTCATCAGCATGATCTCCTTTTCCTTCGAGGCAATGAGCATCAGCATGCGGGCTGCGAAGTATCCGCTCTGGAACGAGTCTTGCCCGTAGAACGACAGCGGCCGCAGGTCGGGCATGTAGGAGTCGAGCAGTATGAAGGGTATCTGCTTGGCGTGCAGCTGGTCGGTGAAGTTGCGTGTCAGTTCCAGCGTGGCCGGCACCACAATCACCCCGTCGGGCTGCTGTTTCAGGCAATCTGCCGTAGCCTTCTCAAAGGTCTGCCGGTCGA
>JAEEGH010021514.1_pt1 | contig 13316 bp, 13 predicted proteins | sample 9134181 | NCBI WGS metagenome assembly JAEEGH01 (sample SAMN16246544, study PRJNA631951) | gut metagenome | biome: gut microbiome; feature: rumen; material: DP-attached | host: Bos | place: Iran: Karaj | collected 2018-10
ACCAAACACCTGTTTTACAAAGCAATGAAGAATACATAGATGCCATTCAGAACACGGAAACGGTCAGGGAAATGACGCAGGTTTTCCAAAAACGAGGCATCAACTACGAACTAACGCTAACCACTGAAGTCTTTGCCTGGAACAAGACCCTCGACTTTGCCGTTTTCAGCATCCTCATCCTCGCCATTATTCTCCTCTTGGCCATCATCAGCATCGTCAGCTTCATAATTGTCAGGAACATGAAGCCCATCTATCGGCTCACCGATTGGCTCAGGCACAGAAAGACCGACGAAGACATTCCCCAACCCGACAGCAATATCAAGGCTCAGGAATTCAAGGAGATAGAATCAGCCGTATTGGTATCCTCAGAAAAAACGAGACAGGTTTTTGAAGCGCAGAAAAGCTTTATCGGCAATGCCTCGCACGAGATTCAGACCCCATTGGCCATTTGTCGCAACCGCCTCGAACTTTTGGTTGACGAAACCCAACTCACCGAGCACCAACTCACCGAAATCCAAAAGACTTTGGACACTTTGGGCTACATTTCGAGGCTCAATAAATCATTGCTCCTCTTGTCGAAAATCGACAACCACCAATTTAAGGGGGAAACCGAAATTAGAATCAACCAGATTGTAAACCAAGCACTTGAAAACCTCAAGGAAATCTACGAAAGCCTTAACATCAAGGTAGACATCGTCGAGAAACAACACATCAGGACCCACATGGATCCAACCTTGGCCTCCTCGTTGGTAAACAATCTGCTGAAAAACGCCTTCGTCCATAACAAAAAAGATGGATACATCTCCATCACATTGAACGACAACACCTTGTCCGTTGCAAATTCGGGAATCGAGGAAGCATTGGATGCCAGTATTGTTTTCCAGACTTTCTACAAAAAAGGAGAAAACAGTAGCTCAACGGGCCTCGGCCTCGCCATCTCAAAAGCCATTTGCAACGAATATGGTTTTGAAATCAGCTACAAATTCGTGCAGAACCAGCATGTCTTTAGCGTGAGGTTCAAATAAGCAAAAACCCCATTTCAGATTTTTTTCAGAAACATTTCGGACTATTGCAGCCGAAATACGCCTTCGATATGGTGAATAAAGTGATAGTCATATTAATTAACTTGTTGATTTTCAGCCTTCCATTGCAAATCAACTATGACCATCGCTTTATTAATTTCGAAGATCTTCCGACTAAAGCAAAATCTTTTGTCAGAACCTATTTTGGCCATTATGACATCCATTTTGTCAAGATTGAAATGACGATGACGAGAACCGACTATACCGTGCAATTCGAGAACGGCATGAAAATCGAGTTCAACAGCAACGGTGATTGGGACGAAGTGAACAGCCCATCCGATTGCCTTCCATCGGATTTTCTCAACAATATGATTATCAACCATTTAAACAAAAACTATCCAGATTATTGTCTCCATGTTATTTCAAAGGGCAAACACAAATTTAAGGTAGAGCTGACAAATGGACTGGAGCTCGTTTTCAATAAAAAAGGTGAGTTTCTCCGATATGATCACAAAATATTACAAAATAACACTTAACAAATAAAGAAGATGAAGAAACAACTGATTATCGCCACCTTAGCAGCATTAGCCCTCATTGTGACGGCCTGTGGCAAAAAATTAGGAGCTGCCAACAACGACGACACTACGCCTAAGACTTCCGTAAACCAAGAATGGAATGTGAAGGAAGTCAGCACAGTCATCGACAACAAGGACATCAGTCCCGAAATCGTGAAGTTCGTTGAGACCCATTTCCCGAAAACCAGCATTTCAAATTGCCAAAAAACGGAGCACCTTTACAAAGTGAGCCTCAACGATAAAACCAGCATCGAATTCAGTCCGAAGTTTGAGTGGACAAAGGTAAAATGCGAAAATTCGACCATTTACAAGACCGTTCCAGAAAGCATCGTACCCAAGGAAATTGCCGCCTATGTCGTCGAAAACTATCCCCACAAATCCATTGTGGAGGTTGAGAAGACGGGATACGGCTGGGAAATCGAGTTAGACGACAGCGAGGAATTCAGGCTTGACTACAAATTCAATGTCCTTCCGGAAGGAAAAAGCTACCTCAACAGTCCGGAAATCCAAACTTTCGTTGCCACACACTTCCCCAAGGCCAAAATTCGGAGTGCGCAACAATTTGAAGACGAAATTGAGGTGAGACTCACAGACAACACGGAAATCGACTTCTATCTCAACTTCGACTGGAACAACATCGATTGCGAGGATGCCCTCATTTACGAGAGTGTGCCCACCGAACTCGTCCCTGAACACATCACCACCTTCGTGAAAAAGAATTATGTCCACAATTACATCCAGGAAATTGCAAGAGAGCCACAAGGCGGCTGGAAAATCGAACTCAACAATAATATGATATTCATGTTTGACGGCAAGTACAACCTCACTGGTATTGAAAACAAATACTAATAACGAAGCCGTCGTTATTGAAACAAAACGCGGCCTGAATTGATTCGGGCCGTGTTTTGTTTTTACTGTCCCTTCTCCGTGATTATCACATCAATTGCCCCGACACCGAACTTGGTGGATGAGAGGAGCATATCCCCAACACGTTTCAAGGATATAGGTAAACACGGGTATCAGGATGACCGAAATGATGGTCTTGATGCCGAACTTGGAGCCAAGTGGTAAGGATTCACGAACATCACATCGCCGATGGCGAAAAGAGCCGAACTTAACACCAACAAGGCATAGGCCAGAACTTGCCACCTCAATTTCTCATTTTTCATAACTCAAACAATTATGAATCAGTTAATTAAATTAAAAACATGCTTTTTAAAGCGGCAAAGGAACGAAATTTCCAAAAACTTACTATATTTGCACCCGAAATAGGACCCGTAGTTTAATGGATAAAATAAAGGATTCCGGTTCCTTCGCTCTGGGTTCGATTCCCAGCGGGCTCACATATTTAGAACAAACTTTCAAAACAATTAAAAATGAAAAAACTAAGTATCATCACCACATTCATTGCTATTCTCTTTTGCAGCGTAACTGCAGCAACGGCACAAAACAACAACAGCAACCCTGAAATAACCAAGTTCGTTGGTCAGTACTTTCCCAAGGCCACCGTTCAATCGGTGATTCCTGACGAAGACGACATTGACGTCATTCTTAGTGACTTCACTAAGATCGAGTTCCGCCTCAACTACGAATGGAAGAAAGTGGACTGCGAACATGCAACCACCTACACCAGTGTGCCCGCCACGCTTGTTCCCGAACAAATCACAACCTACGTGACATCTAATTTTCCCAACACCCTTATCAAAAAGCTTGAAAAGAAACACTTTGGTTGGGAAATCGAGCTGAATAATGGGCTAGAGGTTAACTTCAACAACAATTTCAACGTAACCAAGATTGACGACTAATAATTTACAATTATGAGAAAAGCATTGGCAATAGCTTTATTCATCAGCATTGTCCTGACCAACACTTCATGTAACAGTGACAAAAAGACCGTGTTCATGAACAATTTTGTGCACACCTATTTCCCCAACATGGAAATCATTGCCAGCATCAAGGACGGTTTCGGTTATGATGTCACGTTAAGCGATTACACCCAAATCAGTTTCGATGGCAACCTTTTCGGCAAACTTGATTGGGACGAAGTGGACTGTAGACACGCCAATACGAACACAACAGTTCCCGCCGCATTGGTTCCCGCGGAAATCACCAATTTGGTAAACAAACTCCATGGAAGCCAATCCATTTCGAAGATCGCTAAAGATGACCGTGGTTGGGACATCGCGCTAACCAACGGCATTGAACTCGAGTTCGACAAGAGGTTTAATGTCGTTGACATGGACGATTAGTCGGATCTGACAACAAAAAAAGCGGTTTGGAAATCCAGACCGCTTTTTTTGTGACATTACGAGCGCTTTAGGCTTTACTTTTCTCTATCAGTAATCATCACATCAATTGCCCCGACTCCGAACTTGGCAATGCTGGCCATGCGGTTTTCGGTGTTCTTGTAATTCTTCAGTTCCTCAATGATGGCGTTTTTCAGCACGCCGTTGCCCACGCCATGGATGAAAGTCACTTTGTTGTATTCGGCGGCAATGGCACTGTCAAGCATCTTCTTGAAATAATCCGTCTGGATCTTGAACATATCGTGGCTCGACATACCTAAAATATTGTCGACCAATTCGCCGATGTGCAAGTCAACGATAGCCTCACCTGGAGCGACCTTGTGTTTGTCGATGGGTGCTTCTTGCTTCACCAAAGTCTTGGCAGGAGCTTGTGAACCAACGCCTTCCTTCATGATTTTGGTGAAATCGCCGTCACCATGCTTTAAGGCAATCAGTTCAGAAAGACAAATCATCACCGACTTTTCGCCCAAGATGCCCGAAGGTAGATAGCTGCCTTCCTTATAGAAACGTCCAGGTCGCAGTGAGAAAGGTGCATTTAGCGGAAGCAGCACACAATCAGAGGTTTCAGCTGTCAAAATGGCCTGCACCACGCCGTTGAGCCAATACTCAAGGTCGTCGCGTGAGATGGTCTCGATGACAATTTTCTCGTACTTGTCGACTTGGCCGAAGTCCACATTGGCGAATTTGTCCTCCTCCTTAATGGTGAAGGTATAAAGCATCTCGTAAGGCGTGTGGTTGACTAGCACAACATCCAATGGTCCGGTTAAAAGCCACTGCTGCTCGTGCGGCACAAAAGCCATATAGATGCCTTCCTTCTCCGCCTCTTTCGCAAAGCGGTGCAGACCACCTTTTCGGGCTTCCTCAGCCTGTTGTTGTTTAAGAAGTTCCTGTCCCTGAACCTCTTTCTGCACCTTTTCGACCGTTTGTTGTTGTTTGCTCGGAGCGGGCATAGAACGGTAGTCCAGCACCAAATCCGTAATCAAAGTGGGAATTTCGAAGCCGTCTTCCACTTCGACCATTACCATACGAGAATCTATAATTTTCGTGACCTTACCCCCACCCACGGTGCTGAGGAAGTTCACTTTGTCGCCAATCTTGAATTCTGCCATTGTTTTTCGAATTAGGGCAGCAAAAATACACAATTTTGGCAGAATTTTTGTATCTTCGCAGCTGAATTTCAAAAGATGATGAAACCGAGACTCCTTGTCATTGTGCTCGCCTTGATGGCGGCAGCTTGCACAAAGCCCAAAGAAACGGCTGAAATTAACTTGAACCTTGGCTATGAAGTCAATGGGAAGTCGTTGGTTACTGACACGTTATGCTACGAAAATGAAGCTGGAAATCAGTTTCTCATCACAGAGATACAATGGTTTCTTTCCAACATTGAGCTGAAAAACGAAGCAGGCGATTGGATTATGCTCCATCAGACAGGCCTTTCAGACACTTTGGACGTCAGCCGAGTCTATTATATCGACACCGATATTCCGGAATCGCAAACATTACATTCCAGTCCTGTGAAAGTCGGCCACTACACAGCTATCCGTTTCACTTTTGGACTGGACGAAACCGACAACCAAACAGGTTTATTCACCGACCCGCCCGAGTCGGAAATGTTTTGGCCCGATATGCTTGGCGGTGGCTACCACTACATGAAACTGAATGGCAAATACCTCAACGCGGAAGACCGTCTTGCCCCTATGGCCATCCATCTCGGCATCGGACAAAACGAAGACTGCACCGAGTTTTACCAAAACTACTTCATCGTGGAGTTGCCTATTGAGTTCAATGTCAAAGTGAACACTGAAAACCAACTTGACTTGACGATGGTCATCGACAACTGGTTCCGCAATCCCAACACGATTGACTTTGACGAATTTGGCAGCCATATCATGCAAAACCAAACCGCTCAACGATTGCTAAAAGGCAACGGAAAAGACGTGTTCAGAATCGGGATGCCTACTGACAATGAAAACAATAAAAATATGGAAAAGGATAATAGTCTTGCAGAAAAGTTCAAAAACGTGATGCAGAAAGCCGCACCGAAGCCGCATTTTTGGAATTGGGAAAGTGTTAAGGAGAGGCATTTGAATTCAAAGATTCAAAATTTAAAGATTTAAAATTCAAAGATTGGGGATGACAGTTACAAAAAGAACCATAGTTTACTGGTTGTTAGTATTGGGTTTGCTATTCACAATTGAGGCTTGCAAGCCTGAGCATTATCAATATACACCAACGCCTTACGAATTGGTTCAACCTTCCTATTTCCCCACAAAGAACAACATCCCTGCTGACAATCCTATGACAGAGGAAGGTGTGGCTTTGGGTAAAAAACTGTTTTATGACCCGCGTCTGTCGGGCCGCGACGGTACGGATGGCATCCGTAGCTGTTCCTCCTGCCATCATCAAGAACACAACTTTGAATACGGTGCTCCGACCAACACCCACCATGCCATGCTGCCGCTGATTAACTTGGCATGGAACCGCACTGGATTGGGCTGGAATGGTGGCGTGGCCACCTTGGAAGACATGGTTTTGGCGGCAGTCACGAGTCCCGTGGAAATCAATGCCGACACCAATCAGGTTGTCAAATACTTACAGAAGACCGATGATTATCCCGAGTTGTTTTACAAGGCTTTTGGAAGTCGCGACATTACTTTTGTCAACGTTGAACGTGCCATAGCGCAGTTTGTGAGAAGTTTGGTCTCCGCCAACAGCAAATTTGACCGTTATCTGCTTGGTGAAGAAGAACTTACAGATGATGAAATGGCTGGCTATGAGCTGTTTTGCACCGAAGAAGGCGCCGACTGTTTCCACTGCCATGGCGGTGGAGGATTGGCACTAATGACCACCAACCTGTTCTATAATAACGGTTTGGACGATGAGTTCACCGATCCCGAGGACCGCGCTGCCGTCACGGGAAGCCATTGGGACCGTGGCGCTTACAAAGCCCCTACGCTTCGAAACATCGCCGTATCGGCACCATACATGCACGACGGACGCTTCACCACCTTGGATGAGGTGATCAACTTCTATAGCGAAGGTGTGAAAGACTCCGAGAACATCAACCCGCTGATGCATCATGTGATGGACGGCGGCGTGCAGCTTACCGATTTAGAGAAAATCCAACTGAAGGCGTTTTTGAACACTTTGACGGATGAGACATTTTTGAACAACCCAGATTATTCCAAGCCATGACCTTTCCTTGGGGAGATAACAGAAGATTCAACAGCTACAGCAACTACTTCACAAAACAGTTCGGAGGGCGGGTGCAGAAAATCAGTATCGATGCGGGTTTCAGCTGTCCGAACAGAGATGGGAAAATCAGTACGGGAGGATGTACTTTTTGCAGTAACGAGGCTTTCAACCCGTCGTATTGTCGGCCAGAAAAGAGTATTAAGCAGCAGATTGAGGAAGGTATAGAGTTCCACCAAAAGCGTTATCGCAAGGCAAATAAGTATTTGGCTTATTTTCAGCCGTTTTCGAATACTTACAAGCCGTTGGAGGAGTTGATGAAGATTTATGAGCAGGCTTTGGAAGGCATAGATTCCATCCCCGCACTATCCATCACTAGGAATGACATGCCTTCCAAACCACAGATTGTCGGTATCGTCATTGGCACAAGGCCTGATCTGGTTGACGAGTCTCTTTTGCAATACCTCAACGAGATTCAGCAAACTCATTATGTCATGCTGGAATATGGTGTGGAGAGTGTCTATGACGAGACTTTGAAACGCGTAAACCGAGGGCACGACTTTGCTACAGCGGAACACGCCATTCGAATGACAGCCGACTACGGCATTCCTTGCGGGGCACATTTCATTTTTGGATTGCCTGGTGAAACCAAAGCCTTGATGCTCAATGCCGCCAACATCATATCACAACTGCCACTGACCACAGTCAAGTTCCACCAACTGCAAATCTTCAAGGGAACGAAAATGGCAGAAGAATACATTCAGCATCCAGAGCATTTCCATCTCTTTGATTTGGAGGAATATATCGACTTCGTAGTAGACTTTGCCGAGCGATTGAACCCCAATATCGTCATCGAGCGTTTTGCGGGCGAGGTGCCGCCACGTTTCCTCGTCAGCGAGCCTTGGATGAAGTTGCGGTATGATGAAGTGTTAGCCAAAATCGAGAAACGGATGGAAGAAAGAGACACTTGGCAGGGGAAAAAGTACCAGAGACAAAACAATTCTCTTCAAAAATGACACTTTTTTTGCTATTTTTGCACCTAATAATAAAATTCGGACTATGAAAAGGCTTTTCTTTACCTTAATCGTGATTTTTCTCGGCATCACCAGTTTCGCCGCCCAACCCGTCCTTGACCCCGAACTTGAAGCGGCGATGCAACGCATTGGAAATGAGGAGAAAACAAAGGTTGTCATCCTCCTTTCAGAACAATCTGATGCAATGGCTTTGTTTCGTGAGGCTGAGTTTTTCGGCTCCAAACAGGAAAAGCGGCAATTTGTCATCGAGACCCTGAAAAGTCTGGCCGAAACCACTCAATATGAGTTGGTTGGACTTTTGAACGAGATGGAGCGCAACGGCATGGTGGACGACATCCAATCGTTTTGGCTTGTGAATTGCGTCAGTTGCAAGGCCAACAAAGCGGCCATCAACGACTTGGCACAACACCGCGACATCATGACAATTTACCACTGCCAAGAAACCCAATGGATTTTTGAGAATGAGGCCACGCCTGCCCCGAGAGGCAATGGACGCGAAATCACCCAAAACCTGCTGCAAGTCAATGCGCCGCAGGTATGGGAACAAGGCTACTTGGGCGCAGGTGTTTTGATTGCTGTCATTGACACGGGCATCCGCCTCGACCACGCTGACTTGGCCGGTCGACTTTGGGACGGCGGCGTGGATTATCCTCATCACGGCTACGACTTCTACTACCACGACAACGATCCTTCCGATGATTGGGGACACGGCACACATGTAGTCGGAACCATTTGTGGCACAGGAGCTTCTGGTTCACAGACGGGCATCGCTCCAGAGGCCACTATCATGGCTTTGAAAACCTTCAACAGCGATGGCGTTGGCGAGGAAACCCATTGGGTGGCCGCCATGCAGTTCGCTTTAGAGCATGGTGCCGACTTGATGAACATGTCGTTGGGCCGACCCCAACCCAATCCTGCACAGAAACTGATGATGCGCCAGGCCTGCGACAACACTTTGGCGGCTGGCGTGGTGGTGGCTGCCTGTGCAGGCAACATCCGACAAATGCAGTTCATAGTGCCCGTGCCGAACAACATCTATACTCCGGGCGACTGTCCTCCGCCGCATCTGCACGAAGACCAGCTGGTTAATACAGGTGGAACAAGTTGCGTGATTTGCGTGGGCGCGGTGAATTACGACAACACCATTGCCGCATTCTCGTCCGAAGGCCCTTCGCAATGGACGGATGTTGCGGAATACAATGACTATCCCTACTCCGCAGGTAGCACGACCGAAATAGGCCTCATTCGCCCCGACATTTGCGCTCCGGGTGTGCAAATCAAGTCATTGGATTTCAACACCACCGATGGCTACACCTTGATGGACGGCACTTCGATGGCCACGCCCTTGGTGGCCGGTACCATCGCCCTGATGCTCTCCAAAAACCACGAACTCACGCCCGCGCAAATCGACGAAATTCTTGAGAGCACCGCTGTTAAACTCACTGATCACAAGAGCAACGACTTCGGCTCAGGCCTTTTGGATGCATTGGCTGCCGTGAATGCCGTGGACTATGACGGAGTTGAAGAGATACGAAATGAAGCGCAAGTTTATCCCAATCCGAGCACAGGGGATTTCACCGTTACCAGAGAGGGAATCCATAGGGTTTCCGTGTTTTCGATTGAAGGCAAGTTATTGAAAACCATCGAAATGAACGGAAGCGAATGTCGCATCGAAGACTTGACGAACGGTGTTTATTTATTGAAAATCGACATGGAGAACGGTGTTATCGTGAACAAAATCGTGAAATTGTAAAACCATGAAAAGAATTGCCCTGATTTCCATTCTGTTGTTGGCCTGCATGGACAGGTTTTGCTCAAGGTTGCCTCGACCCGCTGTTGAGCCAGGAAATGAACCGCCGAAGCGATGACGAGCGAATCGAAGTCGTCGTACTGATGAAAGCGCAATACGACCGCTCGCAGCTGTGCCGTCGCGCCGATTATTTCCCCTCACGTGCAGAGCGCAGAGCGTACGTAGTCAATGAGTTGAAATCTTTCACGGAGGCTTCGCAGCACGACTTGAAGCGCATCCTTGCCGAGATGGAAAGTCATGGCTTGGTTTCGTCTGTGCGCAGCCTTTGGTCAGCCAATACGCTGTATTTTGAGGCCACAAAAACTGCTTTGCTCGACCTTTCAGAACGCACTGACATTGAAACTATTAGCCTCAACATTCAGCACCAATGGATTCCTGAAAGCGAAACGCAAAAACCTACATCTGCAACACGTGAAGTCACGCCGAACATTACCCAAGTGAACGCTGACCAAGTGTGGGAATTGGGCTACACGGGTGAAGGTGTTGTGGTGGCCGTCGTCGATTCAGGAGTCAACTATGACCATCTCGACCTTGCCGACCACCTATGGGACGGTGGTGAGGAGTTCCCACACCACGGCTATGATATTGTGAACGATGACGACGACCCAATGGACGACAAAGGTCACGGAACGCATTGTGCCGGAACGGTCTGTGGCGACGGCACGGCAGGCTCTTTGACGGGTATTGCTCCCGATGTCACTTTGATGTGCGTAAAGAGCATCCGTGGGGATGGCTTTGGTGGTGCAGTGAACATCGCGGGCGGCATGGAATGGTCGGTCGAGCATGGCTGTGACTTGATCAGCATGTCTTTAGGCATGGTTGGTGCTGGAGTTGCCGACAAGGAGATCTTGCGCCGCACCTGTGGAGCCGTCTTGGATGCAGGGATCGTTGCCATGGTCTGCGCCGGCAACGAAGGCAATGCCTTTCTCCAAATGACCTATCCAGTGCCCAACAATGTGCGCGTTCCTGCCAGTTGTCCCCCACCCTACCTCGACCCCGACCAAATGGCCAACCCAGGCGCGTTGAGTTGTGTGGTTGCCGTCGGTGCGGTGAACTACAACGATGCCGCCGCCGACTTCACCTCGCGAGGCCCAGTCACATGGCAAGGAACCGAGTTTGGAGACTACGCCTACAATCCCGGCATCGGCCTCATCCGCCCTGATGTGTGCGCCCCGGGAGTAAACATCAAGTCTTTGGATTACGAAAACACCAACGGCTACACCAATATGGACGGCACCTCGCAGGCCACACCTTGCGTGGCGGGCATCGTCGCCTTGATGCTGCAAAAGAACCCTGAGCTGACACCCGCCGAGATTTGCCGCATTTTGGAAGAGACCTCCCTCAAACTGACACCCACCAAGAGCAACATCACTAGCGTGGGCCGTGTGGATGCCTTGGCCGCTGTGAATGCGGTGGAAGCCTACGACGGCATCAACGAACAAAGCCTTGAGACAGAAATTTTCCCGAATCCTTCAAGCGGAAGTTTCACCATCCTTTGCGAAGGCGTGAAAAGGGTTTCGGTTTATTCCGTTGATGGTCGTTTGGTGAAGGCTTTTGAAACCAACGGAACAAACTGCCGCATTGAGGGTTTGGAGCGGGGTGTTTATTTGGTGAGGATGGAGACGAGCAACGAAACTTTTGTGCAAAAGATTGTGAAGATGTAGCATTTCTGAAGCGAAAACACAGGGTACTATATTTTTTCAGGACACCCATATCTGCCGCACGTCAACCATAGGGGTCTATGGAAGGCTAATACATATAAAAAAAGCGACCGTCCATAAGGACAGAAAAGCACCAAGTCGGAGATAAAGGCAGGTTTCCTTCGGTTAAGATATCGCTTTTATCCCCCTCAATCCTCGTTCATCTAAAACGGAAAAGGCAAGGCAAATGGCTGAAGAAATGAATCCTTCATCAAGGAGTTGCAGGGCTCAGAGAATTGATTAACTTTGCAACGAGAAACAAGTAACATTATGGAAGGCATTATTGGTATCATATTCATCATCTTCATACTTGCTAAAGTGTTGTTTGGTAAGGAAGATGGTGGTGGCAACAGCGGCCACCGTCCGAGTCCTGGTCGCAGTGACGATAGCGACGACGGTGAGAAATACCCGCCTTCATACTACTAAGCAAAAGCCCCGCAGAACAAAGCGGGGCTTTTTTTTATCACTCATACGGATTTCGGGTGGGCTACTTTTGCCCAAAATATACCATTATGCTGAGTCTGAATTACCTGAAATCCATCCTTTTCGTCAAGAAACTACCAGAAATAGACGGAATTAATACCGTAAACTGCCATTTATCCCCCTCAATCCTCGTTCATCTAAAACGATAATAAAAAAACAAAAATTGACAATCAATAAACGATGAAATCGATACGCACTTTGGTATTTATTTTTCAGTGATACTCCTATTAGGGGTAGCCTGGTATTTTTTCCCCGCCGAAGGTCTTGCCATTGGCATACACTCCTTACGTTTTCCGTCATATGCCGAAGACGTTGCTCCTGCCCAACAGGAAGTGGATGTGGATGCCGTTATTGACAAGGTGAACAAGAGTTTTGAGATGACTTGCTCTGATAATCTTTTAGACAGCATGCGCTTCTTCCGCTATTACTTGAAAGAAAACCCGAACCGTATTTACCTTCCCAACGATGACTATACTTTCTTCGACACTTTGTTCTGTCAATTGGAACATGCCAACGAAGAAAACAAGATCTACCGCATTATGTATTATGGCGATTCGCCATTTATCCCCCTCAATCCTCGTTCATCTAAAACCAAGTGACAATTATTTTGTGTAGTTTTGCAGTGTCGTTCGTCAGAACGAGGAAACTACGGCCAAAGAGTCGCCTGGTTGTAATGACCTACAGATTCTCGCGGTTTTCAAGGAGGGAAGTAAGATACGGGTATCTGAGCCCACTTTTCTTTTCCCTCCTTTTCTTATCTGCAATTCTTTGTGATGGCATGTAAACGATATGTGTAATAATATCCGCCGTTCTTTCTTTTTTGCTTGTATCTCGCTATATTGAAATAGAGTTTCCTGTTTTTTGTTTTGAGATAATAGAATCGATCTATTTTGTCTTTTCTTGGCTTGTAACATGCCGATGTTTTCTTGTAATAAGAGTTTTTCTGCTGCACACCTAGTTTCTTCATCATTTATCCCCCTCAATCCTCGTTCATCTAAAACCATCACTACCCAAAAATCTATTTTTCAATAGATTAAAAAGAGATTTCAATTAAAAAACTCAATCAAACTTGGAACTTTAGGTAATTCAATGAAGTTCTTCACATAGACACGCTCTTGCCGATACTCTTAATATAGCATCCCAAACATCCACAAAGGAATGCGGTTGCCATAACCCACCTCAATGTCATCAACA
>JAEEGH010021515.1_pt1 | contig 13316 bp, 17 predicted proteins | sample 9134181 | NCBI WGS metagenome assembly JAEEGH01 (sample SAMN16246544, study PRJNA631951) | gut metagenome | biome: gut microbiome; feature: rumen; material: DP-attached | host: Bos | place: Iran: Karaj | collected 2018-10
GTTTTACCACTACTTTCAGGACCGAATATTTCGATAATTCGTCCTTTTGGGTAACCGCCTATGCCAAGTGCTTGGTTCAATAGAAGGCTACCAGATGGAATAACGTCTTCATTTACTTGAGGGCGTTGTCCCAACTTCATGATGGACCCTTTGCCAAAATCTTTTTCTATTTCGGCTAAGATTTCATCAAGGTCTGTTGTGTTATTTGTCTTTTTGGCCATAACATTTCCTCCTATTATTGAATCAAGGTAAAAAATGCATTTTTGTTAAAAAATTTTTAAATAACTTTTAAATGTGCTAAATCTCGCATAGCGAGAACTGCACTATTTCTAACCTCATTTCTTTTTAGAGGTCGTAAATACTCTTTTGCGAAGGTGCCATTTTTAGAGGACACTCCAACATAGAAACATCCGACTGGTTTTCCGCCTGGTTCAGTGGTTGGTCCGGCATTACCGGTAACAGACACACAGACATCCACATTGAGAAGTTTTCTACCTAGTTCAGCCATCTCAATAGCGACCTGTTCAGACACTACTCCAAACTTCTCGATTGTTTCTTTTTTGACACCAACAATATTTATTTTTTCTTCAACTGAATATGTAACAATTCCGCCCTTAAAAACAGCAGAAGACCCAGGAATTTCCGTAAATTTTGCAGAAAAAAGGCCTCCAGTCATTGACTCAACTGAGCCTAATGTTAAGCCTTTTTCTTTATATTCCTGTAATAGTTTTTCCATTACTTTGAGAATTCCTTAAATACGTTACGATTTTGATAAACGTAAATGACTCCGCTTACGATTGACATAATTGTTGCAATGTAGAAGAACCAGTTAGAAATCTGAAGTGCTTGTGGCCACTTTGAATCAAAATAATTAAATGGCCAATCATTAAGAAGAAGCATTGGGATTGCAATCATTTGTAATACAGTTTTGGCTTTGCCAAAAATGTTTGCGGCAATGACAATATTTTTCTTAACTGCGACTAATCTAAGTGCATCAACAATTAAATCTCTAGCAATCATAAGCACGACACAGATGAGCAAGATTGTAAGCATAAGTGGGTCTCTGCGTTGCTCCCATGCATATGCTTGAGGAACGAGCAAGAAAATCATCATTGCATCATTCAAGAGCTTATCTGCAATTGGATCTAAGAACTTACCTAAGTCGGTTACGAGGTTACATTTACGAGCAATTTTACCATCAAGCATATCGGTAAATGCAGCGATAATGAAGACGATTGTAAATACTAAATAAACTGGATTTATACGAGAATTCCCAATAGATTCCACATGAAAATTAGGAATAAATGCCAAAACGAACATGGCAATAATCATGACAAAAATAAGAATGATTCTACTGACTGTAATCTTGTTAGGTAAATTCATCTTCTTTTCTCCTTTAGTGAGTGTCCGACCCTGTAAGCCATGTTTTGTCTAGGATAATAATTTATCTACGGCTAACCGTGCTGATTGGAATTCGGTTCTTCCGCTCAACCTCCCCTACCAAAATTTGGGTTTCTCGCTTGTGGGGTTTACCAAACGTTTCATATCGGCGTTTCCGCTTGTTCGTCTCTGTGGCACCTTAGGGAACATCATCATGACCGAAGTTTTAGACTAGTTCCGCCGTCACGTACTCCTACGTGCCTAGCGTTATTTTTTCCGCTAGCGCAATCACTACAGACATCACAGCCTGTGCGAGCATGGACTTTCCTCTAGCAATGCTAGCAATTATCCGGGTCGGAAAGTGCTTTTTTAAGATTTATGCCCTTTCTATGAAGGACTCTTTCGTAAGCTGCAACTTTGTTAACTAAAGTATAGTTATCATCGTTGATATTACTTACTTTCTTTAAGGCATCGAACTTCTTTTGAAGTGATGCTAACTCAAATGTTAGACGGTCAACTTCAGCTTTAAGTTCATCAGTTTTGCCTTTTTGTTTTTCAAACTTATCGCTAAGTTCATTGATTGAGGCATTTAGAGTTTGATAATCTTGAATGACCTTGTCTAAAGTTTGATCCACTTCCAATGAATCGTAACCTTTTTGATCAGGACTAAACTTAATGTTTAGTAAACTCTTGCTGTCGTAATTTAATTTATTAGCCATAAGAATGCTTTTTAATTATAATTAAAGTAAGCAATAACTTCAAATTGTTTTTCAAAAACAAAATAGAATTGCTATAATAATCGGCGTTATGCAAGCTTTAGAAAAGATTTTAAAAGGAAGAAAATCACTCTGCTTTATAGACTTAGAAGGCACCCAATTTTCGCATGAAATGATTGCTATTGGGGCAGTCAAAGTTGATGTTAGAAGAGATGGATCTGTAAAGAAAATCCACAAAGGCTATTATACTTTGGTAAAACCAAAATCTCGTATTGGTAAAGTAGTTACTGATTTAACAGGCATTACTGAAAAAGACGTTAAGGAGAACGGCGTACCATTTAGAGTTGTCATGAGAGATTTAAAGAAGTATATGGGTTCTTATTTTTCAAAATGTTTGTTTGTCGCGTTCGGAAATCACGACTTCCGCATTATGGCTCAATCACTTGCTCATAACCTTGACGTTAATAAAGAAGACGTAGAAACAGTTATTAAACATCAATTCGATTTAGCAGAGTTTTTGAGCACATATGTTAAAGATGAAAACAACAACAATTTGTCTTTAGCAAACTTCCTTAAAGTTTTTAATATCGATTTTAAAGGGACTCAGCATAATGCATTAGCAGATACACTTAATCTTGTGTATCTTTATGATGCCTTCCTCAAAAACACAGAAATAGTAGTCAATGAATACCGCAAAACATTGGGCATGTATCGACATCTTCCTGAACCTATTCATATGGCTATTGAAAAATTATCCAAACAAGAAAACGTTTCAGCTGAAGAATTCGAATCATATGTCAGAGAATCTCTGAAGTAATGATTAAGTATTCAAACGGACAGAAATTTAACAAAATATCATCAAAATCTACGAGAAAACCGAGGAAACTTGGTACTTTTTCACACGGAAACCGCGGAATGAATTTAGAAGAAGATATTAATTTGAGTAACGATTTTTATAGATCAAATGGATTGTGTTTGATTACTAAAAGACCTACTCCAATTAATGTTGTGAAGGTTGATTATTCAAAAGGAGCAATAATCACAAATGCTTATTTTGAGAAACAATCAACAACTGATTATAACGGAGTTTACAAAGGACGATATATAGACTTTGAAGCGAAGTCGACGTTAAAATTAACGTCGTTTCCTCTTGCAAACATCTCAAGTCACCAAATTGAACATTTAAAACAGGTTTTAAAACATGGTGGCATAGCCTTCTTTATAATTGAGTTTGCTAAGCTAGATCAAGTGTTCCTTTTAGATGCATCTTATGTGATTGATTTTTATGAAAACGGCAACCGAAAATCTATCCCTTACAAAGATGTTCAAGCACATGGTTTTGAAATAAAAAAAGGCTTAACGCCTCGATTAAATTATTTAGATGTTATCGACAAAATCTACGTAAATTCCTAATGATTTTTGCAAAATTCTTTCAATTTGCAATTAGCGCATTCAGGAGAAAGTGCCTTGCAAAAATAACGGCCAAACCAAATGATTTGATGATTAGTTTTAACAACTCTTTCTGCAGGAATAATAGACATATATTTTTGTTCAATTTTCTCAACAGAATCTTTTTCATCAGCAATACCTAAACGTTTGGCAACTCTTTGCATATGAGTGTCAACTGCTAAAAGTGGAACATTAAAAAGTTCACCTAAAACGCAATTCTTGGTTTTATTGCCAACACCAGGCATAGCAATTAATGCTTCTGGATCGTTTGGAACTTTACCACCATATTGCTTAACTAAAATTTGAGCAATCTTAATTACATTTTTTGCTTTTACTTGATACATACCAAGATGACGAATTATAAATTCGACATCACCTAAATCAGCATTAGCAAGTTCTTCAACTGTTTTGTATTTTTTAAATAAAATAGCAGTCGCTTGATTAACAGACTTATCAGTTGTCTGAGCCGAAAGCATGACTGCTATTAAAAATTCGTAATCTTTAGAATATACTAACTCGCAATGTGCATTAGGATATTTTTCATCCAAATATGAGAATAATAATTCAGGTTTAATCATCAATCCACTTTGCCTTTGCGATTTTAAGAGTTTCCTCTATATTTTTGTCCCATTTATCATTGACACTAGAAACACCTGTTTTTTCGATGTCATCTCTTTTACGCCATTTTACTAATAGTTCATCGATTGATTTGAATGTTTTCTTTCCTTTGGAAAGACATTCACGCATTGCATCAATAATTTCATCGGCCTTATAACCTGATGCAAGCCAATCATTAATTGATTGCTTTTCAAATGGAGAAAGTTCAGGTTTAAATTCTGCAACAAATGCTTTTTGAACTTTATCAATTTCAGAAGCTTTTTCTTTGTTGTTACGTTCTTCTAAATCTTGAGCCATCTCTTCTTGGAAGAGCTTGAATAATTTTTTATTAAGAGGTTTCAAAGAAACCTTAATCTTTTTACCAGTATCAAATTGGAGCAATCCTCTTTCAATAAGTGCAACAAATATTTTGTCGATTTCTTTAACGTCAAGATTCATCTTCATTGCAAGTAAATCTGGAGTAACTAAAGTGTTCTTTTGCTGAAGTAATTGTTGTATCAACAAAAGAACACAAAGCTCGTTTTCAGAGAGTCTGAGTTTCTTATAATGCTCGATAAGTAAATATCGATAGTCAATTGCGTCCATCTGTGAGTTTGACATATGTGAGAGTATTTTATATTAATTTAACAAATAATTAAATATATTATTTAACCTATTTGCTTTTTCTTTCTTCTTCTTTAATTTTATCTGGATTAAGTTTTTCCAATAAATATAAGAGTTTTTCCATAGCTTTTGCAGTTTCTAGTTCAATTTCAAAGCCAAGTTTTGCCGCAAATCTTTTTGCACGGAGAATACGTAACGGATCTTCTTTAATACGTTTTTCTGGGTCACCAATAAATCTGATGAGTTGTTTTTTAATGTCTTCTACACCACCAGCTGGATCATAAATATTTCCATCTATATCTTTATAAATAGCATTGATAGTGAAATCTCTTCTTAAATAATCTTCATTTAAAGAATTAACGAATCTAATCTTTGTCGGGTGGCGGAAATCATCATATTTTTCTTCAACTCTAAAAGTAGTAATTTCAGCTCTACCGTGCTCGCCTTTGTATTTTATACAACCGTACTTAGCGAATGTATCGTTTGCATTTGGTAAAAACTTCATCATTTCTTCTGGAGTCGCGTTAGTCGCAAAATCAAAGTCAAAAACATCTAAACCTAAAATTTCATCGCGAACACTTCCACCTACTTCGAAAATAGAGAAGCCGTTCTCTTTGAATGTTTTATCTAGAAATTTGAATAACTCGTTTTGCATATTTAATTAAAAAGTGCTCTTATAGAGCACCTTATATTTATTTATTAAGTTTTGCTTTAAGTGACTTTGAAGGTCTAAATCCCGCTGTATTGTTAGCAGGAATTACGATTGGTGCTCCACTTGAAGGATTTGTTCCTTTTCTTGGGAGTCTTTCTTTTTTATAGAAGACACCAAAATTTGATATTTTAACTTCTTCACCTTTAATAATTTTTTGTTCAATAAGTTCTAATACATCATCGACAATCATTTCTACATCTTGCTTTGGATAATCAGTTTTTTCAGAAACAGCAAGAACTAATTCAGCTTTATTCATTTACGTTCTCCTAAAGTAAAGTAGCAATATATTAGCAAAATAATTTTTCTTAGTAAACTAAACTCTTTCTCTAAGTACAATTTCGAGAGGAGTTCCATCTAAATTAAATGAATCTCTTAACCTATTCTCTATATATCTTAAATAAGAGAAATGAGCGTACCTTGGTTTGTTTACAAATAAGACAAATGTTGGAGGGCAACTATTAGCCTGATTTACAAAGTAAATCTTTAGTCTTCCCCCATTAAAATCTGGGGCTTCATTCATCATTTGAGCATCTTGCACCACTTGGTTAAGTAATGAAGTTGAAATATGAGTATCATAAGCCTTATGAACCATATTGATTTTATCGAAAATATTATCAACCTTTGATGTTGTTTTTGCCGATACAAATACAATTGGAGCATATTCTAAGAATTGGAATTGTTTTCTAATTTCCTTTTCAAAATTACTTTGAGTATTTTGCTCTTTCTTAATTAAATCCCATTTATTAACGACAATGATAATTGCCTTTTTCTTCTCAATAGCATAGCTAACAACATGTTTATCTTGTTCAATAATTCCCTCATTAGCATCGATAACTAGTAAGACAATTTCGCTTCTATCAACTGCCGCTAAAGCTCTTAACATGGAATATTTATCAACAGATTCATAAATTTTTCCGCGTTTCTTTAAACCTGCAGTATCAATAACGACATAATCTTGTCCGTCTCTAGTAAGTTTAGTGTCAATTGAATCTCTTGTTGTTCCAACAATATCAGAAACAATGACTCTTTCTTTTCTTAAAATTGCATTAACAAGAGAAGATTTTCCAACGTTTGGTCTACCAATAATTGAAAAGGTAATCGCATCATCATATTGAACTTCTTCTACCTTTGGTAGAACTTTGATGATTTTGTCTAAAACATCACCAATTCCAATGCCGTGTTCACCAGAAACTGCAATTGGTTCTCCTAAGCCTAATGAGTAAAACTCACCAAGCCCTAAAAGCATGTCTTGATTATCAATTTTATTAACCGCTAAAATGACAGGTTTATTAGTTTTGAATAGCATTTTTGCGATGAATCTATCATCTTTCGAAATACCTTTTTTACCATCAGCAACAAAAATGATGACATCAGCTTCATCGATTGCCAATTGGGTTTGAACTCTAATTTGTTCTTGGAATGGTCTATCTGCAATTTCAATTCCGCCTGTATCAACAAGTCTAAAACTACGATCTAACCATTCTGCTGTTTCATATAAACGGTCTCTTGTTACACCAGGTTGATCGTCTACAATTGCACGTCTACGCCCAACGATACGGTTAAAAATCGTAGATTTCCCTACATTTGGGCTACCAACAATTGCGACGACTCCTAAACCCATTAAACTCCAACCTTTTCTTTAATAATATCTAAAACTGCTTGAACTGATTCTTCGATCGTCATCAAAGATGTATCTAACTCAATTGAATCTTCCGCTGGTTTAAGTGGAGCAAATGCTCTACTTGAATCGATTCTGTCACGTTTTTCAACGTCTGCGACAATGTCTTCAAATGTACAAGGAATACCTTTTTCTTGGTTTTCAAGGTATCTACGTTTTGCTCTTTCTTCAACGGAGGCAATTTGATAAATTTTTACATCAGCATTTGGTAGAACATAAGTTCCGATGTCTCTACCATCCATAACAACAGAGACTTTTTCGGCCATTTTTCTTTGTTGATCAACCATTGCTAAACGAATGTCCTTATAGGAGGCAATATAAGATACGTTACCAGAAACTCTTGGTTCACGAATTTCTCTGGTAACATCTTTCCCGGAACACATAACTTTTCCATCTGGGAAAAGTGTAATTTCAACTTCTGGAATTAACTTAACGCATTCAGCTTCGTTTTCACAATCAACGCCTTTTCTTAAGCAATATTCAGTAAAAGCTCGATACATAGCACCTGTATCGATATAGGTATAGCCTAATTTCTTCGCGACAGCCTTTGAAACGGTTGATTTTCCTGCTGCAGCTGGACCATCAATTGCAATAACAACTTTCTTCATTTTCTTACCTCCAAGTTAGTATTCCAGTTATAACTAATCCTATTACTAGAATTGCTATTATACCAAAAGCAATTAAATAATAAAATATTTCATATTTTGTAAGGTTAATTAATCTTCTTCTTTTAAACTTAACATCACCGGTATCAAATGTATCAGAAACCGCCATTACTTCTTCGAAATTAAGTTTATTTCCAACTCTTGAATTATGAACTTTATCAACTTGTTTAGCGACTTCTCGTTTCTCGCTAAAAGTCTCAAATTTCATGTTTGAGATTTCTTGACGATAACGACGATATTTTTCTACACGAGTCATATTGAACCTTAATGGTGATATGTTAACACATAAAAGCATTAACTATAAATAATTTTACGTGTTATTGCTATTGAATAATAGTTTCTATATAATTATTTCAGCGGAGGAAAGTACCATGCCAAAAGTAAAAGTTAATCCAGAACTTTGCGGTTCATGCGGTCTCTGTGTTGGTGCACGCCCAGAAGTCTTCGAATTTGACGAAGATGGTCATGCAAAAGCAGTCGCAGAATGTGAAGGCGAACTCGGATTCGAATGCCCATTCGGCGCAATCGATGAAGAATATTTAATATTCACAAACAAAAAGACACCCTTTGGGTGTCTTTTTTAGTTCTGTAATTTGTTATCGATAAACCTATGAACCGACTTATAGGTTAACAACGTTAACACAATAACTGCAGCATCTTTCATCGCGTTGAATGGAAGGACTGCAAGTAATCCATATGACCATCCAACATTGTTAATCTTTGGATTTGCAGCTTTACACATTCCTAATATAGCGGCTTCTGGGAATTCCATAACTTTCATATAGAATGGAATCATCACATAAATATTAGATAGTAATGAAACTGCTAACTGGAATATCGTACCTACCGATAAACCGATAAACACTCCGGCAAAATTACGTTTTTTCTTATAAATAAGGGCAGCAGGTAAAATAAATGCGGCCGAATAAATTAAATCAGAAATTTCTCCTACACCTAAAGTGCTAGTAAGTGGAAGCTTAATTATAGTCTTAATTAGTAATACTAATAATCCTGCAATTGGTCCATAAGCAAAGGATGCGATAAAGGCTGGAATCTCATCAAAATGGAATTCTAAGAATGCTGGCATAAATGGCACTGGAAATTTAATAAAAATATAAAAAATTCCAGAGAGCGCACCAAAGACTGCAACTCTAACCATTTGTTTGGTTCCAAAGTTATATTTCGCATGTTGTTTTTCTGCAAAATAAACCTTAACGAACACGAAAACAAATATAATGACTACGATTCCAAATATAAGTGTTCTGTAATTCATAAAAAAATGCCTCGTGTTCCAAGGCAAATAACATGAAATAGTTTCTTTCATCCAGACTTTACTGTCGCTTCTAGAATCTCACTAGATCAGCCGTTTGGCTCGCGGAGTTTACCGCCGGTCGGGAATCACACCCTGCCCTGAAACGTAAATAATTATATCACAATTTTATAAAGGTTGTTTAGTTATTTCTCCATAACTTCTTGGATACTTCTTTTGGGTCTTATTTTTCTTCAAAATTCCCAGGAAAACCCTACTATTTTTAGATTTTGGTAAGAAATAATCGAACTTTTTATACTCGTCGATTTGTAAACATTTGAATGCATGTTTAGCATTTAAAATCTCTTCGTCGACCCCTGTTGACTTGTATGCGATGAAGTATCCACCAACCTTAACAAGATAGAAAGTGATCTCAAGTAAAACGTTTAATTCTTTGACTGCTCGAGCGGTTACAATATCGTACTTTTCACGTGTGCCAAGTTCCTCTGAACGGCCTTGAATAATATCGACATTTTTAAGATCTAACTCTTTAACAACTTCACGTAAAAAACTAACTCGTTTCCCGTTTGATTCTAATAAAGTAATACTTAAAGTTGGTTCAACAATTGCAAGTGGAATTCCAGGAAAACCAGCGCCTGATCCAACATCTAAAAGTGTTTTATTTTTAACATCGAAAAACTTCACTAATTCAATTGAATCAATAAAGTGTTTCTCTTCAATTTCGTCTTTATCAGTAATAGCAGTAAGATTAAATTTTTCATTCCATTCTAAAAGAAGTTCTAAATACCTTTGGAATTTAGAAATTTGCTGTTTATTTAGTCCAAATTCTTCTAAAAGTTTCATTTTCCGTTTCTTTTAAGATTCAAAATAAGAATAGAAATATCTGCAGGATTAATACCAGAGATTCTGCCTGCTTGTCCAACTGTTCTTGGTCTAATTTTATCTAACTTTTGTCTGGCTTCCAACGCTAATCCATGCATGTGTAAGTAATCAATGCCTTCTGGAATCTCGTAATTTTCAAATTTAGCAAACGAATTAGCTTCTGACATCTCACGTTTAATGTAACCCTCATATTTTACTGAGATTTCTAGCTGCGCAATTCCAATATAGTCTAGTGGAATTTCTTTTATCTCAGGAACAAGGTCACATACGTTTTCATAATGGATTTCTGGGCGCTTCAAAAACTCTGTTCCGCTTACTCCAGCCTTAAGAGTTTCGAGGCCTCTACTTTCAAGATAATCATTTACTCGTTTCGATGAACCTAAGTGTATTTTTTCCAGGATTTCTCGTACTTTTTCGACATTTTTATTCTTTTTTACAAAGTTTTGATATCTTTCTTCAGAGATCAAACCAAGCTTGTATCCATATGGAGTTAAGCGTACATCTGCGTTGTCATGACGAAGCAATAATCTATATTCAGCACGAGATGATAATAAACGATATGGCTCCAATGTTCCCTTGGTAACAATATCATCAATCATAACTCCAATATAAGACTCATTGCGCTTCAAAATGAATGGTTCTTTGCCTTGAACATAAAGTGCTGCATTAATACCTGCAACTAAACCCAAACCTGCGGCTTCTTCATAGCCAGAAGTTCCACAAATTTGGCCTGCTCCATATAAGCCTTTGTACTTTTTAACTCTTAAAGTTAAGTCATATTGAGTCGGCACTAAAGCATCATATTCAATTGCATAAGCATACTTTAAGAATTCAGCATGTTCCATTCCAACAAGTGAGTGCACCATTTTTTCTTGCATTTCTTCTTCCATTGCAGTTGAGAAACCTTGTAAATAAATTGATTCTCCATTCGCAAATTCAGGTTCAAGGAAAAGCTGATGACGTTTCTTGTCTCTAAATGTCATTACTTTGGATTCAATTGATGGACAATAACGTGGTCCAACACCAGTTTGGAGACCATTATATGTCGCTGTTTTATCTAGATTATCTGTAATAAGCTTATGTGTATTTTCATTTGTATAAATTAACCAACAAAGAACTTGTTCTTTAAGTGGTTTAAATTCTTTCGTTAAATATGAGAAAGCATAGTTACCTTCCATTCCATATTGAGGAGTCGCTTTTGAAAAATCAATTGAACTCTTTTTAATTCTTGGAGGAGTACCTGTTTTAAGTCTAAAAATCTCAAGTCCCATATCTTGAAGTGACTTGGATAAACCAATAGAAGGTTTCTCTCCGTCAGGTCCACCACTTACAGATTTATTGCCTCTTAAAATGGCACCTTCCATGTATGTTCCGGTAGATATAACAACGGCCTTAGAAGATATAACTGAACCATCTTTTAAAATAACTCCATTTACAATTTCTCCATCATGTGAAATACCAGTAACTTCCGCCTCTAAAATCTCTAAATTTGCGGTTTTTTCCAGTAATTCTTGCATATAATGAGGATAATTGAACTTATCTTCTTGTGCCCTTAAGCATTGAACTCCAGGACCTTTTCCCGTGTTAAGCATCTTGATTTGAAGATACTCATGATCGGCAGCAATACCCATCATTCCACCAAGAGCATCAATCTCTCGAACAACAACACCTTTTGCGGATCCACCGATAGATGGATTGCATGGCATATTAGAAATCATCTTTTTGTTTAATGTGATTAAAAGCGTGGTTAAACCCATGTGCGCACAAGCAGCACATGCTTCAACACCAGCGTGTCCACCACCAACTACAATCACATCATAAGATTTCATGTTTATCCTACGCTTCCTTCCATATCCATCTTAATAAGTTGATTAAGTTCAACAGCATATTCCATTGGAAGCTCTTTAGAGAATGGTTCGATAAAGCCCATAATAATCATTTGAACTGCATCTTTTCTAGAAATGCCTCTACTCATAAGATAGAAAAGTTGATCTTCATTTACTTTTGATACAGTAGCTTCATGTTCAATAAATGAAGTGTTGTTTTGAACTAAATTTGTCGGAATTGTATCTGACTTTGAAATATCATCCAAGATTAAAGTGTCACATTCAACGTGCGATTTACAGTTCAATGCGTTTTTCATGTGTTTGACTGAACCACGATAGTTGGCGACACCACCATTTTTAACAATTGACTTTGAAATAATTGTTGAAGAAGTATTACTTGCAAGATGAATCATACGAGCACCAGCATCTTGATATTGGCCTTTTCCAGCAACTGCAATTGAGATGCAAGTTCCTTTAGCGCCTTCACCCGCTAAAATACAGGCAGGATATTTCATATTTGTTTGTGAACCGATATTACCATCAATCCATTCCATATGGCCACCTTCCATAACTTTTGCACGTTTTGTAACAAGGTTAACTATGTTAGTGGACCAGTTTTGGACTGTTGAATATCTACAATGTGCATCTTTCAATACGACAATTTCAACAACTGCAGCATGTAAAGAATCTTGTGAATAGATTGGGGCAGTACATCCTTCAACATAATGTACGTCTGCTCCTTCATCAACAATAATAAGTGTTCTTTCAAATTGACCAGACTTTTCATTGTTGATTCTAAAATAACTTTGAAGTGGTTTATCTAACTTAACTCCTTTAGGAACATAGATAAATGATCCGCCTGACCAACAGGCACCATTTAATGCGGAGAATTTGTTATCAGCAATTGGCACAACTGTACCAAAGTATTTCTTAAATAATTCAGGATAAAGTTTTAATCCCATATCTGTTGATAGGAAAATAACACCTTTTTCTTCGATTTCTTTAAGCATGTTGTGATAAACAACTTCAGATTCATATTGAGTGGTAACACCAGAAAGGTATTTTTGTTCCGCTTCTGGAATACCTAATTTAGTAAATGTATTTTTAATTGTTTCTGGAACTTCATCCCAGTTTTGAACTTCGCCTTGTGCCATTCTTGTGAAATAGGTATAAGAATCAAAGTCTAAATGAGATAAATCTGGTCCATATTTTGGTAAAGGCATAGCCTTGAACGCTTTTAAAGCTTTAAGTCTAAACTCAAGCATCCATTCGGGCTCGTTTTTTAAACGAGAAATCTCTCTAACCGTTTCTTCAGTTAAACCGACAGCGGTCTTTAAAATAGAGACATCTTTGTCTTTAAACCCATATTTATAATCTTCTTGGAATTTAACATCTTTCGCTGTCATATTATTTGCCTTTCAAAACTTGATTCGCAGCATTCCATCCAATGGTGGCGCATCTAATACGTGCCGCTTGTTTAGAAGTATTAATGAAAACGATAGCTTCCTCTAAAACTT